>ENA-ORNT01002022-ORNT01002022.1-human-gut-metagenome-genome-assembly--contig:-NODE-2022-length-12881-cov-2.303836_pt1 | contig 12881 bp, 5 predicted proteins | sample MGYA00242120_ERZ509032 | MGnify/ENA primary metagenome ERZ509032 (study PRJEB26280, sample SAMEA2338729) | human gut metagenome | biome: human gut; feature: human-associated habitat; material: faeces...
CCTTTAGCCATTACATCTCCACCACCCGCAGAGCCAATTTTATCATCAACTTCATTTTTTGTATATACTTCTGCAGTAGTATAATAATTTCCTAAAGTTACATTTAAGTCTGCTGTCTTAACATAGCTTCCTAAAGTGGCATTATTAACTTTATTGTTTAAAGCTGTGGCTACTACTTTATTCTGTACTGGATTTGTAGAAGTAGTACTTAAAGTATCATCTACTGTAATTGGGTCTGGAATTTCAGGAAAATCAGTAATTTGAGATACTGTATGCGTATGATTTTTAACTGCAAAAGATCCTACATTATATTGTGAGTCTTTAATATGTTTACCGTCCTTATCAAATGCTACAAGATTTCCATCTACAGCAGTTACTGGACCTGTAACATCTCCCATTCCAGCTTGTGCGGAATCAGCAGGTGTATAACCAAGAATCTTAACAATATCGTCTTTTGTTGCATTTAGCTCAGACAAAGAAGTTGGAACTACAATATTTGCAACTCCTTCTTTAGAACCATTTCACGCATCAAGTAGATCAACACCATTCTTCTGAATTTTCAAACTTTCAGGAGTAATAGATCCATTAGTAGTAATATTAGTAATACTTAAAGTATTATTAGAGATTTTATTATCTAAAGTATCTTTAATAGAATCTACTTGAGTTTTAGTATAATAGTTAGATAGATCAACATCTGTTGTCCCAATCTTTTCTCAATTTTCTTCTACATATACATATTCATCATGTATATCAGTTCCTGTACCAGCTTTCTTTACTAAATAGATAATATTACTTTCTCCAGTTGTTGGAAGTGTATCTACTACTGTAATTTGTAAATTAGCTAGATTATCAATAAGTTCTTTTAGTACTTTACCTTGTCTTGCAGATAATGCTTTTTCTGTATCAGAACTAGTAAGATTATCTATAATAGAAGCCTTTAATTGATCGCCAATCTCCACATTAACAATATTATCAATCTCATCGCTTAGATTAGTAATACTTGAATTAATAGTAGCTAAATCAGTATCAAAATCGGCATTCAATGAATCAATTGCATCTTTTACTCCTCCAGATAATACTAAATTAGTACTATCTTTAGTAGGAGTAGTATCTGCATTATTTATTTTATCTACTGCTACAGGAGCAATAGTAAGTGCGTTATTATATTCCTCTTCGGTTCCTTTATATCCACCTTCAACAGCAATAGTATATGCATCTCTTCCATCAGCTCCTTTAATCGATTCTAGTCACTCATCAAGAGTACCTTTATAACCCTGCTGTACTGCTAATTCATATGCAGATCTACCAGGTGCACCTATTGAGCCAGGAAATATAACCCACTTATTTTGTGCTTTATCAAAAATTTTTACACTCATAATTTATATATTTTAAAGCATTAAGCATATACTGCACCATTAACAGCAATTTTTCCATTTGCCATATAACTTAAGCAGTAGATATAATAAGTTCCAGATAAATCTGCAAGACCATCCATCTTAATTGCATTAGAAGCAGTAAATGTAAGTTTAGCAGTGCTTATAATAACTGAATCAGGATTACTTGAACTGAATCCACTCAGAGAAGAAATAGTTCTTGATGAAGTATTATTATAACTATATCCTGCAGAAACTGTTGAACTACTTAAAGTAGCCGTCGATAGTATTCTTGCAGTATTTATAGATACCGCAGATGAACCTGTGTATGAAGTTCCATTAATTGTTAATGCATATGGATTAGGTAATGCAGCAGGAATTTTAGGTATATCACTAGTCTTTGCGGGCGTAAATCCTAAAGCAGATGTTACATTAGCTGAGGTTAATGAAATAGTTCCAGAAGATACTGAAATATTACTTCCAATCTTCACTCCACCAAGCACAGAGGCAGTAGCTGTAGGTAAACTATATGAATATGTACAATTAATTGTAGTACCGCTAATACTTATATTAGTACCAGAAGTATATGTAGTATTAGTATCTGTCCAAGGTACATATACATAGGCTTTCCCATTACTTAATTGTACAGCATAGTTTTTACCACTTGTTGTGTATCCAATTTGAATTCCTCCATAAGTACTAGAGGTTGCTGCAGGAATACTTGTTAAATATCCTTGACTAGTTACTCAATTTTGAGTAGCATACCCTGATAAGGATGGGATAGTTGGTTTATTAGTTAGATCATTATATGAACCACTAGTAGCAACTGTAGCAAACGTAGGTTTTCCTGTAATACTTCCCCAAGTTTGTGCTGGAACTGAAGTAAGATAGCCTTTACCTGTTACTCACTCCTCAGTAGCTACTAATTTCTCATTTTGATAAAATCTAGTTGCATATATTTCTGAGGCGTTACCTTCACTAGAATTTAAAGATTGTATTCTTATTGGTATTGAATTTGCTCTACCAATAAGTAATGTGGTTGAACTTTGGAATTGTGTTGATCACCATACTTTACCTGAATTACTTCCAAATATAATAGGGGCAGCATAATTAGTAATATTTATTTTTCCTGTTGTATTATATTCATTGCTAGTTGTTGCACTATTTGTAAAAACTTTAAGTCCGTTCATAAAGTTTTTAATTCCAGTTATATTTTCATCAACAGAATTTTTTACATATCCTGCAGAAGCATGATTTCCTCATCCATAAGCAGTATCCCAATTTGTTTGTTTTGCGGTAGTAGGAATTGAGTATCCTGAAGTATAACTTAAAGCAAGCGTTCCACTTGCTGTAATTGGAGAACCTGATATACTTAGTCCTGTAGGAACTGACATTGCTACTGAAGTTACTGTACCTTTGTTTGTTGTAAAACCAGAATCATTGGTAAACTGACTTAGCTTTGTAGGAGCATTAGTCACTCCAGACCAAGGCACACTTGTTGCACTTCCTGCTGTGAATTCTTTAAATTTAGTAGCAAAAGTAGATGCAGATTCCGATACGCAGAAGTACATAGGACCTCCTGAACCAATCTGAACAACATCTCCTTCTTGTATAGTTAAACTCATTGCAGCTGATTGTGACTCCACTACATATAATCTCTCCATTGCAGCCGCAGGAATTTTAGAAATAGGAATCTCAGGAAGTCTATCAGCATTAATAGTTCCAGAAGTAATCTTAGATGCATCAAAACCATTCAATGTACTATTAATAGATACATTACTAGATCCATCAAATGTTGCACTTCCTTGTACTGCTCCAGCTATTGCAATTACTCTTGAGGTTGCTAATTTAGTAGCTGTTCCAGCATTACCACTTACAGAAGTAGGTAAAGCAGCTTTAGTAACTGTTACATTATGTCCTGATACTGTCACTCCAGATACATATTGTCCTGAAGTAGCGGCTGCTCCTCCAGTTAATGAAGGAATATCAGCTTCGGTAATGTATCCTTTAGAATTAATAAGGGCTATAACTTCAGCCTCACTAATATCACATTTATAATATGTTCCGTGTGTCCAAATTTCATTTGCATCCTGGATGAACACAACACTTGATTCCTGGATATCACCAGCTCCCAATCGTGAAGTGAAACTGGCTTTCGTCTTAAAATGGACGAACCTGTTTGTAATTTTTGACATTTTAACCTTATTTAAAAAATTAAAGATAAGGGAATGAGAAACTCCCATTCCCTATTGATATGTTATTCAAACTCAGACCAAGCTAGTAATGAATCAGCATACTCTTTTGCATTAGTTTCTGCAGTACTTGCAGCTCCATATGCATCATATGTATTACTTCCAATTAAACTAGTAATATCAGCTTTAGCTACAGTTGTTACACTAGCAATGTGACTAGTAGAATCTGTTGAGAATTTATAGAATCCTGAAGTTTTGCTTGCAGCACTACCTGCAGGGTGAGTATATTTCGTATCTGTAGCTGCAATAGTTAATTGCCCTGCAGCAGGAGTTAGTTTAACGTTAGATCCAGCTACAATATTAAGAGCTTTTCCAGCTGAACCATCAAATGTATATTTACTAGTTCCTTCTGTACTTCCTCCAGCAACAGTAAGCGTTAAAGCATGGTCTACTTTATCTGCAGTTCCTGCAGTTGCAGGTTTACCTACAGATACAGTTTGTGCAGTTCCTCCGCTAGGTGTTACTGTAAAATTACCAGCTGTTCCATTTGCAAATGTATATGTAGTATTAGTATTTGTAGGTACTGCTCAAGTTCCATCTCCTCTTAAGAAAGATGCTTGCTTACCTGCAGCAGGAGCAGGAACAATACCTGCACTACCAGCAGCAGATGCTGTAGCAGCCTTCATTTCAGCAACAGAACCAGATACTGTAACAGCTGTTCCAGTCTTAGAAGCACTTAAAGTTAGAGGAGCTGTTCCAGAAGCAGATACTGTCTGAACTGCTGTCTCAGCCTTAGCTTTAACTTCGTTTACAGAAGCAACAGTAGCAATTGTACTAGTGTTTACTGCAATAGAATTTCCAGTAATAGTAATACCTGTTCCAGCAGTATAAGTATCAACTAAATCACTTAGATCAACTTCAATATCTTCCTTTCCTGATTCAGTATTAAATGTAATAGTAAGATTTTTAGTTTCAGGGTCAAATGAAACACCTTCAACCATTCCGTCTTTGATAAAATCAGTTGCATCAACAGAAGCAATAACAGCAGAACCAATACCTGTTAAATTAATTTTCTTTGTAGCAGAATCATATGTTAAACCTAATGTTGTTGATAATTCTTTATTAGCTAATGCTAATACCTTATCACCTGATTTAACACCTGTTACAGTTGCTGCAGGTACTACTACATTAACTGCTTTATCTGTAACTTCTAAAGCAGTACCATTAACTTTCACTGATTCGATTACGTTAACCTGAGCATTAGCTGCAATTCCAGATAACTTAGTTTTTTCAGCAGTAGTATAATCATTCGTTGATAAACCTTTACCTGTAACTTTATCTACTTTCTTAGCTAGCTCATCATCAACATAAGTTTTATCTGCTTTTCCTGCAATTGCTGTAGAAACCTCAGTAGCAGAAGCTACATCTGATAAGTCTAAATCTATAGTACTTCCGTTTGCATTTGTAATAATAAGGTGCTGAGAAGCTGAATTCCACTGTGCATTTCTAACACCTCCAAATGCATCATAAGCTGATGTACTTGTTGCAACTTTAATTAAACCTGTAGAGGTTTCAAAATATATTCTACCTACTGTTAACCCTGTATCAGGTACAGTAGCTATTTTTGAAAAACTTAAATTTGTCATATTATACTTTGTTTAACCCCCCCCAATCTAAAAGAATGAGGAGGGAAAATTAATTATTCTGTTTCCATCCAGAAGATGTCTAGTTTACCGTCATCTCCTACTTGAATTGAAGAAGTAGTAGATACTAGTTTAGCTGTATTTATAGCTAAACCTCTAGAAGTGCCTGTACCAGTTATTGTGATTGTTTCATCAGGACTTGTTAGTGATGTAATACCTCCTGATACAGCAGTTTGAATACTATCACTAAGAGCTTGCATACCAGCAGCAACGGTTTGATCTGCTCCGATTTCTACACCACCAGTAATCGCTGTTCCTACTTTGATTTTTGCTCCTGTAATACTAGATATATGAGCTCGAAGACCATTAGCGGATTTTGTTAATAATTGTCCAGCTACTTCTTCAACTTTAACATCAATAACATTCTCTTCTGTAATTGAAACAGCATCGCCAGGAGTTAATTCATCTTGCTTACCTCCAACAGAAGTAGTTAAGCTTTCAATATCTGCTTTATTAGTTCTGATTTGATTTAAATCAGTATCAGAGATTAAACCAGAGCCCTCAACTTTATCAACCTTATTTGTAAGTTGATTAGTAACAGTAGTAATTTGTCCTTCTAAAGCAGTGTCTGCAGCTTCTAACTCCGACTTTGCTGTAGAAATAGCACTATCAACTTGTGACTTAGTATAATATCCTGAAAGATCGACAGTACCTCCCAGAGGATCTCATTGAGTTCCGTCCCAAGCATAGTTTGTACCTGCAGGAGTACTTCCATGAGCAGCTACTACGTTCCAAACATCGCCTTTCTTATTATTCTCTGAAGGAAGGTCCTCGTAAGTATCTTTAGTACCTTTATAATCAAGAGCTGCTGCCACAGAAGCTCGTAAATCATCTACAAGAGTCTTTAAAGCTTTACCCTGAGCTGCAGAGAGAGCGGCATCAGTTCTATCGCTTTCAAGTGTATTAATAATTTCTATAACTGCACCTACTGCAAGAGGTTCCCAAACTCGGTTAGAACCATCAGCGTCAAAGCTTTTTAGTACATAAAGAGTTTTATTCTCTTTTACATATACTATAAGACCTTCTACTAGCTGAATAGTAGGCATTGCATCACGATCCGATAATGTAGCCTGAATCGTTCTATTATCTAATGGTAGATTCGCACCTAAATCAAAACCTGAACCTACCGAAATACCTTTACCAAAAAATTCTGCCATAATTAGTTAAAGTTTACATAGTAAGTACTAGGTTGCGTCATCTTACCAGATAAATATACTGTGTAATCAACAGCTTGACCATCTAAACCAGTAACTGAAACTGTACTAGTTGTATAAGAACTAGTCACATCAAAATTATTACTGTCTTTAATATTTGAAACTGCCCATCCTGCAGGAGCTGCAAAGCAGATGTATTGTTCGGAAATTGGGCCAGACACTTTAATCGTTTTCTTTGCAGAAATTGTCTTAGTCATTCCTTTAATAACAGCTTCTGTAATTGCATCTGTAGAAACTAAACCTGAATAAGCAGCACGATAACCAGTAACTGTTACTTTACTAGAATCTACAGTTCCAGCAGCAAGTGGAGTTGAATAATTATTTCCTTTCGAATCTTTAGGTTGAGGACCTTCAGCATAAGCAGCACGATAGTAATAATCCATTGCTCCTGAAGTAACCTTTTCTGGAAGATCTTCTACTTTACTTGAGCTATATAAGATCTTAGAAGCTTCTACATCTTGTGCACCTGCTCTATTATTTTGTTTAACTCCTGCTAAAGTAATTGCACCTGCATTAAAACTTACATTAAAGTTTGCTGTAGTAGGAGCATTTGCTCCAATCTCCTGAATATTTTGATAATTCTTTAAAGAGATACTTGCAGAAGGAGCAGTAAATGTAGGATTAACTGTTGGGAAGATAAGAGTATCAAAGATTTCATCATAACTCTTACCTGTAAGTTGTGCTACAGTTGTACCTGCGTTAATACCCCCAAGTTTCTCTACTGTTGCTACACTAGGATCTAATGAAGATTCATAAGAGCTACTTGCAGATGGATCTAAACTATCAAGTTTAGCTTTATCTTCTTTAGACATTAAGCCATCTACTACTGTAGAAGCTTTTCCAAAAAGTAATGTAGTCGAAGTAGTATCGGTATATGTAATTACAATACCATTTGCTTGTGTATTTAATTCTACATTAGCGACTTTCTTGTCAGAATCACCACCATATTCGACTCCATTCATAAGAATTTGTCCAACATCTGTTGCAAAATAAATACCATCAGCGTGAGTAGTAGCATTATAAGAAGCTTTTAGACCTCTATAAAATCTTACGACATTTGCCATGTTTTAAAAAAATTAATTATTAACATCATTTCAAACCGTTGAGGTTAACTCTTCGATTTTATCTTCTAAATTTTGTATCTGTTGATCCATTTCTGCTTTAGTATAATAGTTATTCAAATCTACAGTAATTTGTCCACTTCCTCATTTTTCCCACATATAAACTTCTTCTGTAGTACTTGGAGAATGAACAACAATATATTCTTCAAATAAGTCATGTAGAACTGTAGACTGAGCAGGAATCATATATAATTTTCCTAATTTATCTGCAGTAGGATCACCTAACTCTTCAAAGCTATTTGCAAATTTAATTTCAAATCCTGCTGTATTAGGAAATGATTTTCAAGCAGCTTCGAATTGTTCTTGATTGAGAGTACCACCAACGGCAATATAAGAATGATATAAAAAGTCTTGGACTGAATATTGATCCATAGCTTCATCACATGGATCATACCAAATCTTATCATGCTCTGGCTCGTTATTTGGAAAATCAGATTGGCATCCGATTGCTATATTTTCATCGCCAGGATCTCCTTTTTCTCCTTGAGGAATTCCAAATTTAAGATTTGCATCACTAATATCTGGATTTAAATCAGTTACATAAGGTTGTGCGTCTGGTGCTAATTTTTCTACTTCAGAAACTACAGTTATTGTAGCAGGTTTTCCTTTAGGAACTTTTACATTTAAAGCTCATTCTCTAGGAGCATTAGTTTTATCAATTACTAATGACGGATTTTGATCTCACTCAACAGTTTCAATAGTTCCTGCATTAAATCTTGGAAGTACAGAACCAGTAGCAGTAATAACTTTACTTGATTCCATTGTAAGTTCTAAACTACCTTCTGCATCTGTAATATTAACAGACTTAATAGAATCTCCTTTTAGCTCATTTAAGTAACATAATACTGTCCATTCACTAACAGGAACTCCATCATAACCTCAAAGAATGCGATCATCTAAAAGAGTAGCAGGATCTCCAAAAACTCTAATAAGTTTAGGCGTTTTACCAGGTTCTCCTTGATCTCCAATAGATCTTCCTAGTATTTGCCAAGTAACACCATCATTATATGATACATATCATTTATCATCAGTAATTTTAAGTATAGGACTAATTCCATCTTCTCCGTCTTTACCATCACGTCCATTTCGTCCATCAGTTCCACGACGACCTTCTGGACCTCTTTCTCCAGTAGCTTGACCAATATCTTTTCATGAAGATTGGTTATCCATTGAAAGCATCCAGCGACCATTTTCTATTCGAAGATAAGGAGTTATTCCATCCTTTCCGTTCTTCCCATCTTGACCGTCTACACCATTCTCACCTGTAGCTTTACCTAGGTTTTCTCATTTATTATTATCATAGGAAAGCATCCAGTTACTATTTTCTATTTTGAATACTGGAGTTTTTCCATCAGCTCCCTTTGGACCAGTGTTTCCTGTATCTCCTTTAGGCCCTTGTACAGGTACGTTTTCTTCAGTTTCTGGATCTTTTAAAGGTTCTCCGTTTACAGTTAAATAGTATAAATCACCTTTTTTTAGTAATCCAAGAACTGGAGTTTTTCCTTCTGGACCCTGAGGACCAATAATATTTGTTGAAGGAATTGAAGTAGGAGTTTCATCATCTAATTTTCAAGAAATTATTCCATTTTTAACTTCAGGAACTCATACTTTACCAACAGGTCCTTCAACTCCTGCCATTACAAAAGCTCAGAAAAGATTTGGTTTAATACCAATAATTTTATCGTTTTCTCGAACTAATTCAGGCATATTTAACGAAGATGATGTATGACTTCTAATGCAAGACAATAAAGCTCCTTCAAATGATACAAAATCTACAATATATTCGTCATTAAAATAGTGAGTATTTGTTATTCATTCTCCCGCCATCTTAAAGGAAGTTCCTTTATAGAAATCTCTTGAATTATAAGCTCCAGAATACTCTCTTGAATTTTGTAGATCTATAGTAGGTAATATATTATTTTTCTTCATAGTTTATTATTTTGACCCTAATATTAAAAATGGAACACTAATACTTGTTGTTGGTACTTTGCCATCTCCAGTTCTTACATCTAAAAAAGCTCCATTAATTCTGCCTCTTGCAGAACCATAAAACATTTTTAACAAAGCCCCATCTCATATAGGTTGTGAAATAGCTACAGTAGTTATTGATAGAGTTCTACCAGGATAAATACTTGTTAAATTTAAATTTGCAGCAAAATTTCCAGATTGACTCACAGTTAATACTAAGTCAGTTCTACACCTATAAAAAGAAGATAAAGATGGCACACCAGATGAATTAAAATAGACTTCTCCACATGCTAAAAACGAATCACTATTATAATCATCATAACTTCTATAATAAAGATCTGAACGTAGTGTTCCATTCTGCTTTCATGTTTTCAGCTCAAAATCTGATGTATTTTCTACCCAAATTGTTCCAACATAGTAGTTACTTACTATTGAGGATGGAACGAATTTAAATTCTACTACACCTCCTGCAGGAAGCAAAATTTGGGAAGCATTAAAAAGAATTGGTTCATCATAAGAGAATAATAGCCTACCATTGTAATATCCACAAATTTTAATAGATTCATCATCATGGCCATTATCAAATGGGTATACAAATAATTGTTTATCCGACTTGTTATAAATTGCACCAGAATATGAACCATCAATATTTAATTGATATTTAGAAGCATCTATTTTAAGTATTACATCTTCATGTATGGTTGGAGAATATACAATTTCTGAGTACAATGAATCTAATACATGTGGATCAGATGATTGAGTCAGTGTATATTGTTTAGTATTTTGAATAAGTGCATTATTAATTTTAATATTTGTTAAGTCAACACTTCCATCATCCCCAAATTTAATTTTTCCTGCAGCCATATGTCCAGCTCCAGTTCTAAAATTAAATAGTATATTTGGAGTAAATACACCTCCTGTAGGAGTTTCTGGATTAAAATTCTGGTATTGAGTAGATACTTGCCCACTAGAATCAATCCCTTGCTGACTAAACATATAGTTTCCATTAAATACAGCAGATCCAATAAGACCGTTAGCGATAATCCCAATTTTAGTATACAGCGCTTCAAATGCATCTAATTTAACTCAACTATTACTAGTATCAGTGCTAGGAGATTCATTACTGTGTAATGTTCCTTGCCAAGTTCCTACTATATTTAAAACGTAATAGCTAGCATCATTAGAATCATATACATAAGGAGTTTTATCTGCGGTTCCTTGATATACAGTATTAACATTATAAATACCTTCAGGATAAATTATTTGTCCTTTAGAACCATTCTCTCCATTTAATCCATTAGTTCCACTTAATTTAGTGGGAGTACTCCAGCTACCTTCAATTGTGCCAACTTTATCAGTATTACTTGTATAATTTACTCTGGCTTGAATAAACCAAATATAAGGAGTCTCTTCAGTAGGAGTTGGAACTGCTAAATTCCAACCTGTTGGCTGTCTTGTTGTTCCAGGAGTACTCGTTCCTCCATAAATAGTTGTAGTTCCTAAGCAATAACGAACTTCAATACCAATTCCAGGTAAACCATCAACTCCGTCTTTACCTGCAGGACCAGGATCACCAGTAATTCCAGGTTCTCCTTTTATTTTAGTTCATTTATAGTCAGAAGGATCATCACTATCATTTATATTATAATCTACATAAATTCCAATTCAAGCACCTGGATCTTCTCCATTGTTACCTGTAAAGGTTACACCTCCATCATTAGAGTATTTAATATGTAGATAACTTGTTTTTCCATCTTCTCCATTAGTACCTGGGATTCCTTGTTCTCCCTTTTCTCCTTGAATTCCTTCAAATCTTGCCCAAGTATAGTCAGAGGGATCTGTACTATCTGCTTGAGTAAAATCTACATAAGTTCCAATATATGTACTTGGAGTTTCAGTCATTTGACTTGAAGAAGTAGGGTTAGCAACAGCAGAATATTTAATATGAAAATATGTAGTTCTTCCATCTTCTCCTGGAGTTCCAGGAATTCCGTCTGTACCATTTGTACCATTTTCTCCACTTATAACAACTGGAGTAGTCCAGTTTGTATTTAAAGTATCATCAGGATTAATAGTTGCTGTAGTCATCCAGAGATATCCATCTTTAGATTTTTCAGGAGGAACCACAGACCATCCTGAAGGAGTTCTTACTGTTGCGTTTAATGTAGGAGGATTTGAATTACTTGTATTTACAGCAAATCTAAATTCTGTAAATTTGCCATCTTGAGCTTGGCCATCTCTACCATTAACTGGTATTACTTCTGACCATTCAGTTACAAGTCCTGTTTCTCCATTAACTGTTCCAATACATTGCCACCAGTTTCCACTAGTTGTAGGATAATCTTCCCATCCAGATGGACTAGGACTATTTCCTGTGGGTTTTGATGGTTTACTATCACTTAGTTTATAAACATAAGTTTTCCAGTTTGGCGATACTGCATCTTGTCCTTTTTCTCCTGTCATTTGAACAGGATCTGATCATTCTCCAACAAGACTAGAATTTCTAAAAGATGCTGTAATTGACCATATAATTTCAGAGGATGTGTGAATTGGAACAACAGTAGTTCATACAGATCCAGGATTTGTATTAGTTTTATTTACAATAGGAGGAGTATTAACACTACTACTTTTTGCATACATTAACTTAATGCTTAATCCATCTTCTCCATTAGAACCATCAGTTCCGTTTGTTCCGTCCTTACCATCTTCTCCATCTTTACCATCAGCTCCTTTAGGTAATCCAAAACTAAATTTAAATATATCCCCTTCTAAAACTACATTAGCATTAGCTTCAGTTGTTGAAGAAACATTAGCTACTTCTGCATCAAAATTAGGAATTTCTCCGCCTTCAGAAATAGTTTTTCATTCTGTATCATAATCTGCATCAGATTTTTTAACTAATGCTTGACCAGTAGTTCCTCCAGGAATTACTCCAATTCCATCAGAGCCATTCTTTCCATCAGTTCCATCAGTTCCATTTTGCCCAGGATCACCTGTAGCTTGGCCTATATCTTGTCAAGTTTGACCTTTATCCATTGAAAGTAGTCAACGACCATCTTCAATTTTTAATTGTGGAGTAATACCATCAGTTCCACTCGGTCCGATAGGACCAATATCGCCTTTATCTCCTTTTTGACCTTTACCACTATTTCCCATAATAAAAGCTCAATATGGATTAGATTCTACACCAACAATTATATCGTCTTTATAAATTAGATTCGGCTTATTTCATTCTGATGATAAATGACCTCTTAGACAATACAATAAAGCTCCTTCACAAGATATAAAATCAATAATATGTTCATCGTTG
>ENA-ORNT01002028-ORNT01002028.1-human-gut-metagenome-genome-assembly--contig:-NODE-2028-length-12842-cov-10.495269_pt1 | contig 12842 bp, 11 predicted proteins | sample MGYA00242120_ERZ509032 | MGnify/ENA primary metagenome ERZ509032 (study PRJEB26280, sample SAMEA2338729) | human gut metagenome | biome: human gut; feature: human-associated habitat; material: faeces...
AGGCTTTCAGCTAAGGCCAGCAGCAGTGCCAGCTTGTTGATTGTTTTCCAGTTGGCGTCGCTAAGCAGTTCCTTGTAGAAACGGTCCTTGAAATAGTTTTTGGAAACGCCGTTATGCCAGCCGGCGATAGCTGCCGTGATGACCTGCTCTTTGTGCGTCAGACCAAAGAGCTTGGCATTTAAAATCATATAGGCACTGTGACGTGCGTGACTGTAGAAGTTAATGGTGATGCCGATGTCATGCAGCAGCGCAGCGGTTTCCAGCAGGCGGCGGTAATTTTTGCGTAAGCCGTGCAGCTCGCTCCAGCCGTCAAACATTGATAACACCAAATGGGTGATGTGTCTGGAATGCTGCTGGTCGGGTTCATATAAGTTTAACACATTTTCCCTGCTCATTCTAAGGATATCCTTCGCTATAATGGGCACGTGGTTTTCCTTGGAATAATAATCGAAGAACAGGCCTTCGCGCAGGCCGCAGCCGGAGGTGATGAGCTTTTTGGCACCGGTGGCCTCCAAAAGGCAGCTGATAATGCTGCTGCCGGCCAGAATGATATCACTGCGCTCGCTGCTGAGACCGGAAATCTTTTTGCGCTGATCCAGATTTGTGTTGCGCAGTCTGTTGAAAAAGCTGCGATAGGTTTGCGCTGTATAGGAATAATTATGGATTTTAGTCGCCGGGTACTTCTTTTCGCGCTGGATGATTTTGGCTACGGTACGCGCTGTACCGCCAACGCCGATAAGCGGCAGTCCGTTTTGCTTAAGCCAGGGGTACTTTTCCAAACGGCTCATGATAAAAAAGCTGACATCGCTGAAGACATTGGCGGGCATGACGTTACGGGTATTGAACATGGAGGTGGTATTGACTGCACCGATGGGCAAGGACACGCTTTCCAAAATTTTACGGTTCTTGAACAGAATCAGCTCGGTACTGCCGCCGCCCAAGTCGAAGATGATGCCGTCCTTGACGTTGAGGGTATTGATAACGCCAAGGTAGCTGATGTAGGCTTCGGTATTGCCGGAAATGATGTGCAGCTGGATGCCTGTTTCTTCGGCAACGCGCGCAACAAGCTCGGCGCCGTTGGCAGCGTTGCGGATGGCTGCGGTAGCAACGGCAATGGTCTTGTCAGCCTGATAAATTTTGCACATATAGGCAAAGCTTTTCATGGTTTCGATGGTGCTGCTGAAGGCTACTTCTGTAAGCATGTTTTTTTCGTCGACCTTCTGACTGAGGCGCAGGGCTTCTTTTTGGTTATAGACCATATTATAAGCACCATTCTTATAAATATGGCTGATAACAAGCCGGGCCGAGTTAGAGCCGATGTCAATAATTGCGATTCGTTGCATTTTCCTTTTCTCCTTGTGGGGTGTTTCTATAAATTCCGATTATTCTATTTTAACGATATATTTATTATATTACCCGTAACCTGAAAAAATCCTGCGTGAAAAAGTAAAATTCGTGTTAACTTGTTAAATTACTGTATAATTTTGATTTTTTCGCAGGATTTTTGTTAAGAAACCCGAATTATAACAATAACATACTGTTTTGGAGGCTTAGTTAATGAAGCGTAAAAATTACACAACCTTTGCTGCTATTCATCTAGGCTCGGAGATGCTCAGTATGCAGATTACCGAATATCACAATACCGAAAGGTATAAGGTTATTGAGTGCTGCAACCGACGCATTCGCCTGGGTGAGGCAACTTTTAAAAATAAAATAATTCCTTTCCCGCTGGTTTCCGAAATATGCGAAATTCTTATCGGCTTCAAGCGTCTGATGAAGGAATACGGGGTCGAGGAATATGTTATGCAGGCAACCACTGCTGTGCGTGAGGCCAGCAATCAGGTTTTTCTGCTGGATCAGATTTATAACAAAACCGGTCTTGTGGTCGATGTTGTTGATATGCCGAAGGAGATTTATACAAAATTTGTAGCCATCCGTAATACGCTGAAGGCAGAAAAAATTTCTACCGAACGTGAAGGCATGCTGATGATGGATATTTCCTCCGGCGGTTTGGGTGTAACGCTGGTGCGCGATGAAAAAATCTGCTATCAGGGCAATTTCCACATCGGTATCATCCGTATTAAGGAAAGCTTTGAGCGCAATCGCCGTGAAAGCATGCATTTTAACAAGGCGCTGACGGAATTTCTCAGCAGTACAATCGGTCCGGTAAGAAACGAGCTGGGTGACAGCAAGGTGCGTTATTTGGTGCTTTCCGGTACAGAAACCGAGCTTTTGTTGCGTATGCTGGGGCTGGATGAGCAGCAGAAGGTGCATCGCATCAAGGCAGCGGATTTCCATGCCTTTTTCGACAGTATGCGTCAGATGAGCCTGCCGCAGCTTATTCAGGTATATAAGCTGCCGGAAAATGTTGCGGAGCTTGTGCTGCCTACGGTGTTGCTTTATGAACAGCTGCTGCATCTGATTCCCGCCAAGGAAATTATTATTACGGCAGACCGCTTTATCGACGGCATTCAGCTGCTGCATATCGGCAATAAAACGAATCCTGTAATGCGCAAGGAGCTGGAGCAGGAGCTTATCAGCCTTTTCCATACCATCGGCAGCCGTTATCTGTATGACAAGAAGCATGCCCAGCAGGTGGAGCGTCTGTCGCTGATTATCTTCGATAAGATTGCCAAGGCTTACGGCATGGGTGAGCATGAACGTCTGCTTTTGCGTGCAACCTGCATTTTGCATGATATAGGCAAATACATCTGCATGCGCAGTCATTCTATCTACACCTATCAATTGATTATGTCTACGGATATTATCGGTCTGAGCGAGAAGGATAAGAAAATCGTAGCGCTGGCCTCGTATTATCATGCCAACAGGTTGTTTGACAAGACCAATACGCGTGCTCCGCAGGTGGAAAAGGAGCTGGTGCCGGTTGTAGCCAAGCTGGCTGCCATTGTGCGTCTGGCTGATGCTCTGGACCGCAGCTATATGCAAAAAATCCACAGCTGCAGTGTAACGCTGAAGGATAATAAGCTGAAGGTTCTGGCAGCAAGTAAAGAGGATTTGACGTTGGAAATCTGGACGTTTGATGATAAATCAACTTTCTTTGAGGAAGTTTTTGGTATTGAACCGATTTTGGAACGGGTGAATAAGTAATGGGAAAATTAGATTTGACAAAGCCTGAGTATTTTTATAACCGCGAGCTGAGCTGGCTGAAATTTAATCTGCGCGTGCTCAAGGAAGCAATGGTTAAGGACACACCGCTTCTGGAGCGCCTGAAGTTTATCGCCATTTCGGCCTCTAACTTAGATGAATTCTTTATGGTGCGCGTAGCCGGTTTGTGGAGCAATTTTGACAGCGGCGTAGAAAAGCGCGATGCCTCCGGCATGTCGGTGCATGAGCAACTGGTGGCTATTTCGCAGGCAGCGCATGAGCAGGTGCGCACTCAGACAAAATCGCTGATTGCGCTGATGGCAGAAATGGATGCGGTGAAGCTGCATTTCCGTCGTGTTAAGGATTTGAGCGAGCTGGGCAAGGACTGGCTGGAGGAATATTACCGCGAGGTTGTTTTCCCGGTATTAACACCGATGGCGGTAGATGCTTCGCGTCCCTTCCCGTTTTTGGCCAATAAAACACTGAACCTTGCTGTTGAGCTTATTAAGGCTGACGGCGAGCACAGCATGGGCCTGATTCAGGTGCCGAGCGTGCTGGACCGCATTGTGGAGGTTGAGCCTGAGGGCAAGCGAACCTTCGTATTTTTGGAGGATATTATCGCCAGCCATTGCCACGATTTGTTCAAGGGCTGCCATATTCTGGATATGGTGTCCTTCAGAGTAACGCGTGACAGTGACCTTGACTTGGAAGAGGATGACAGCGTTGACCTGATGAAAGAGGTTGAGGAATCGCTGCGTAAGCGTAAGCGCGGCGCTGCGGTTCGCTTGGAAATCTTCAAAACGAATAATAATCGTATCAAAAAATTTCTGGAGGAAAATCTGGATGTTACGGAGATGGAGGTTTATGAAATCAACGGACCTCTGGACCCGACCTGCTTCTTTAAATTTATCGGTATGAAGGGCATGTGGCCGTGGCTGTATGAGCCATTTGTGCCACAGCGTCCGCTGGAGTTGCCGGATGACAGCGATTTGTTTGCCGCTATCCGTGCCAACGATATTTTGCTGCATCACCCCTACGAAAGCTTTGACCCGGTAGTTAAGCTGGTGAGCGATGCTGCCGATGATCCGCAGGTGCTGGCGATTAAGCAGACGCTGTACCGTGTGAGCGGCAACAGTCCTATCGTTGCTGCGCTGGCGCGTGCTGCGGAAAACGGCAAGCAGGTAACCGTACTGGTAGAGCTTAAGGCACGTTTTGATGAGGAAAACAATATCCTCTGGGCGCGTCGTCTGGAAAAAGCAGGCTGCCACGTTATCTATGGCTTGGTCGGCTTAAAGACGCATGCCAAAATTATTCTTATCGTGCGCAAGGAGGATAACGGTATTAAGCGTTATCTGCATCTGGGCACAGGCAACTACAACGACAGCACCGCAAAATTATACACCGACCTTGGCCTGATGACGGCGAACGATGAGTTCGGGAGCGATGCTTCGGCTTTCTTCAATCTGCTCAGCGGCTACAGCGAGCCACCGGTTTGGAATAAGCTGGTTATGGCACCGCTGGGACTGCGCGAGAAAATCTATGCGCTGATTGATAATGAAATTGCTATGGTGCGTGCCGGCCGTGAGGGACATATCATCGCCAAGATGAACTCGCTGATTGACCAGCCCGTAATCCAGAAGCTGTACGAGGCTTCTGCCGCAGGCGTACATATTGACCTGATTGTGCGCGGTATCTGCGGTCTGCGCACGGGCATCGAGGGCATAAGCGATAATATTACGGTACGCAGTATTGTAGGCCGTCAGCTGGAGCACAGCCGTATCTTCTGGTTTGCCAACGGCGGCGAGGAGCAGCTGTATCTTTCCAGTGCCGACTGGATGCCGCGTAACCTTAACGACCGCGTAGAGCTGTTCTTCCCGGTAGAAACAGAGGAGCATATCCATCGCATCAAAGCGCTGCTGGATTTGTATCTGCGCGATAACGTGGGCGCGCATATGATGCAGTCCAACGGTACCTATCGCCGTGTACGCAACAAGCTGGAGCCTGTGAGCGCGCAAAGCACCTTGTACGAGATGGCACAGCTGGCGGTGACTGCCGATAAGCTGCCGATGGAAAAACGTCTGCAGCCTGTATTCAGCCGCAGATAATAGTGCCGCATTATATTTATCAAGGATTACAGGCTAAGAAAGACTTATATTTTAATTGCTTACTTAAATCCTTATATTGATATTATGTGCTTAAGTTGTTATAATTAGTAACAAGAGCAGAGGGGGATTAAAATGAGTAATTATGCTGTAACCTTGAATTATAATTGCCATTATGGCTATGTAGAATATAACGAAGCGGATAAGACTGCCGTAGTAACCTTGCCGGAGGCTGTGGCTGAAGCTAAGGCTGCTGTCGAAAAGTATCTGGCAACTCCGTTGAGCCTGGATGTGCCGCAGGGTGATACTATCCGTGATTTTGCTACGATAACGCTGGAGCCGCTTTCCAGTAAGGAGGCGTTTCAAGTAGCGCTTACCCGTCTTTGGGGTAAAACCGGCGTGCGTGTTGAATGGAGCATGCCTCCGGGAATGGCGGACGATATTGCCGCTGAGGTACTGGCAGAAGCACATTAACTGCTGATTGTTTTAGGGCAGACTCTTTATGTAGCAGAGTCTGCCTTTTTGTTTATAAAATTTGTGTGAAGAATAGGAGAAATGCAGATGCTGGATATCAACAAATTACGCAATGCTTACAATGTTATTCACCGTATGAGCCAAAACAGACATCCTTTTGCCGAGGAGGAGCTTTCACTGGAGGCTGTACAGAGCGCGCAGGTACAGGAGGCGCTTAACGATGCCGCAGAGGTTATTGCTGTTTACGGCAAGATTATGAATCTGGTTTCGCAGAGCACGAGCTTTAAGGTTGCACCCAAAACTTCTAAGGCAGTTAAAAGCAGCTTTGTTGTGGAACAGGATGACCTGAGCAGGCTGCAGCCTATGACTGAAGCTACCAATATCACAAAGCTTGTAAAATATATTAATGATACCTTTGCAGATAAGGAAATGCATAATCTTACCACGGTGGAGCTTGGAAGATGGTTAGAACATACCGGTTATCTGCAGTTGCCGGAAGATGGGCGCAATAAAATTCCGACAGAAAAGGGTTCTGAGTTGGGTATTGTTACCGAAAAGCGTGTAAGACAAGCTACCGGAGAAATTTATTATATTAACTTTTATCCGCAGGCAGCGCAGCAGTTTATTTTTGATAATCTGCCTGCTGTGGCGGAGTTTTTGGCGAAGGAAAAAGAGGAGAAGCTTGCTGACGCATAACTTGCTGTTTCCTCATTGCCAGTATTTTGTTTTTGCGGTATAATATTTAATACAGCTTGGGCGGAATGGCTTGAGTTCTGCCTGAGCTGTTTTTATGGTTCCGTAGCTCAGTAGGATAGAGCAACCGCCTCCTAAGCGGTAGGTCGCCAGTTCGATTCTGGCCGGGATCACCAGTAACCATGCGGTTTTCCAGATTCTGGAAAACCGCTTTTTTCATTTACGCACCTTATTGACACCTTATTTTCAAATTCTGATGAAAATAAGGTGCTTTTTTATTTGAAGCATCTTTTTGAAATACTTATTTTCATAGGATTTCAGTGTTGTAACTGAATGCAGCAGATGAATGTTTTGGTGAATTTGAAGATAGCTTTTCATCGAGCAGAAGGAAGAAGATGACAGTATATCTATATCTGCAAAAGATAAATATATGGTGGTAAATTAATTGGTGCAGCGTGGTGCAGACTAATTTAGTATTATTATAGATATTTGCAGAATGCGATGAATACTAGCTTTGCTGATGGTGCAGTATTCTGTGGTGTAATAAAAGGAGTCAGTTAGGGATGCTTTTACAAGCTTTATCAATAGCCAAAAGCTTAACCAAAATCAAATAGTGTTTGTGCAGAAACTGATTGATTATATTTGTGCTAATGGATATGTAAAAACAGATGATGTATTAGAAAAAGCGCCTTTTGACAAGCCCAAGACAATATACAATATTTTCGAAGGGCCGCAGCTCGATGAAATCTTCGATATTATTGATAGCTTCAAGAAGACTGCGATGGCAGAAGATGTTGCCGGTTGATATGAAATGCGGGGATAGTATACAATTTACTATACAACAACAGCTTAAAATGTATGGAAAAAGTGGAGGGAATAAACAATTTGGATGCTATCTTGATGAAAAAATCAGTAGATTGTATGATGAAGTTGCTAACCTAGTTAATCCTTTTACTGATGTGTATAAGCTGATGGAAAGATTGCTATGAATAAGGTGGTTTTCTTTCTGTTGGTTTTATGTTGTTCTGTGCGTGTAACCTACTCCGGTTTTGGGTTTTATAGAAAAAACGCGGGTAGATGTGGCTTGGTATAAGTACGCATGAAACTCCTTGAAATGTATTGCAAAATATGCTATTATTATTTCGTAAAACACGAACAAATGAAAAGTGGGTGAGAAAATGATCGTTTTAAACCTTCAGTTAAATGGTGTCTATGGATTTAATAATTTCAACATCAATTTTACTTATCCCAAAAAGATTATTAATTCAATTATTGAAGATGAATTTTTGGATGGACGCGAACGCTTTCGCTATAAAAAGGCTGTTATTTTAATGGGAGCGAATGCTACAGGCAAAACTAGTCTTGGTAAGGCGTTGGTCAGAATTTTTACTTATATGACAACTAGCAATCCGCTTCTGCTTTGTGAGATGGTAGCTGGTGAAAAAGGTTCGTTTTCCATTGATTTTGTAAATGGAGATTATCGTTTGCAGCGACTGGCTGCTGAAATTATTCCAAGCACAAATGAGGTGAATATTCAATATAAGGATGCTGAAATTGGTACGTTTGATTCTTATGAAAAGTGCGCCAGCAAATTGAAAGATCGTACAGCAGAAGCAACGAAAACGCCTGCTTCACTGAAAAAACTGGTTGGGGATATTCGTTATAGATTTGCCTATCCAGAGATTGAGAAAACCTTGAAGCTTACGGGAGCTAATAAGGCTATTTTGCTCAAAACACTTCGTGCGGTAATTGGAACGCTTGACCCAACGCTTCAAGATGTAAGAATATCGAAGGATTTGAAGGATACATTTATTATTCGTCGTGGAGGCACGGAAATCATTATTCAGGAGGGAAGGCTTCTGAATCGAGAGGTTCTTTCTAGCGGAACAGCAGATGGGATTGATGTAGCAATGTTTCTTGCAGCTATTATTGCAAGGGAGAGTACTTTCTATTATTGCGACGAACATTTTTCTTATATTCAGAGCGATATTGAAAAAAGAATTTTTGGTATTATGCTGGATAGGCTTGGTAATAATGAGCAGTTGATTTTTACCACGCATAATACAGATATGCTGGATTTGAATCTTCCTAAGCATAGCTATATATTTTTGAGAAAACAACAGGAAGATGGTATTTATAATGTGTCAGCTATTTCTGCTTCGGAGGTATTAAAGCGTAATACTGATTCTATACGAAATGCTGTAGAAAATGATATATTTGCTTCGCTGCCGCAGGATTCACTCTTAGATGAGCTGGAAATGGGGTGGGCAAATGAACAATAAGTGTATCTATTATGTGGAAGGCCCTTGTGAGCAACAACTAGTAGCTGCATTAAAAGAGAATCCAGCTAAATTAATTCCGGGTAAGATTAAGGTGTATAATGTTGTCCAAAACTTAATTCCTAAATCTCAGCTGCTATCTATTCAATGTGGAACAACTATAGTCCTAGTATTTGACACGGATGTAGAGCAAACCACTAATTTGAAAAAGAACCTTGAGCGTTTGCGTAAATATTGCGGTAGGCTGTATATAGTGTATCTGCCGCAGGTACTTAATTTAGAAGATGAATTAGTGCGCTGTACAGATGTACAAAATGTTGTTGATTTAACGCGAAGTAATGGAGTTCGTAATTTTAAAACCGACTTCTGCAAATTGAAAGTAAAGGATTGTAGGGCAATACTGGAAAGGCATGGATTGAAAACGGAACGACTTTGGACAACTAAGGTGCCGGAAGCGTTTGCGTTTGTAGAAAGCAATAGCAACAGGATAAAAGTATAGAAAAATTATTTGGTGATAGATTGTATAATGAAGTTGCTCACTTAATTAATCACGTTACTGAGTGTGTATAAGTTGATAGAAAGATTGCTGTGAATAAGGTGGTTGACACCTTATTCGCACCTTATTTTGAAAAATTACCTGAGATTAATGGCTATAAGCAGTAATTTGTCTGACGATTTATTGATGCCCTTAAACTTTGAAAACGCAGTTATATCAAGGGTTTCAGCTGTTTAATGGTAATGCCATTATATACGGTAAAGTGCTATATTATCGAACTCCTAAGCGGTAGGTCGCCAGTTCGATTCTGGCCGGGATCACCAAAAAAAAGATTGCCGTACATGCTTACCCGAGAGGAAAAGTCGCCAGTTCGATTCCACCCTTGCGGGTACGCGTGGCCGGGATTAGCATGTTGAAATTATCATATTTAATGAAGAACGCCCCTGGAGTTAGGTCCGGGGGCTTTTTATGTGGCTGCCGGAACAGTATCCTTGAACAGCATCGCAGAATATATAATGCTTTCTAACATTGACAAAAACGCTGTTAATGTTTATAATAATAAACATAACGAGGGTGGTGATTAGAATGAAGAAAGCTGCGTATAATATATTACCGGTAACAGAAGAAATCCTGCAGACTATGGGAGAACAGATTAAGCTTGCAAGACTCAGACGGAGTTTATCTGCTGAACTGGTTGCTGAACGTGCCGGAATCAGTCGCGCCTCTCTCTGGAAGGTTGAAAAGGGAGATCCGTCGGTAGCTATGGGTATATATGCAGCCGTCCTGCATGCCTTAAACAATCTTGATAAAGACCTGCTTCTTGTCGCTAGGGATGATGAGATGGGCAGACAACTGCAGGATCTAAATCTGATTACAAAGAAACGTGCACCAAGGAGGTCTGAATAATGGCAATAAATAAGAAAACAATATTCGTTTATGATGATTTTAGTACAGATCAGCCTGTCCTTATGGGAAGTTTATATGTAAATGTTATCAAAGGCGGAGAATCCTATTCGTTTGAATACGATAAAGGCTGGCTGAAAAAAACGGGTCTTACTCTAACTCTGGATCCAGAGCTTATGCCGTATTCCGGTAGACAGTATCCGACCGGTAAGAACATTTTTGGTTTGTTTGCAGACGCTTCTCCAGACCGCTGGGGACGCGTGCTTATGAATAAGCGTGAAAGAATTCTTGCGGAAAAGGAGGGCCGTAAGCCTTCAAAGCTTTATGACAGCGATTACCTGCTTGGTGTGTACGATGAAACCCGAATGGGCGGCATTCGCTTTAAGGTAAATCAGGAAGGTCCATTTCTTTCCGATGATAATGAAACAGCCGCTCCACCTTGGGCTACGCTTCGCACATTGGAGGAAGCCTCCAGAAACTTTGAAAATGATGAGACCGGTTTAACTGAAAAATGGCTGAATCAGCTGATCAAGCCAGGTTCTTCTCTGGGTGGTGCCAGACCGAAGGCAACCGTAGTAGATACAAAAGATCAGCTTTGGATTGCAAAGTTCCCGTCAAAGAACGATGAAAATGATACCGGAGCTTGGGAAATTGTGGCACATGATCTTGCAGCGCTCTGCGGTCTGAATGTCCCAGAGGCTAAGCTTGAGAAGTTTTCACCACTTGGAAGCACTTTCCTGATAAAGCGTTTTGATCGTCTGGGAAGTAAGCGAGTACATTTCGCCTCGGCGATGACGTTGCTTGGGAAAAAAGACGGCGCATCTGCTGCTGATGGAAGTAGCTATCTGGATATAGCAGCTTTTATCAAGTCCTATGGTGCGCAGCCTAAGAAGGATTTAATCGAACTTTGGAAACGTATCGTGTTTAATATGGCGGTTACCAATACTGATGATCATCTGAGGAACCATGCATTTATATTGACAGACAAGGGCTGGATCCTTTCACCTTTGTATGATGTAAACCCGGTTCCTTACGGTGATGAGTTGTCTCTCAATGTGGATGAGGATGATAACAGCATCAGTATTGATCTTGCAGTGCAGACTGCTGTGAAATTTGGCATTTCAAAATCGGATGCTGAGGCGGTGGCGGAAGATATTTTGCAAATCGTCAGAGATAACTGGGAAAGAATCGCCGCCAGATATGCTCTGACCCGCAGACAAATTGAAGAAATGAGACCTGCATTCAACGCATGTTACGAATAAAATACATATTCCCATTTTAGAAAAATCTAAGAATCGGCTAAAAGACAGGGCCTGATGAAGAAAAAGCTGTTTCCATGTTTGAGTGGAAACAGCTTTTTAGCTTTCAGTATGCTATTTTTTGGCCTTGCTGAACTTACCTATTCACCTTCGCCATAAATTTTTCATTATCAATAATAAAACGCTCATGCGTACCCTTACCGATAACGCCCTTGCTGTCCGCAGCACTAACCTCAAAGGTCAGCTTGCGTCCGTCAACCGCAGTCAGTTTAGCGGTAGCGGTAACACTGTCGCCCATAGCGGTAGCGCGGTCATGTGTAATATTCAGGCTGATGCCTACACTGCCGCTGCCCTCCTCCAGATGAGCATTGACTGCGGCGCAGGCAGCCTCCTCCATCAGTGCGCACATAGCGGGAGTGGCAAAAACAGCCAAAGAGCCGCTTTTCATAGTAGCGGCAATATTAGCCTCGGTTACGGTTACGTTAGCGGTGCCGGTAAGTCCGGTCTGTAAATTTGTCATGCTTAAAACCCTCTTTCAATAATCAAATCATACGCTTATATCATAAAGTATTATCGTTCTGCTGACAAGTCCTAAATGCAAGGATAAGAATTTTTTGCCTGTATATTGCAGGAATTGTTTGCCAAGCGCCGAATTATAATAATATAAACAAATTGAAATGATGGCTGGAGGTGTAGAACCATGGCTTTAGAATTTAACAAAACCTCGTATTTAAAGATTTATACAGGCGAGGATGTTCTTTTTGAGGATATTCCGCTTTATAAAGCAATTCTGCGTGAAGCACGCTCTTTGGGCCTTGCCGGCGGTACTGTTATCAAGGGTATTGAAGGCTATGCTACCAAGGTGCGCGGAGTTGGCCGTGCTGTCAGCACATTTATCAGCGGCAATGCTAATTTCCCGGTGATTGTGGAGCTGGTAGATAAAAAGGAAAACCTCGAAAAGATTCTGCCCTTTCTGGAAAAGAATGCAACTCATGCGTTGGTGGTTATGGGTGAGGCTGATTATCTGGTAACCGATTTTATGCGTAAGTCGGCAGAAGGCTACAAGGATATCAAAAACGGCTCGCCGCAGCCAAGCTACCTGCGTAAGCAAAAGGAACAACAGCAATAAGCTGATAAACCGCAGTTAAAAATTGATGCTGCGGTTTTTTTATGGGAGATGACGAGGAGGAGAATTTATGTATGATGTTGCCATTATCGGTGGCGGTCCTGCCGCAATTTTTGCAGCCTATGAGTTTGTACTGAAGTATCCGCAGCTGAAAGTTATTATGCTGGAGGCTGGCAATACGATTGAAAAGCGCTTCTGCCCGTTGGCAGCCAAGAAGGTTGACCACTGCATTAACTGTAATCCCTGCAGCATTATGCGCGGCTTTGGCGGTGCCGGTGCTTTTTCGGACGGCAAATATAATTTTACGACGGAATTCGGCGGCTGGCTGAACGAATATCTGCCGGAGGACAAGGTTATCGAGCTGATTGATTATGTTGATGAGCTGAACTGCCGTCATGGTGCTCC
>ENA-ORNT01002034-ORNT01002034.1-human-gut-metagenome-genome-assembly--contig:-NODE-2034-length-12813-cov-3.476642_pt1 | contig 12813 bp, 13 predicted proteins | sample MGYA00242120_ERZ509032 | MGnify/ENA primary metagenome ERZ509032 (study PRJEB26280, sample SAMEA2338729) | human gut metagenome | biome: human gut; feature: human-associated habitat; material: faeces...
CTCTTAAAACAGTAGCATGATTTTTCCGTTTACTTAGTTCACCTACTGAAATAACTAAGTATTCTTTGTTTGATATACCTAACTTCTTACGTGTTTTTTTTCTTAGATTATTTTTTTCTTTTTCGTTTATATTTAATGTTCTCTTTATATCAGTACCTACTCCTGGAATATAATAACGCCTTTTTACAGGTAAAAATTTTGAAACCCTATAGTCATCTTCATTAATAGTAACTAGCACATCTGTCCAATGAGCATAAAACCATTCAACAGGAAAAAAGAAAAGCCAGTCTCTTAAAGGACCACCTTTAAAAAACTGCAAGCCATGTGCTGTATAAATTATTTTAATTTTCATCTTGTGAGCTGCTCTTCTTCCTATTATTCCGCCTAATGGGGAATGTGCATGTATTCCGCTTATATTATTTTCTTTTATAATATCGCACACTTGTTTTAATGCTTTTTTATTAGCAGTAAAGTTTCCTATTCCACGACAAAAATCAACCTGATGACACGTGACATTTTCCTTCTCTAGTTTCTTTATTAAATTATTACTCTTTTCTTCTGTAATGGTTCCAGGATTATTAAAATTCGTTGCTATATGAACATTGGCTCCTAAATTTTTTAATATTTTAATATTATGGAGATTAAATTGTTCTATCATTGAAGCAGTTGTTGCAATCATTAAAATATTATGTTTATTTAACAATCGCTTATCACCTCTCTAACTATTGCTTTCCCTCATGAATACCTTGACTCTTAATAACATCGCAAAAAGTATGTATAAGAATCTTACAATCCATAGAAAAAGAAATGGAATCTGTGTAAATTTTGTCTAATTTGGCTTTTTTTAAATCATCAACTTCATCTCGGCCGTGAATCTGAGCAAGGCCAGTTATACCAGGTAGAACTTTATTAGCACCGTTTTTTCTTCGTAAAGATAATACTTTTTTTTCTTTTAAAATAAGTGGTCTAGGTCCAACAAGACTCATATTTCCTTTAAAAACATTAATTAATTGGGGTAACTCATCTAGACTTGATTTCCTTAAAAAACGTCCTACTCGAGTAATATGTCGTTCAGCTCCAATTAACTTACTAGTTGCTACATCATGTGGAGCATCTTGATACATAGACCTAAATTTAATAATATTAAATGGAACATTATTTTTTCCCATTCGTACCTGCTTAAAAAAAACAGGACCTTTAGAATCTACTTTAATGAAGCAAGCAATCACTAAGAACGGTATACATAAAATAATTAAAGAAATAGAACTTACGCCTAAATCAATAAGTCTTTTAAAAAATTTACTATATAAATTTAGAGTTGGTTCATTGCCAATGACCACTTCATTTTCCTGCTTTACTTGCACAATAATCCCCCCGAAGTTCAATAAATTTCTTATCTATTCTTCTTTTGTATAGCCATAGCCATAGCCATAGCCATAGCCTTTTTCTCCATCAAAATTAATGTCATTCATTACATAACCTAGTAAATTAGCATGCGCTAAGTTAAGAAGTTCAACCGTTCGTTTAACTGCTAATTTTTGTGTTTGTCCTTGCTTCACGACTAAAACAATTGCATCAAGATGACGTGACAAGATTTGCGTGTCAGTAACTTCCAGCATTGGTGGTACATCTACAATGACCATATCGTAAATGCCTTTAACTGTATCCAATAACGTTTTCATCCGTTGTGAGTTCAATAATTCCGCAGGATTAGGTGGAATCGGACCAGCAGTTAAGATATCAAGGTTATCAACGCCACTTGGTTGAATAATTTCGCGTAAATCAACGGAATTAGTGCCACTAGTTAAAATGGTTGTTAACCCATGTTGGTTACTTTTATTAAAAGTTGCATGTAACGTTGGACGTCGTAAATCAGAGTCGATTAGTAATACTTTTTGCCCTGTTTGTGCCCATACTACTGCCACGTTATCGGTAACTGTTGATTTACCTTCGCTCACATTAGCGGAGGTCATTGCTAAGGTCTTAATTGGCTTATCAATTGCCATGAAATTAATATTCGTCCGAATCGTTCGGAACTGTTCGGAGATAGGGCTTTTCGGATGAGCAACGGTGATCAGTTTTGCCCCATTATCCATGGTATCGGTTGATTGTTTTTGTGTCCGATGAAATAATGACATATTTTCTCCTCCTTAAACCCGTCGATTACCGTTACCATGACGACGGCTTTCTTGATTATTATTGATAGTAAAGTTTTTACTCATTTCGATATGATTTACTTGACCAAGATTGGTTAATCCTAACTCGTTTGTTAAGTAATCATCATCGTGAACACTGGTATCCATCAATTCACCAATCAAAATGTATAAGAAACTTAAGATTAACCCAAGGACTGCTCCTGCTAATGCAAAGAGTTTCTTATTAGGAAAAGATGGATTACCTGGAGTACTTGCCCGTGAAACGATCGTCACATTATTAACGCTCATAATCTTTTTGATTTGTTGTTTGAAAACATTTGCCACCGTATTAGCGACGACTGCTGATTCTTGTGGATCATCCGTCTTCACTTGAAGTGAGAAGACTTGTGAGTTTTGTTGGGTTTGAACACTAATGGCTTTCTTTAATTCATCAGTTGAAAGATTATAACTTTTACCGCCTCGTTCTACCACTGCTGGTTGAGCTTCCTTAATTAACCGCCGTGTACCATCCGCATTGGTCCGGTAAACTGCTTTTTGTGCTGGCTTAATAACCTTTACTGGATTCTTAAGTTGTTTACTAGCCTTGCTCAAAATAACCTGGTTAGTAATAATATCCTTATAAGTATTGATCATCTGAATATCAGCTTGTTGGTTGGTATAGGCCTGCCCATTATCGTTATTTTCATGCTTTTGGTTGACCAAAATTTCCGTTGTTGCTGTATATTTAGGAACTACAACAAATTGGGCAACAACAAAGCCCAGAATTCCTGCCAAGATAGTCCAAATGATTAGCATCTTGATATGCTTGCGACAGAGCATCATTAACCGATGCAAATCAATCGTATTATTTAACGTTTGTTGTGAATTATTCAAGACTTCTACTCCTCATATTTTTAGTTTTTTAAGCTATTTTGTAATAAATTGGTAATCCGTTGTTGCTCACTTGTTGGCACAACTTCAAATGCTTGGCCATCTTCATTTTGTCCCCGTCCTTGTGCATGATCTTGGACAATGTGCTCGTTTGTATTACGGTAACTTTGTGCTAACCGCATCATATCATTGAAGGTTAAATCAGTTTGCGAGCTGTCAGAAACTGACCGTAAGAATGAACGATTAAGAACCGTTCTATAAGATACCGACTTCTTAAGTAAAGCAGTGATGACTAACCGTTGACGTTGTTGCCGACCATAGTCACCGTCTGGATCGTCATATCGCATTCGACTGAATGCTAAGGCTTTTTTTCCGTTCATATGGTAGGTTTCACCCTTTTCAAAGGGAAAACCTTCATAATCAAACGTCAATGGTGATTTTACATCTACCCCACCAACCTGATTAATGGCTTTTTCCAAACCACCCATGTTGACTAAGACATAGTAATCAATTGGGATATTAAAGTGTTCTTGAATCGTATTAATTGATTCCTTGATTCCCCCATACGTATAAGCTGCATTAATCTTTGCAGGCGAGTATTGCGGATAGTCTGGTAAGTTAACCTTCATATCTCGAGGAAGACTAACAATGGTGGTTGTCTTAGTCTTAGGATTTAACGTCATGATCATGATCGTATCTGTGCGACCCTTATAGTCCCGACCAAGTGCTCCAGTATCGGTTCCTAATAACAAAATAGATACTGGACGCTTTTGCTCAAGCACCTTTTGCGCATCCCGCGACTTAGCAGCACCAGCACTATTATACATATCCTCGGTCGTTGACTTCAGATTATGCCATGCCATTCCCGCAAAAAACAGCGCAATCAATACTACAACACCAACGACTGACCAAAAGATCTTCCATCCCCGGTGGCGCCGATGATGTCTGTGGTGATGATGGTGATGCTCATGCTGAGGCATTTCTTCATCGTTATTCATGGACCGATTATTTTCGTCTGACATAAAAAATTTCTCCCATACATTTGACTCCTTGCTCGTTTCAAAAAGACTCTTTACCACAATAAGTTAATCTGCTGAAACCTATATAATTAATAAGCAAATAACTAGTTACAAGTCCTTCCAAACTACACAGTTAGTCAATTAAATTTAATAATTACTTAATACATTATTAGGAATGAAAACTGTTTAGTCAAGGTAGAATTTCATACCTTTTTCACGAATGGCTCCCGTATAATTTTTTTATTATTATCATTATCCTTCTAAGTGCGTTATAAAAGCATTGATAATCGCTTATCATTTCTAAATATTCCTGTATTTCAATTTAATTACATTTTTAACAAAGTATGAAACAAAAAGAGACTTGAAAAATTCTTTCCAGCCTCTTTTTAGATAATATGCAAACTTTAAGCCTCAATTAGCCTTTCCTGATCTGCACTTTCTTAATTACATATACTTATTCAATTGTTCGTTATACTTTATCAGCTCTGACATACTAGCATCTTTTTCCGGCTCAACGATCTGCGTGGAAACACGGTTAGCAGAGTCATCCATTTGTTGTCGACCCCAGACACTCATCGTTAGGATCATGTTACGCAAGTCATTACCATCATCGGTCAATGAAAACTTGTTTTTTTTCATCAACAACTGGATTAACAATTCGCAAGTTCTGCAAGGATGTTATTTCTTCGTTAAGAGCAACATCTGTTAAATCTGGTAGCAATTGATGTAATTCCTCAATGGTGAATGGCTGAAAGCCTAACCAAAAGATAATCCGTGGTTGCCACCGATCTTCTAAAACATCTAGTGTGTATTTTACCCCACACTCATCTTTCTTTTCAGCCATAAAAATGCTCCATTCTATTACTTAAGCTACTCCTCTTCATTCCCTATTATGACAAGCTAATGGACTAATGTTTATTTATTGTGCATTTTTATGATAATTTCTCCATTAAAATTTATTTATCACCCGTTTTACTTCTTTAACAAGTTCTGCCGGTGTTTCTTCCCCATATACCTTCTTATGAGCCTTATTCAGGATATGCAAAACTGTTTGAATAAAGAGAATCAAGTGCCAGTTTGCGAAGTTTCATATAAACACAATAATCACCAAAATAGGTTCATTCGAAGATCTCCCTTTTCACCTTTCCGAGGCGATACATCCAGTATTCAAAGAGGGAAAGTTGCTCCTTAGCAACTTCATCTGCAGCACTTACAATTCGGCGAAAAGTACGTTCAGAGGTGGCGATTTGAATATGATATTTATCTCCCTCGCGACCATTCATGATCATTTCTACTTTCTTATCGCTTTCTAGCTCACTAGCGTCTTCCATCAAATGAACCATGTAATAAATAACCTGTTCATTTGATGATCCACAAGTTGGCACTAGCCGATGATGACCAGCAACGTATCCCCGGGTTTGACAGCCAACCTTTGCAAAATGCACTTCCATTTCATACTCATGAATTAGATTTGCCTGTGCAAAACGACTAAGAACATCTTTCAACCGTTCCCGAATAAGCAGCTGTTCTCCGTCGATTGTTAAGACAAACGTCCGATTTTGATCGTAAGCCGTTAGCAGCAGGGTGTTATCCCACTGAACCAGATAGTTTGCCACCTCCCCATCGATTTTTAATTTATCCAGCCTGCTCATATCAATTGTTTTACGAACCACAATTATCTCCTCCAAGCAAATCATAAAAAAGTGAAAATTCGCTGTAAAACGATTCACTTTTAACTTGAATATTAAGATACTGGGATAAATCTGCCCTGTCAACGTCTTTTTAGAACACTTTCCCGCTATTTTATCGTTCGCTAAGACAACGGATTTTTGATAAGTTAACGGTACTCAAGAGCTCTTGAGAATATTTTTAAAGGATGTTCTCAATAATGAATTATCAAAAAATTTCTGAAGGTTTAACTTTTCTGATGAGCGATAAGCGGATCACGATTGTCCATGGAGTATTGAAGAGTCTCGGGATCTCACCACGCCGGGACGACTATGATGATTTTGTCCAAGATGCTTCGATTATCTTTGCCCAGGCCTACACTGATTTCTTACAGGAGAAAGGTGAAGCCGAAAATGAACGGGACTTGATGTGCTTTGCTTACCAACGAATACGCTGGCGTTTACTGGACCGGTTACGACGCCAGCAACTTGAGTGTTTTCTCTTTAATTACACCCTCGACAATGAAGAAGATGATCATGACTATGACGAGACAATGGTTGATCATTCAGCAATCGCCCCATTTGCTCACCTGGAAAATAGCGATTTTCTTAACTATCTCTACCACCACTGTCCCCGCGTTCAACAACGATATTTGATTGCCAAACTCAACCACCATTTGAGTGACCGGCAGATTGCAGATGAGTACCGGGTCAGTCGGGCAGCCGTTTCGCAATGGCGGCGCGGAGTAATTACCCGTGCCCACCAGCTTCGTGCTAAAATGAAAGGAGAGTTTTGAGGTGAGAATGTGGAAAAACATGAAATCGACCATCAAGCTAAGTGGCTCCATATTAAATATGACGGCGAAGATCGTGATGATGAGTGCGTTAATGAGCTTAGCATTTATCAGAACGCTGACGAGCCTGAGCTGCAAATGCTGGTGTCAAATATTGATTTTGATAATATCAGCCATGATAATACTTTTGCATTAACAAAAGAAGACGCGAGGGTATTAATTGAGTATTTAAAAGATTGGATTAACTAAAAAAACAGGTCTGGATTGCTCCACAGGCCTGTTTTTTATTCACTTACTTGATCTTTTCCCGATCAAAACTTTCACCCAACATCTTCCAATAATCCATGATCATCGCAAAGTCAATCGGACCTTGAATCTCGAGGTCGAGTTGGGTAATTTTTTGCAACTCATTACTCAACAAGACCCGGAAGTCAGTTAGTTTAATAATCGTTGAATGGGGCGCTGGTGGTATCAAACTAAGGACGTGATCCATGAGATCCTCAATCAGCCCCGAGTAAAAGTCCATTAACTCCTCACTTGGCAAGGCGGTTGGCTCTAACAAATGTTCCCGTTCTTTGTCAAAAATCTTATACCAGTGTGACATCGAGTTCCAGTACGCATTGTAGAGGCGTTTGCTTTCCTTATCAGCGTATTCTAACTGGTAACGACTTAAAACTTTCCACTGTTCTAACAAATCAACATAGAGTGATTCATGAGGGAAAGCTGCGTCTTCCCGGGTTTCCTTAATAAAGTGTGCCAAATCATCAGTCATCTGAACCGGTGTTTTCATTTTCATTTCTCTCATTTTCCTTTTATATTAGTTTGTTGAATGGTGATCGGTGGTTTTTAGTTAATCTTTCCCATAAAACTGCGCAGCTGCAATGGCCCGTTGCCATCCCCGATACAAGTCAGCTGCCTTTTGCGGATCCATCTGCGGATCAAACTGGTCGCCAATCCGTGATAGCTTCCGTAACTCATCCTGGTCTTCCCAGAAATCAACGGCCAATCCAGCGAGGAAGGCGGCTCCCAGCGCGGTTGTCTCTTCCATTGCTGCCCGCTTGATTGGCGTTTGTAAGATATCGGCCTGGAACTGCATCATGAAGTTGTTCCGTGAAGCGCCCCCGTTAACCGTTAGTGCTGTTAGTGGTAATTGGGTGTCCTTGACCATCGTATCGACAACATCCTTGGTCTGGTAGGCGATTGCTTCTAAGGTTGCACGAATGATGTGTCCCCGTTCAGTTCCCCGGGTAAGACCAAACATTGCGCCCCGCACTTCTTGATCCCAGTACGGTGCTCCCAATCCCGTAAAGGCGGGAACGACATAAACGCCGCCAGTTGTCTTGGCATCGACAGCCATTTGTTCGGACTCGCTGGCCTTCTTAAACATCTTGAGACCATCCCGCAACCATTGAACGGCAGAACCGGCCACAAAGATACTTCCTTCCAGCGCGTAATGGGTTTGCCCGTCCAGGCCGTACGCAATCGTCGTCAACAAGCCGTTATCCGAAAGCGTGGGTTTTAGTCCCGTATTCATGACGATGAAGGCTCCAGTCCCATAGGTGTTCTTGATTGAACCTTTATCATAGGCTGCTTGACCAAAGAGGGCTGCTTGCTGGTCACCCGCAATCCCGGCAATTGGAATCTGGACACCATAAAAGTGGTAATCACCGGTATAACCGTAGATTGCTGAACTTGGCTTTACTTCTGGCAGAAGCGACTGCGGAATCTCAAGCAAGTCAAGGATATCTTGATCCCACTCGAGGGTATGGATATTAAAAAGCATCGTCCGGCTAGCGTTAGTCACATCCGTTGCGTGGACCCGCCGTCCTGATAATTTCCATAGTAGCCAAGTATCGATGGTCCCGAACATTAAGTCACCCTTCGCCGCTTTTTCTCGGGCACCAGGGACATGGTCAAGAATCCACTTGATCTTAGTGGCCGCAAAATATGAATCAATCACTAAGCCGGTCTTCTTGTGGATCATATCCTTATAACCATCTTTAATTAATCGTTCGGCAATATCGCTCGTTTGCTTTGATTGCCAGACAATTGCGTTATAAATCGGCTTACCGGTATGGCGATCCCAAATAACCGTCGTTTCCCGTTGGTTAGTAATCCCAATCGCCGCAATCTTATAGGGCTTGATCTGGGACTTAATCATTACGTTTGAAATCACCGACTGAACGCTATCCCAAATCTCTAGCGGATCATGTTCGACCCACCCTGGTTGCGGGAAGTATTGGGGAAATTCCTGTTGACTGATCGCAACTTTATTTCCGTCATGGTCAAAAATAATCGCCCGTGAGCTCGTCGTTCCTTGGTCAATCGCCATGATATATTGTTGTTCACTCAATTATATTCATCCTTTCGCTGCTAATTGCGAGCAGTTTCTATCTATATAATAGGAAGAAACTTGATGGATTTTAGATCATACAAAAAAGCCACCGTGCAAAGACTGAACTGCCTCCCCCGATGACTCTCTTGTTGTTACTTGTCGCTGACCATCTTACCAGCTACACTATAGCGGTCTTTGCGCATCTCATTCAACACGATATGCACCCGTTCGGCAGGAACATTGGCATCCTTTGAAATTGCTGCTGTAACATCCTTTACGAGAGCCTTTAATTGCTCATCGGTCCGGCCTTCAATCAAATCAATATGAACTAATGGCATAATCCGTGCCTCCTTCTAAATTCATTTAAAATCTTACCATAAGAGCGCTTTTCCGGCAATTACATTAACAAAAAATATTTTAATTAACGCCGCGCAAGGCTTCACGAACCTCTTCGGCTGCTTTCCGGTCCCCCGTAAAGAGGATATGATCACCATACTCGATAATCGTATCACCATGCGGGTCGATTGGCTTGCGCTTCCGGAAGATCCGACTAATCGTAATATCATTAACAAATGGCAATGTATGCAGTTCACGCCCAGTATAACGTGAATTGAGGACGGTTGCTTCGTATAGTCCGGCTTCGGTATCGGTTAACATCCGCAAGATCAATGGTGATTCAATTAAGGCACGCAGGACACTGCTTTGAACATTGAAGCTATTAAAGATTTCAATCCCTTTTTCACGAAGAGCACTAACATCTTTGGGATCAAGACGGGGATTATTTTGACTGGCAATAACCCGTTTTACCCCATGTTTTTTGGCGATCTGAGCTAAACGCGCTGACTTATGATCATTTAAGAACCCAACAACAACAATATCACAATCAAAGTAGCCTCCCTGCTCCAGGGCCTCCGCGTCAAGAGTCGGCAGATACTCTAAATGCTTCACCTGACTATTATAGGTCTTGAAGTTATTTTCATTGTCCGTAACCATCCGCACGTCATACCAGTTCTTATATAATTGTTGGGAAATCGGAACAGTTAAGGTGTTGGTTCCGATAAAATTAACCTTTTGCTTGATCAAATCAGACTTTTCAAGCTTATACATTGAATTGAAGACGATTGGCGCAATGATACAGATAATCACGGCGGCCAATGTAAAGGCATCCGATTGCGCACCAGTAATTGCATGCAAATTCCGCGCAACTTGCAAGGTTGGTAATACCAAGGTAATCGTTGTCGCTACTAAAAAGCTGCCGGCAAATGAATTGCGGGGCTTAAAACGCCGTCGATAAATGAACATGGTTGGCAATTTAGCAAGTAAAAAGCCGATGACCAAAATCGGAATCAGGGCTAGCGCTTGGTGGTTAGCAAATAAATTCTTCAAGTCAAGGCGGTCACCCGTCATGATAAAGAAGAACGGAATCAGAAAACCATAGCCAATTGAGTTTAACCGGTCTTCAGTAGCTTCACTTGGTTCGAGCAGTTTCATGACCATCCCGGCTAGGAAGGCTCCCAGGATATTTTCTGCTCCCACTGTTTCGGCGATTGTTACTAAGGCGAAGATTAAGAAGAAAGCTAACCGAATATCAAGTTGAGTGGTTGATTTGGAAATTTTATTAAACCAAATAAACGGTTGCTTAAACCGCCGCAAGAGGAAAAAAGCTGCCAAGAAAAGGAAGACAATTAAGCCCAAGCGCTTGGCATTGCCCCCATTAATGGATGCATAGAAGGTCAATGCAAGCATCGGGACCACTTCCCCTAATACCGCTGTCAATAAGAGGGTCTGGCCCACTGGCTTTTGTAAAATATCCTTTTCCTTTAACGTCGCGATAACAACTCCGAGGGCGACGGTTGAAAAAATAATTGTTGCTAACAAAATATCGCTAAATAAGTGCAAACGGCTAATAATTAAGGCAATCACAAATGAAGAAATAACAATGAGGCCAAATGCCTGTGAAGCCATAATTACCGGCGACTTACTATCACGCTTTTTCCCGGGCGTTTTGCGGAACAGGTCAAAATTGATCTCCATCCCGGACAAAAACATTAACATAATAATCCCCATCGACGACATCATATTGAGGGTCCAGTTGGGGTTAACGATATTTAAGAAACTTTTTCCCAGAATAATCCCCGTGATAATCTCAGCAATGGCGGTCGGAATTGAAGAAACTTTAAACCGCGCCATAATAATAGGAATAATTAACGCCGCTAACATAACGATTAACAGTGATAATTGTTGCATATTTTCTTTCTCCCTTCCTATTTTATACAGCAATATTATATACTTCTTAACTTGAAATTAAAATATTCTAACTAAATCGACTTAAATCGTGGTTCGCGGTACAATTAATATATTACACAAAAGGAGAATTTATTATCTATGGGGAATAAATTAACTGCATGTACAAGTATATTAATTGGAAAGGATGCTAGTATCGACGGCACGATCATGATCGGTCGAAATGAAGATGCTAAGGCTGCCTGGCCCAAGCACATGGTTGTTCACCAGCGTGGCGAAATGCCCAACCACTTCATCTCTAAGGATACCCGTTTAGAGCTTGACTTGCCAGAAGAAAGCGCTCGATACACGGCGACTCCCGAATGGACAGATAAAGATGGTTTATTTGAAGAAGACGGGATTAATGAATACGATGTCGCAATGAGCGCAACCGAAAGTGCTTATTCGAATGCCCTCGTCTTGGGCTATGATCCGCTAGTTGAAAATGGGTTAAATGAAGAAGCGATGATCACCGTGGTGCTACCATATGTTAAGACGGCACGTGAAGGAGTCCAACGCCTTGGTAACTTGATCGCGAAGTACGGAACCGGCGAAACAAACGGGGCACTTTTTGCCGATAATGATGAAGCATGGTACTTCGAAACCGGAGCAGGTCACTACTGGGTTGCACAACGAATTCCGGATGATTCATACGCGGTGGTCGCTAACCAACTGGCAATTCAAGAAATTGACTTTAATGATACGAATAATTTCATGTTCCATCCCGGAATTCAAGAATTTGTTGAGAAGCATGACTTAAACCCTGATCCAGCTACTTTCAATTTCCGTAAAATCTTCGGGACAGCTGACCGGTCAGACGCAATTTACTCTGAACCGCGGGTATGGGCTGGTCATCAAATGTTTAGCCCCCGGCAAGCAACGGAAGAGACCCCAGAATCAACCGAATTGCCATTTATCATGAAGCCGGACCATAAGTTATCGATTTTTGATGCCCAGAACTATCTCAGCAACCACTATGAGGGAACCGAATTCGATCCCCTTGGTCACGGTGAGCACGCTCATAAGTACCGGCCAATTAGTTTAGCAAAGACCCAAGAGTCACATATTTTACAGATGAACCGACCGGGCGCTAATATTCACTGGTTAGCAATGGGAGTCGCTGCCGAAAGTACCTATGTGCCATTCTTCAACGGCATTACCGATACGCCAGCCCCGTACAAGCGTGGAAAGCTACCGGCTCAGCTCAACTCTGCTTACTGGATTTTCAAGCATACCAGTGTGCTAGTTGACAGCCACCTACACGATTTTCTTCCATTATTACGGGATGTTCAGAAGGAACGAAACGCCGCGGCCATTAAGATGATTGCGGAAACTGATCGTCGCCTCCCGAGTCTCAAAGGAGAAGCACGAGCAACTTTCTTAACGCGGCAAAGTGACGGTTATGCTACCGATACATTAAACGCATATAAGAAATTAAGCCTTGAGCTAATTACGAAGATGACTGATTATTGTGAATTAAACTTTAATACAGATGAGAATCTGTAAAACAAAAAAGAAGCAGCTCCTAAGTTGGAATTTCCAGCTTAGGGGCTGCTTTTTGTAGGCTTTACAATTTTAAGTACTGATGGATTTAACATCAGGGCTTTATTTGTCTCGAAATGTCAATTTAAGTTACGCCGTTTGTAAAATTAAGTTAGAAAAATAGAAAAGCCATTTGTGGTAGACTTT
>ENA-ORNT01002040-ORNT01002040.1-human-gut-metagenome-genome-assembly--contig:-NODE-2040-length-12796-cov-2.391100_pt1 | contig 12796 bp, 12 predicted proteins | sample MGYA00242120_ERZ509032 | MGnify/ENA primary metagenome ERZ509032 (study PRJEB26280, sample SAMEA2338729) | human gut metagenome | biome: human gut; feature: human-associated habitat; material: faeces...
CTCCATTGTGCTGCTGTTTTCCCAAACAAAGCCATATTTAGAATATCTTGGATATTCTTGTGCGATGAAATCGCACTTCCGAAAATTTGGAAATCAGAGTTCCGGTACTCGGAAATCGCCTATTTTGTGCTTGATGACTTATCCATTTCTATTGGAATATTTGTCAAGACCTTGCCGCATCTGCGGTGCGTAGCAGTCTTTACAAATGTCTCAGCAGAAATTATGATTTGGTATGCACAAAAGCGGATCTAAAAAGTGATTTCCATATCACCGGACAGCTGATGTAAAACCATCTGGAATATTCAGAAGCGCTGGTGACCAAGGGAGCAGTTCTTCCAAAAAGTTTCGGTCTGTGTCTTCCATGTGTTCTGGGATTACGGTCAGCAAATACTTAAAGTATTCGTATGGCTTCAGGTTGTTGACCTTTGCTGTTTCTGCAATACTATAGATCACAGCGGAAGTTTTTGCCCCGTTTATAGTATCTATGTTCTTCTTTCCAATGCAGAATCCGCAGATGGCACGTTCTGAGGCATTGTTATCCATCGGGACATCTCCATCTTCTAGGAACGCCCGGAAATATTTTTCCTGGTTAAGAAGGTAAGTAACGTAAACGCACCAATTATGCGCTTACTAAAAAATGGTTGGCCATTACCTTCGGAAAACAACCGTTCTAAAACAGAACGGCAAACACTGGACGCCGTAAACTGAAAACAATCGAGGAATCATCATGCTAGCAACCAATAAGCATCAGCACGCCCTTATTATACTTTTCTGTTCAATACTTTTAATAGACTTCTAATCGCCTCATTTCTTAAAACGATTTCTATCACAAAATAGCTAATAACAGATATAACAACCATCGCAATTACACGCAACGACACAGTCGTAATATAATTCTGAACAACTGCTGAAATCATAATGAATGAAGCACATCCCACTAAAACCTTGATATACGTCGTTCCAATTCCTCTCAGTTTTACCATTTTGCCACCCTTTAAGCTGCACCATACAAACGCTATTCCTTCCGCTAGAACTGTTGTGAACGCAGCAGCGTCCTGTTTCCAAAACGGGATCAGTACAAAATTCAGCACGATATTCACAATTGCGCCAATCACGGTGACAATAAATACGGTATTCTCTTTCTGAAAAGGGACTAAAATGCACTGCCCCCAGAACCACGCTCCCAAGCAGAAAAAAAGCGCTACGCTCAGGAGCGCTAGAGAATTTTCCGACGCCAAATATGATTCATCCGCCAGAATCAAAATAATCTCTTTACGTAAAAGAATAATACCACAAAGTGCCGGAAGTACAAGAGAAATCAAGGTCTTATAAATATCTGCTGCCATTTCATTAAATGCACCACAATCATCACTTCCAAGCAATGCGGAAAGCCGAGGAATAGATACAATCAGTACAGATGATAAAAGCGTCTTAACGAGAGAATAAACCTTCGTGGAAACAGAATACAATCCCACCGAAGTGTCTCCGCAAAGCAACCCAAGGATTGTAACATCTGAACTGGTATAAATTGTCACTGTCACTGATGTAGCAAACAGTACCAAAATCGGTCTCATGTGTCGCTTCCAATTCACTTTAGGTGTCAATTTAATACAACAATATTTTTTCGCATGAATATAGTTCAGGATTCCCGATCCACCTGAGGAGATCGCCGTTATCAATGCATAAATATTAACATCATTCTCTGTCTTTACCATTGTAAACAATAGAATCAAAGAAATGAATTGAAAAATAATACTTCGTACAGTAATGTAAGCATAGTCCTCGAAAATAGAGTATATCCAATCTATTCCAATTGTTTTAAATATAATAAGTAAGGACAGAATTAACAGAAGTACCTTATATTCCCGCACTTTTGTGGATACAACCAAAAGAACCCCTAATCCAAAATAAGCGACAATTGTGGAGATTGCGTTGATTGTGAACATTTCATTAGCAAAATCCTGGAAAGCTTTCTGATTGTCCCTCAATCGTGCGCCTTCCCGCACCGCATAGGTGCTGATACCCAATCCGGCTATCAAAATAAAGTAGCTAATTATGGAATTTGAAAAATTGTATCTTCCCAAATTATCCACACCTAGTATTTTGGATACATATGGGAACGTAATCAAAGGGAAAATGATTCCCATCAATCCTTTGATTGCATTCAAAACCATATTCAACTTTATGGACTTTTCATTTTTTACCATTTCAAGCCCTTTCATCTTAGTCTTTCTACCAATTTCAAGGCCAAATCCACGGTAACATCCGAATTATAGTGTTGATGTTCACCCCAGCGACCTAATCCAATTACGCCATGCTCCTCACTCCAGGAAAGTAAGCGCTTCATAATCGCGGGCTTTTTAATGGTATTCAGCGGATATGCATACTGATTCATGTATTTGAAATGATCATTTTGTTCTTCCATTCCAATCCGCTCACTGTTGGTTTCTGTCCAGTACCCTCTGCTATTGGGACAGAAATTATGACGGACAAGAATTCTGTGGTAAGATAACCGAGGATCTGGATAATAAATCCACTGGCAAGGCGTATCCAAATTCTCCGGGTAATATTCCGTCTGAATAGAACTAAATTTCAACTCATGGATGGATTCACGAATATCATCTGGCATTCCAGTTATTTCATCAAACTCCAGCCAAGGGATCGTAGTAATAATCTTGTCTGCCTGATAAGACATGCCATCTGCGGTTGTAACTGTTCTCTTTGTGAAGTCTATTACCTTAACAGCCTTGTTATATTCAATTTGACCTTTAATTGAATCCGCCATGCGAAGCCATAACTCACCATAGCCATATTTCTTCGGATAGTAGAACTGTGCATGACCAGGTTGTGTTCCGTATGCCTTTTTTGTTAGACAGGATAAAAGCGTTTCCTCAAAGCTCACATTTGGAAGTTTTTCCAGCCAGTATGTCCCCAGCTGATTCAATTCCTTGCTAAACATCTTCTGATTATATGGGATCATGTAATCCTCAGCAACTTTACTACCAAGTTTCCAGTAAATCCAATCCACGAAGTCTTCCGGCATCTGTACACCTACATTGCATCCAGCTACAGCAATGGATTTCAGGTATTCGACCTGATCTTCCAGTCTCATCTGCCATATATTTGCCTCAATCGGATGATTTACAACATTTCCATTAACCACGATTCGACTATCCCGATCGTACTTATCCCACTCTTCTTCTGGCATAAAGCTAAACAAAAATGCATTCACATTAGGACGTCTGACATCTAGGAAATGTCCGCCACCGATATCAAAAGCAGAACCATCAACATCCTTAGATCTGCATAAACCGCCTGCTTCATTTTCTTTTTCAAGCACAAGAAAATCCGACACACCTACTTGCTTAAGTTTATTTGCAACTGTTAATCCTGCCGGACCCGCCCCTAAAATCAAATACTTCATTTGTTTTCCTCCCTTTGAACCTGATAATCTATACAAAAGTACTTTCTAAATCTGAAATAATAATATAGCTTATAGAATCGATGTTCAATTACCATTTCATAGTTCTTGCCCCTATGTTTATATGCGTCTACAATATGAATTGCGATAAATACACCCAAAAAAATTACTGGCCAAAAATAATTTAAAAAAGAGGTTATTAAGGCTCCCAATATGCATGAAACATCTATCAATACCTTGAGAATATTACATTTTTCTCGCTTAATAATATTTTTAAGTCCGTAAATTTGCATATCAGCAATAGCGTAATTTTTAATCTGTTTTAAGAATTCCATTCTACTCTTTGGTGTATACCATAAACACTTTGCATCGGGAACAATTAAAGCAGAATAACCTGCATCTTTGACTAACTGATAGAATTCAGCATCCTCTCCTGCATATACGAATTTCTCATAAAAATATCCCAAATCATCAAATATAGATTTTCTGATTAGCACTCCATGATTTGTTGCAATTGAGATTCTCTGACCATAGTCACCATTCAAGAATGTCTTATTATATTTCTTAGCATATTTATTAATGTCATAGCCTCTCACGGGGCTATATGCAACATCATATTCTGGAACATATCTGAGCAACTTTTCAAAATAATCAGGTGCATAATAATTGCCGATACCCGTTACGCCCACATATTCAGTTGTAGTATTACGAATCGCCAAATTGTAACCCTGCGAGATATTCAGTCTGCCATCATTCAATACTGTAATTTTTGTTTTGTCTCCTGAATCAAACCCGTTACATATTAAAACTGTGTCATCGCTTGAACCACCATCGGCTATTATTATCTCTTTGGGTGGAACTGTTTGGCTGCAAATACTCTTTAAATATGTTTTAATTTCCTTAGAATCGTTAAATGTTGTTGCCACAACCGTATATTCCATCATCTTTACACCTCTTATCTTAGTGGTGGTGCCCAGTTCAAATTATACTGGAAGACACCCTTTCTCTCTCCGATTTTCTTTCCTGGAACACCACCGTAAACACCATTATTCTCAGCTATTCCTCTAAAAACACAACCTGATGCGATTATAGCCGCCTTATTAATCTGAGCACCTGGAAGAATAAGGCTTCTCGCGCAAAGCCAGCTATTATCCTCAATCACTACTTTACTAGTATAATATTTGAAATCACTCGAACGCGCATCATGAGTCCCTGTCAAAATCATTGATTGTATAGAAATCGACACATCATTTCCAATTTTCAGACCGCCACGACCATCTAATAAACAATCTTCGTTTACTATGGTGCGCTCCCCAATCACAATATTAGCTGGACTCATAATTCTAGTTCCTAGAAGAATCCTACTACCTTTCCCAATTTTCATACCCATCATTTTGTATAGAGTCGCTCTGATATTCCAAATAGGAATTCTGTTGACAATGCCATTTAGGAAAACATATTTACAGTCCGCCTTTAAATTTGCTAACACACTCACCTTAACACCTCGATTATCCTCGGATTCAGCTGATAATATTCACTCATATACGCAACCATAAAGTTAACCAAACGTTCTCGATAACTGACTTCTTTCTCAAGTTGGAGAATTGCATCAATAAATTCTTCCGGGGTATCACAAATGGCCGCCTCATTTTGAATACCGTAATCCTTTGCAGCAAACCCACTACAAACCGTAGGAATATGCCGTGCTAAAGATTCCAAAACCTTAAGTTTGGCACCAGTCCCTTCAAAAACAGGGACAATGCTTAAATCGCATTCTTCAAAATAGGGATCTGTATATGGCACAGCACCAACCAACAAAATATTATCAGGATATTGCGCGACAAGTCCCTTTATATCTTCTCCTGCTCCTCTGCCCACCAAATATAGTTTATACTCAGAGTCAATTTGTATCAGTTTAGAAAAAACATTCTCAACAAACCAAATAATACCATTTACATTAGGATACCACCCCATCGAGCCCACAATCAGTAACTTTTTATGAAAAGACCGTACAGACTCAAGTCGTTTAATTGGTTTAAACTCGCTTAATGGTTTTGCGAGATACATTCTGTCCTGGGTTAGATGATATTCTTTTTTTAGCACCTCAATGTCTGTTTCAGAAATATCAAACACTGCAAAGGTATTCTCTAGCAAATTCTTCTCGACTCGCCGGAAAAAGTGATAGCGAATTAGATTCAACTGTTTCCTTAGATTTCTGAAGCGCCTGCCCTTCAGAAATTTGATATGCCTATCGTAGATATTCACATACTCAACATTGTGAGAATTGTAAATATATCTAATTTGTGGAAATTTCCTCTTTAATTTATAATAATACAATCCCATCGTAACATGATCTATTATAACAGTATCAATTTTTCTTTCTTGAATAATCCGCACAATTTCTTTATACATACGGTTGTAAACCGGATACATAAACAAGAAATTTGCTTTTAAAATCTGCGGCGTGTTTTGTAATTTTTCAAATAGATTCGAATATGGCTGAATTAGTTTGACTCTAAAATCTTTTTCCACAGTTGTTTCAGCATTCAACTCACCGGTCTCAAAATAAAGAGAACATGCGTAAAACTCACAGTACTTTGACATCTTACTACAATAACCATATGTATGAAGTCCGGCACCACTCACAATTGGATAAAGCTCGCCTGTTATCAACAAAACCTTTCTCATAAGATTACTCCTTCATTTCTGATATCTATATTATAGAATTCAAATATCGCCAAATAGAAAGGAACCAAGATCATATTTGCATTTGTGAAAATTGAAATCGGCATAATGGTATTAAGTAGCGCATGTACAAACAGAATCAGAAGCATGTAATATTTAGATGTGTTTTTACAATTACGCACTATTCTATGCAATCTAAGGAAAAAGCTTATAAAAACAATAATTCCTACAATTCCATAGTTAAAATATTGCCCTATAATACCAAAATCTTCAAAATATGCAGCACGTCCAAGCTGAATATTCTGATTTCTTAATACCGAGTACAGTGAACTCGATCCTAATCCATATACACTATCGTCATACAATAAGCCCATTCCCAGTACACGCTTGTCATTAATTGCTGAATGATAATAGTCAATTGAATACATCCTATTAATAGTTGACGCTGCATTACTTCCGGTTACGGAAAAATTCCCCAACAAACTATCAATTCCTCCAAATACTGCAAAAAGGAAAATCAGAATTACAACGAATGTAATATATGCGATTTTTCTTCTTCCTCTAAAGTTTTCCTCAGAGTCAATACCTGCATACACCCAGATTCCAATTACTGCAACAATACCAACCAATTTTGATCTGGACTGATCAAAAAAAACCAAAAAAAGTAGCAAAAAAAGAATCGAAAAACTAGGCAGCGTTTTTTTTCCTCGATGTTCTATCTTATGACTTATTTTAAAATCCAAAACCATTGGCACAAAAGCATTGCTAAATATTCGTTTGAATCCAATCCTAGCTGCGGATAGTTTCGTACTTAAAAAATAAGAAATTGAGACTCCAAAAATCGACTCTGATAAAGAAGCGGTGCAACGTAAAGCGCTATCAATCATCACTATGTTGGAAATTTTTCTTAAAAACTCATCTTTATACAAGTGCAATAAATACACAATTGGATAAACTAGCAGGATATATAGAAAACACCAATAATTTGATAGTATCCGACTAACTGTAATCTTCTCGTCATACAAAATAAGTGAGTAAGCTATTTCTATAGTAAAAAAGAGAAACCAGATTACTACAAAGCAATTGATAAACTTAACATATACTCGTATCCGTTGATAGACCCGTCTGTTCAGAAAACAGTACCCGGCAGTTACAATAGGAACAACTCGTGCAAAAAAATAGAGTACCTCTGGAACTCGAAAGTCAAAGAAAGGAACTACATATGTAGCATTCATTATGACACAGAATAAGACAAGGTATTCTATTATTTTACTTATTCTTACTTTCAAGCTCCACCCTCCGTTCAATAACACCTCGTAGCAGGTTTATTCTTGACTTTACAATGTCAAGATCAGCTTTATTACCTCGTTGAAGGTACAAGCCAATGATATCAACTAAATATAGCACAATATCTAATCTGTTGTCATCTGTAACATTTAATTTTTGGAGTATATCTCGCTCCGAAAGTTTTGCTTCATAAAATAAAGATTGAATAGTGTAGTGCCAATAGTCGTTGTTCCTTGGTGCTGTCATTAGGGCATACTCAAAGTCAAAAACAAAAAGACCCTGCGATGTTACACACATATTCCACGGTGTAAAATCTCGATGTTGTATTCCCCATTTTACAACTTTCCCTGAATAACTGCCTTCAATTAACTCTATTGCGTGATTTAAAATGTGCTGATCTGCCGGATTCAATAGATTACATTTCTGACGCATCAACAGCAACTCTTGGAAATAATCCGTTTCAGAAAATAAACACTGTTTATTCGTAGCTTCATAAACCTGATTCAGGAATTCCTGATGCTGCTTACCAAACTTTCCCGCCGCACGATATTCCTTTTGCTTCTTTGTCGATTGAATAAACAGACAATAATCACCAATTTTATAACACCCCAGACATCTAGGGACATTAGAAATATTAACATTTGCCAAGCTATCCAGAATTTTCTTTTCATGGAGGAACAAACTGTTTATTCGGTCTGAGTTTCCAATTTTACAATATCCTAGAATAACATCCTCCCTTGAAACCTGAATTGTAGTCTTCTTATCCGTACCTGGGGTTCCCCAAAAGACAGAGGCGCTCCAATCTTCCCCGAAAATATTGTCAAGCAAATGCTTTAGATCTTTTGTGTAGTGTAAAGAACAAGTTTTAGCATTAACTTTAGGAAGTAGCCTGCCATACTTATTCAAATAAGGCAAAACTCTTTTTATTATCTTTCCCTTTATCCCAGATGGTTCGTAAACACACAGTGCGACTTTCATATTTTTCAGAGGAACTGTCCACATTTTCCCATCTTTGTTTTGAAAACTAATGTGCGTAGAATTCTTTATTTCATACTGTAGATTAATTATCTGTTCCATACAATTATTATCCTATTTTCTTTTTCGACAAAAAAATACAGAAACGTGATATTTTATTGAAGACAATATTATCTTCAAATCCGTAGAAAAACATTTGTACGGCCACCAAGCGCCATAAAACTTCTTACAAAAATATATCTCATCCCTAATTGGTTTGTTAATACGTGAGTGCAGAGCCTCAAATCTCTTCTTTATTGGAAGGGATGAATCCATAAAGATAAAACTCTCATCGTGTCGATCACACACACCAACAGGGAAATTTGCCAGCCAGCAATCGCACCCCGCTTTTGCAGCCATCAAAGAATAATCGGCATCCCCATAACCATGTTGATAGTATGGATCATTAACACCAATTTTCTCAACCACTTTTTGAGGAATCAATACACAGTTCCCATGAAAGATAAGACATTTTTTGTATTCGTTTCCCATGTATATTCTTTCTACGTCGAATGGTTTGATGGATTTTTTGGGTCCGAATCCACCATAAGTATTCTGTGTTCTTGACGAATCCAGCGTCGGCCCCACGATGATACACTCTTTTTTATTACTACTTAGTTCATCGTAGGCGGTAACTAATTTATTAACACATCCTTCATCAAATTCCACATCGTCATTAACCCACAAATAGAAATCATATCCAACTTCAACTGCTTTTGAAAATGCCATATGCATGCCTCTATTCCAAAACAAGTTGCCATCACCATGAATAATATTTACTTGTGGAAAAGATGCCTTCACTGCATCTCCAGTTCCATCTGTAGAGCCATCGTCAACCATGTATACTTGAAGAGTATGTTTGGAATCTGCTAAAAGGCTTCCGAGGCATTTCAATGTTTTTTCCTTTCGGTTAAAACATGTCATAATTATCGCAATTCTTTTCTGCATACCTATCCTCTCACTCCAATTTACATCATTTCACACTGATTTAGAATCTTATTAAACTGATTTCCTACATGCTCCCAATTGAACAAATTTTTGATTCGTTTTCTTGCAGCACTCCCCATGGATATACGCAATTCCCGATCTATAATCAACTGGCTTAGTCCCTCTGTAAACTCACATTTTATCTGCTCATACTCATTTGGTTCAATTTGAATCGCAGAATTGGTATCTGTAATTATTTTCATTCCCGTCCAATTCAAGCAAACAACAGGCAATCCAACAGCCATTGCTTCCATCAATGCCCATGAACCACCCTCTCGCAAACTTGGGAAAAAATAAATATCAGCATCGCTCAGCCTCTTCAACAATTGGTCTCGAGGCATTTCAGGAATCAAATCAACAACAGTTTCCAAACCATGCTTTTGAATATAAGTGTTAATCTTGTTTTCTTCGCTGCCCTTTCCAATAATAGACATATGTATTTTTTGATGCTCCTTTATCAGGGTATCAATGCATTCTAACGCTAGCATAATATTCTTAAATGGCACAAGGCGACCTGTTACGATGATTTTCACATAATCCGAAATCTTGTCATAATCTTTACAATTTGCAAAAACTTCATCTTCCATAGCAGTTTCCAGAACAACCCGACATTTATGTCTATACTTTTTCGGAATTGCATCGCGATTGTTTTCAGTTCTGCATAAAATCAAGCATGCCTTTTTTGAAGGGATAACTACTAATGGATTTAACCATGAGGTGGCAATCATCACGTACCGCATACTTTGTATAAATCTCTGCTTTAATGGTAATATGGATAACAGTTTTTTGGGTACACCGTCCCCCCCTCCAATTGGTCCCCAAATAAATGGCACGTTAAAAAAAGGAAGAAAAGTCGGCATCCAAAGACTCCCAAATGTCAAGTGCATTGTGTAGTCCGGTTTATAATCATGAATAATTTTTGCAATAAAAGGAATAATACCAATCTGCCAGAGCCAATAATATAAGTACAACCCCTTTTCTTTTTTCTTTATCTTCTGTAAAAAAGGACAGGTATCATAGTAAAAGAAGTGAACCGTGTTTTCATATTCATTGGGCAGATTTTTCTCTATCTTTTCCTTATCATTTTTTCTAGCGATAACGAATAATTCATTAAACCGTGCCATCTGCAGAATCCAATTCCAACCCACCCCAGCTTCGGATCCTCTATATGGCTCACAACCATATGCACTTACTAATATTTTTCGCATCGCATTTTCCTCACTTTTCTATTTTTTTGCAGAACTTCTCAAGAATAATTGTTTTTGCATCACGAACCATTTCATCTGGAGTCTGATTAGCATTAATAGTAACAAAATTTTTTCCAAGACTTTTCAGTTTTTCAAACTCTACTAACTGCCTTTCTATCTCATCCAATGCAAGTTCTTGTTTTCGTGAATAAATTACTTCCGCTGGAGCGTTGAGCACAAAAACAATTTGAGGTTGTTGTACCAGTTTTGCAAAAATAATGCGGAAAAACGATGGTAGATTTATTCTGGAACGCAGTGGATCAATAATAAAGTCATAGATATATCTATCAAAAATAGTAATCTTGTCAAATTGAACATCCTTACGAACACATATTGCACCACCAATAACATAGTCTAGCCAATAGTACCCCATTCTCATCAAGGAACTTATAGGGTTTGCGGGTTTATTTCTATGTGGATTTTCAAAATCTTTATCCTGTTTCATTACACCAGCTTTTTCTCCGACAGCACCTAGATTAGGCAATATAGAAGGTCGGAAATGATATACATGCATTTTTTCAATATCACAAACAAATGTTTCTGCTAACGTTACTGTAAGCGCATCAATGAATGTAGATTTTCCTGTTCCATCCGGAGCTTCAAGAGCAATTAATTTTCGATATTTTTTCGGACATAGCCCAATCCTATACAACTTTTCAATAAAAAAAGCCACCATATTCGCACACGTTTTTAATGGATGCTTTTTGAATGCTATAGCCTTAGATTTTCGAGATATATCTCTAGCATGAGAAACTATCCATTCGTAGTCACTTGAATCTAGTTTTTCACAAATCGAATTCGACAACTCTTTCCCCAAAATATTCGAAAGAATCTTTTTAATCTCTGATTTGCAATGACTATAACCATCAGTTATTTTATCCCTATAGCGTTGCTTTAATTGTTTTGCTCCAATAACTTTATACAACAAAAGCATCGCTATGTCATATGGCTCATTTAGCACTTTATACTGTTTGTATGTAACCGTATTATCGTACATCAGTTTAAAATCAAAAATTTCAAAACCTTTGTTAATATATCCTTCAATTAGATCAATATGAATAGCAAAATCGTCTTTTGCATTCATACCAAACCAACAGCGCACACGTTCATATTTAACAACATAATAGTATTCGATATTATACTGTTTGAAAATATCCAGTAAAAGCCTTGACGCAATGTCATATTTCCCCGGCTCAATGATAAGATCAATATCCTTCGATTCATTTATTTCCGGAAGACCTTCATAATTCCTCAATATAAAATTTTTTATTCCATTTGCATCCAACACTTTAATGTAGCTGTCAAAAACGGCTGCATGGCGGCTATCCCATTTATAAATAGGTGTATTCATCAATCGTCCTCCAAATTCTCACAGATATTATCTATATAATATTCCGTTGCATCTGCTCTTTCTATCATCTTTGCAGGATTACCCAAGCATATACAATGTGAAGGTATATCTCTATTAATATATGTATTATGGGCAATAAGTACATCGTCTCCAACGGTAATATTGCCCACGATAGTTGCATTTGATCCAATCCAAACTCTATCACCAATAACAGGCGATCCTTTTTTACTACCTCTACGTGTTGCCCCTATGGTAACACCATGAAAAATTGTTGCATTTATTCCAATTTTGGCATCTGGGTTTATGCATACGCCGCCTCTATGAACCAATCGCAATCCCGGTCCAATACTACATTCTGGAGCGATTTCATAGCCATACTTTATAGATTTACTTTTTAATATCACTCGCCAAACAGTTTTTAATAACGCACTATGTCCCAAAAAATAATTTGTTAATCTATAGCAGGCAACGTATTTAAATTCCGGATTAAATAGTATATGTTTTAGAGGATTTTTTTTTCCCCCCACATACTCTATATAAGTCGCATTTCATTATTTTTATTAATTTCATCTCTCATATCATCGTAAGATTTTTCTAAACGATGCCTCAATTTTTTTTGCTGTATTATCTCCAAGTAATGATGTTATAAGTAATCTAATTTTCTTAAATATTGGTCTCATTACATTTCGCCAAATAAAGTTTGTTCCTCTTTTTTTCTCTCTTTCCGTTAGCCAACTTCCAGAAAATTTATGGATAGTTACAGATCGTTCTGTTGTAGAAAATGATCCATCATCCATTTTTTTC
>ENA-ORNT01002042-ORNT01002042.1-human-gut-metagenome-genome-assembly--contig:-NODE-2042-length-12791-cov-3.317054_pt1 | contig 12791 bp, 26 predicted proteins | sample MGYA00242120_ERZ509032 | MGnify/ENA primary metagenome ERZ509032 (study PRJEB26280, sample SAMEA2338729) | human gut metagenome | biome: human gut; feature: human-associated habitat; material: faeces...
TACCGCCGGGGTTGGTCGTCGCCCGCATATAAACCCTCGTACCGGGTCCTCCCGGGCGGTTTCGTGAGAACATATAGCTGTATTCGTCCCATGTGAAATGCGTAAGCTCGTCAAATGCTATGAAATCATAGTGTTTGCCCTGGTATTTCAGCCTGTCCTTCGTGTATTGCATTGAGCCGAAATAAATCATCGCCCCGCTCGGAAAGCTCCACCGGTGTTTGCTGTCGTTATATCTTGCTCCGCGTATCGCCCGCGGGTAAAGCATTTCAGACCGTTCCACAAGCTCCGACAGCTGCGGATATGTTTTTCGCAGTATCAGTCCGCGGTAATACGGGATATGCACCTGCCGCAGGGCTTCTATCAACAGTGCGTCACTCTTCCCTCCGCCCGCCGCTCCGCCGTACAGCACCTCATACTCCGGGCGCTCCATAAACTTCTTCTGTTTCTCCTGCGGTTCCCAGATTTTCATTCTTCTGCAGCCTCCTCAAGCACTGCCGGTATCTCGATAATGCCGTATTCTTCATCATCCGTCGGTATACCTGCGGCCGCCTTTGCTTTTTCGATTTCAACCCGCTCTCGAGCGTTCTTCATATTCGCACGCTCGACGGTGTTCGGCTTGCCGTAAACATCGCGCAGTATCTCCATCAGATCCTTCATTGCAGCGGTCATTTGCCGCAGATATTTCGTGTCGAGTTTTTGCAGGCAATATTCCTCGACCTCCGCTCCGTCTTCGTCGTCATCTCCGGGTACGATTTTTACAATTGTCTGCCTGACTGTTGCCGTATCGTTCAAAGAATCATCTATAAGGCGAACTAATTTGTCCGCACAATCGCCGATTTTCGCCAGTTCGCAGGCTTTTTTTCGGCTGATTTTCTCCATTGTTTTCTTTTCAACTTTTTTTCTGAATTTTTTCCTAAGCCCGCTCCACCCCTCCGAAGCGCACCTTTTTCCAAGCGAAGAGACCGACACTCCGTACTTTTCTGCGAGCTTACGCTGGCTTATGTTCGTCGATATGTATTCCTGCTTTATGGCATCCCAGTCCACGCTCGGAAGCCTCCTTTCTGCTTATAATTTTATCAATTTGCATTTGTTTTTTCTCCCCGCCATATTAGCCCATGATGAATAGAAATAAGCCGGGCAGGGAATTTTCCTCTGCCCGGTCATTTTATGCATTTTCAAAATTATTCGTACTTGCTGTTAAGTATTTTTTTCAATGGGCAATCGCAGCGGTAAAGATAGCAGTTGCTACGCTGCCATACCTTCCGCTGTTGCGCATCCTCGAATACGAGGAGAACTTTTCCTTTTTCCGTCAATCCCTCGCAGGTTATTGTCGTTTTGCTGTCGGACAGGTAAAACGGACAGACAGCAAGAGCACCTGCAGCAGTGTTTGCCATCAGCCCGCTCTCCTTTTTTTGTTTTTCCGTCCGCCGTAAAGAATGTAGTCACTGTCACCCCGGAACATTCTTATTTCCATGTGATAGCAGCTGTCCCACTCGCAGTATGTCGGAATTACCTCAGCCACGACATAGCCGGGATAAAGCTGTTCGAAAAGCTGTCTGTGCTCGCAGTCTGCTACAAGCTCGTCCAATTTCTTGCGGCTGATGTGGCTGTCGTTTCTGCGCGGCTGAGGATCCACAAGATTTTTCGACCTTGTCCAACGCTTATGCATAATAGGGTCTTTGATTATGTATTTTCCCATGTCGGCTATGCCGATTTCGAGGAATTGCAGACGCTTTGTGTTCGCTCTGCCGAGTCCCCACGCCTTTTCTATCTCGTCTCTGTCAACTCCGCCGCTCATTACAATGTGATGATGCACGTTCCCGCTCTTTTCGCCAAATTCTATGACGGATATGTATTTCACTTCGCCCGCTCCCGCTTTTTTATAGAGTCTTTTGACCCTGCGCAGGAAGTTTTGAAAATTCCTCTGCGCTTCCTCCGGCGTTTTGGGTCTTGTATCATCGGAATAGTCGAGACCTATCGCAAGATCGCGATCAGTAAAGTTCGCATGCAGCAGCTGAACGAGCTTACGCTCCGCATACTTTACATTCAAAAGTTTCTGCGTCTCGCTCGATTCTCTGAATCTCTTTCCCCTGCTCTTTATTTTGGCCTGCGGCTGTTCCGTCACGGGGTATAAATATATCTCCAAAAAATCCTTACAATAAAATTTTGTCTCTCTGATTTTGGTGCGCATTTCTTTCTACCCCTCCGTGGTCGGTTTGATAAGACAGCATACAAGCCCTTGAAGCGCCCTTGCGGACGCCTCACCTTTTCCCCGGCGCGGGGGTCTGACTTGTTCACTTGTCGGCGGTCTTCTTTGATTCCATTGCGTTCACACCGAAAGCACAGGTATCATGTGCTTTCGTGTAAACAGTGTGAATATTGTTTGATTTGAATGTACATGCCGCTAAAACATTGGGCACCGCTTTGCCATGCCAGTATTGACAATATTTGCAGTATACGATTGTGGATTTTTCATCTTCAGCGCTGGGCCAGCTCAAGGCTTGGCCGCAATTAGGACAATAATGCGTCCATCTTTTATTAACATTGTATCCTAGTGCTTCACCACATTCGGGACAAGGATAATTGCGAGCATGCAATTCTGGATTTATCCATAGTTTTACTGCTTTAGGTGTCTGTTTTTCAAGTGCTTCAATAGCCTTTTCCATAGCATTGCATTGACGACGCTCATCCGAACACTTTCCGTTTTTCAAGTCATCTTTAAACCATTTCAAAGTTTCTTCATTTGTCATTACGTATCACCATCCATTTCTTCGTAGTAGACAAATTCTGTTTCGTGATTTGGTTTATGTAAAGCTAAATCAACATTATCAATGCAGTTATAACAAGGTGCTTCAACTGTAAGTTTGTTTTTATGCTTGCAAGTTCCACAAGGTGAACGGTCTATGCCGTTATCATCTATATAGCCTTTCACTCCGTATCACCGTCCATTCTTGGACCCACGACTGCAAAAATCTTTTTCAGTAACATACCCGCCGAACTCGTTACAAAAATGATCGTTGTTAGATTTCATAAGTTCATAATTTTTGTAATCCTTGCATCTGACAATTTCTGAAACATCTACGGCGGGAGCTTCTTTTAAAATTTTAGCAGCGGCGTTCCAACCATCCGCATAGCTTTTGTTTTCAAAAACATCTCGGTTGCATGAACCTATTCCAAGTGCGGCGCGGTCAATATAGTCACTCATTCAATTGCCCCTCCGTCCTGCGATTCCATGCTTCCGCTGCGAACTGCGGCCGCGCATATCTGTCCGTTGCAAGAAAACATTTTTGACACTCCACATAAAATGTTCTTTGCCCCAGAAGCTTTGCTCTGCCTCCGCAGCATGGGCAGCTTTTAAGTTTCATCTCTTTATCCATCATCATTTATTTCTCCCGGCGGGCACATAACACCAACTTTGCGGCGGCCGTTCGAGCCCAACCTCACTAAGTCTTTTTGGACCATCGTAAATAACAAGGTCAGATATATTCCAGCCGAATCCTACCTTGCCGTTTCCAAGATAACTTATAATTTGTTTATCCGTAAGGCAAAGAAGAGGAACTTCTATTTCCGATATTTCTTGCGCACCAAGATATTCAAAAGCAATTGGGAAAATAGCGTTACACACAAATTCCCCAATAACTCTACCGCAAAAGGAAAGTTGCCCTTTCTCTGCATCACTTCCACCTTTGGTGCAGTAGATATAACACTTAAACGGTGTCTTGATTTTTGGTTCGTTCTTTCGAAGTTCGACTTTTTTCTTTCCGCTTGCTATCAGTTCGCAATATCGTGGTCTGATACTCAGCAAAATTGACTTTGTCATAACTCCCCTCCGCCGTTGCAGGAATACTCTTTAAGCGCGGCCGAGACCTGCAACATCAGGTATTCGATGCACTCAAAATTCCCGCTCGAGTCAAAGCAGGGACATTCCGGACAAGATCCGGACTCACTCTCTCCGCAGAGTTCGGTCGCCCGAATCAGTTCCCGCAGTGTCAGCTTTTTAGTTGTATTCATCTCAGCGTCTCCTTTTCTCAACCTCCGGCGGCTCCGGCAGCGGCATCCAATAAGTCACCTGTGGATCATCCCAATCCGGATAAGCCTCAAAAAGCCAGCCCTCGCCGGCGTAAAATGTTGCAAGTTCATGGGCACTATCCAACTCTAAATGCTCTTGCGGTCTGCCGCTCGCGATAACTAATACGCCCTGCTCGTCTTCGGGCAGCCTGTCGTTGACGCTTATCCACGGTGATGCGGTCAGCTCTTCAAGCCGTTCCCTCGCGGCGCAGATAATCGCGCAGCCGTGGATTCCGCAATCGTACTCATATTCGCAGCCAAGACAGGCGATAGATCCGGTCCGCACCGACAGCCTCCGCAGCGCATCTATAAGGATTTTATCGTCATTCATTTTCATTCTCCTTTCAGCAATTCATGTTCGCCGCTCTGGAGCTGAAGCTCCGTCTCAGACATCTCATATCCCAACTCGCAAAGGAACTCATAAATTCTGTCAAGGCTTTGGTTCCCTCTGTATTCCGGTGCTAATTTAGCTTTGTTTGATGCATACCACCCGGCGGTATAGTAGCCTCTGTTCCCATCGTCTCCGGCAAGCGCATACGCAACAACTATCGGCGCACGCTTGTCCTCGGCGATAAACTGCCGCCATTTCGGCGCATCCACATAATGCGCTTTTTCAGCTTTTTCATCTGCTCCGATCTCGGAATTGATATATTTTCTGTCGCACGAGCAATAGCCCGTTATTATACGACCCGCGAACTGTACAAGCCACTTGATGATTGTTTCTTTATGTTTTTCAACGGCGGTAAAGTTCTTGACAAAGTTTACGCGGCATTCATACGCCGTTTCCGTCAAACGCTTGAGCTCACGGTTGGCACTGTCTATGCGCTGTTCGCATTCTGATTTTTCCTCTTTCTTCTTTCGTACTTTGACCTTTTTGCGCATAAGGTACGCCGTGCCGTATGATATTTCCCAAAAAAGTTCCTCTTTGTTTTTGGGCTTTTTAAAAGTTCCCTCTTTCCAGTCTGTAATCGCACACTGTTCGACCCGCTCGTAGGCGGTGCTGTAGATTTGGTTTTTTACGGCTTTCGCGCCGATTGACTTTAGCTCGGCTTTGACAAGCGGCGTTTTCTCGGCTTCAGTTTGTCGCTTCTTCGCGCGAGTAAGGCTGAACTCAAACTCGCGTGTTCCGACAACTTTCAGCAGTTCGCGGCGCTCTTCTGCGTCTTTTATGTCTGCTATCTGCACATAGTCCTCGAGCTTTCCGCCGCGCTCCACCGCCTGCTGCATCTGCGCTGTCGGCAAAGTCGCTATCTTCAGGCGCTTGCGCACGGTTGTTTCGGCGAAGCCGGTCTTTTCGACAATCTCGGCCACCGGCACGCCGAGGTCAAACATCATCTGCATACCCTGCGCCTGCTCGTAAACCGTCAAATCAGATCGCTGCATATTTTCAAGCAGCATCGTAGACAGCTGCGTTTTATAATCCATATCAACCACGGCGCAGGGAACCTCAGTCAGTCCCGCCTGCTTTGCGGCCGCGAGTCGTCTGTGCCCGATGACAACGGTATACATGCCGTTTTCGGCCGGAACGACCGTCAGGTTCTGCAAAATGCCGCGCGCTTTGATGGATTCCGCCAGCTCGGTGACATCGCCGATACTCTTTCTCGGATTGTCCGGGTGCTGCAAAAGCTTCGTTACTTCAATGTTTGTAATCATGATTTGTCTCCCTTTCTGTTATGGTCTGTCCGCTCTCTGATTCTCGCCTTTATCCTGTCTTCAAACTCTATCAGCTTGTCCTCGCGGATGAAGCCGACTATGACGGCTATGACGGCTGTTATTTCAAGAACTGTTTGAATTGCAAATTTTAGTGCCACGTTTTTTCATCCTTTCATCTTGATATTTTGTGATGATAGCATTATAATATATATATCTTATTGATGGGTGTGATTGTTTTGTCATTAGAAGCAGCTGAATTGTGGTCCCGTGCGAAGGAGTTCTTTTCTTTTGACTTTTTCTTTGGGGGGAAAAACATTTTAATAACGACAGTTATTGCTCTTATGGGAGTTTTAGTCTCCGTCTTATCCTCACGAAGGTCTCGAAATTTCTCCACAAGCAAAGAGTATTTAGAAAAAGTTGTTTCTCCGATTTTTGAAATTTGCGAAAAATTTTTAATGAAAAAGTCAAAAGCAATTAAGAGTTCCGAAGCCGAAAAGATTTTTAAAATAATCGATGAAAATCTTTTAATATCTGGAGGTAAGTTCAGGGAGTGGCGTTTCAAATTAGAATCAGAATTTAAAAAAAATGGGCGTTTACAAGCAAAAACTCAAGAACACTTTTTAAATTTTGTTGATTCCGAGTATGATAAGACTTGTCGTCAAGTAGGCATCGCTTTGCGGCCTTGGAGATATAGAACCGATTACAGTTTTCCTTTTTCTCTAAAGGGCTATTTACATTTTTTCTTTTGGCTCGTTTTGCTTTTTATATATGTCGAATATTGTTTTGTGATTCTCGCTACGACTATATCCCTTATTCACGAAAAAGAGTATGCAACCGCAATCGTTGGTACGGTCGTTTCTGCTTTGGCGCTGCCCTGGTTATACAGAGAGCTTGAACGACACCATTAAGAAAATCATAAATTCCAATATTGCACAGAGCAGACGCAAAACCGTTGAAGATTCCTCATCGCTTATTATCGCGGGCAAAACAGCTAACGACAGTATCATTGCCGCAATCATGAGGTATTTCATTTCCTTACCTCCTCAAAAAATCGGTGTCCGCCGATGGTGCAAACATAGGTCTGCGACTCATGCCATTCGCTGCTCACAAGCGCCGGCGCATAGAAATATAGAATCTCGGCGTCGGTTGCTACTTCGCCGCTGTCAAAAACCGCACTCACCGCACTTTTTACATCCTCGTTCGGTTCGGGTCTTTTTTCGGTATATCCGAAGCTCTTGACAATCTCTGCCGGGCGTTCGTGTTCCGATATGCAGGCGTCGAGAATGCATTGTGCCACCGCCATTTTGCCTATGTAAGGCTCTGCACCGGCCTCGGCCATTACGACGCTCTCCACTATCGCCCGCTCTTCTTCTGAGAGTTCATAGCACACCTTTGTTTTCTCCTCGCAGGTCATGATCGGCTCAGCCGCAGGCGGCTCGGCATCCACTCTGTATGCGGTCGCCGCGGCATCAGCGCGCGTCGGAACGGCAGCAAGTGCATATATCAGGCACAGCGCGAGGATCGCGAATACTATTAATACTTCCCTGTTCATATCATTCACCTTTCAGCAAAAGCTTATTTCATCGGCAACAACCTCGATAGCTGTCCTGTTGTTGCCGTTTTTGTCTGTATACTGTCTGCTCTGCAGAGCACCGCGCACGGCTATCATATCTCCCTTGTTGAAATGATCCGCAACGAACACAGCGGTCGAACGCCAGGCGACGATATCAAAAAAATCCGTCTGTTTTTCTCCGCCCGAGGAAGTGAAGCGACGGTCAACCGCTATCCTGAAAGCCGTGACCGCCGTTCCGTTTTCGGTGCTTCTGCACTCCGGCGTCCTTGTAAGTCTCCCCATAAGAACCACTGAATTTATCATCCGAACGCCTCCTTATTAAATGTAATTCTTATAAAAATTCGCGATAAAGTCCTCGATTGTCCAGCCATGCTCTTCCATAGCCTTACGCTGACCGTATTCATGCAGCGCTTGCATCTTCTCGCGGTTGTTGTGCACACCCTCTTTGTTGTCCCTGTGGCAATAGGGGCACAGCTGAACCGTCAGCTTGTACTTCTCACTCTTCTTGCGCAGTGCTCCGCCGAAAATATGATGCTTCTCGGTATCGCAATACTGATGGCAAAAAAAACACTCTGTATACATTTATTTATCCTCCTTAATTTCCCGTGTATCGGGATAATCCCTGTCGCTCGTAATAATTTCCGATTCGCTTCTGCAGCGGTCGGCTTATCTTTTCTGTATAGATATTGACCGCGATAAGTCCGTTTTCTTCGTTAATACTTTCCTCCGGGGTCTTTATCAGCCACTTTTTCGGCAAACCCTCATCAAACAGCAGTTCCACCGTCTGGTTACCGGATACCGATTTTGCAACGAGCTTCTGCAAAGCCGTCCCCTCCCTTTCTTTAAATTCTTGAACGAGCTGGCGCAGTTCCGGCCGGAACCGTTCTATCATCAGCATGTCAAAAAAGAATCTGTCTTCGTCTGAAAGTGCCATTATTTCATTCTGCGCCTTCTGAAACGCTATGTATTCCGCGTGTATTTCCGGATCCTTGAGATTTGTTATATAGCCGTATGGGTTGTCGTGCATAAATTTCCCGTCTTCTATCTCATACACTCCGCGCATGATTTCCGGATTCTTCGTTATGGGATTCAGTTTCATCTGCGTTTCCCCTTTCGTGGCTTATAGTAGGCGCAATAATCGTCGCTCGCCGGAGTTTCTCTGAATCTGTCTTTTTCGATGCTGTAGTTGCACAGAGTATTGCTCCAGTCTGCCATCGGAGTGCTGCCGCCGAACACATGTCTGTATTCGCACGATTTACATATTTTGCTAATTTTTCCGTCTGTTGAAAACATATCTTGTCCTTCTCTGTCGGTCTGCCGTGCCCCGGGGAAATTGGAGGATTGTAGAAAAATGAATTGTGCCCTAATACGTTTCAGAAAGGTGTGATAAAAACAAGATCAATATGCGGGATTCTCCCCGGAGCACGGTAGGCCGACAGCAAAAAAATATTCAATTAGTATTCTCCGAACACTGCCATATCAACGACATTCTTTGCTGCGTTTGTTATCACGGCGCGGACAAAGTGTTCAAATTCCGTGTGCTGCATTATGCCGCCGTGCTCGTTGTATTCAACCAGCGCTTTCGGTCTGATATCGTAGCACCATTCTTTTTCGCGGATGTATGCGGTGCCGATCGGCAGCGCCTGCTTCTGCAGTCCGTTATAGATAAAGTCTTTCGGTCGTCCGAGATACCTCGCGGCCATCTCAACCGGCACGCTGCCGTCAATCGCGAGGATTTCTTCTTTTGTAGGCTTTGGTTTCAAAACTCGCGGCATTTCATGTACCTCTCTTCAAAAAACATATTAAAACAGTTCGCCGATCTGGCAGTTATACGCCGCTGCTATTATCGGCAGCATTTCCGCTCGCGGACTGCTGTCACCCGTCTCCCACATCGATACCGCAGACTGCCCCACGCCTATTTTCTCTGATGCCTGCTTCTGCGTGAGTCCTGCCGCCTCGCGCATATTTTTAAGGTTCTTCAGCTTCATGTCGATCATCTCCAAAACAAAAATATCAAGTAGCTTGATTAAATCATATATCAAGTCACTTGATATGTCAATAGTTTTCTTCAATTTTCTTGATATTTACTTGATATTTGCTGATAATATCAGTATTATTGATATTGATAGGAGTGATTAGGATGAAAAATAGAATTAAGGAATTACGCAGCGAACGCAGAGTCACACAAGCTACACTTGCCAAATATCTTGGCGTGGCGCAGAACACCTTGTCATATTGGGAAAATGAGACCTATGATATCGACACTGGCAGTCTTCAGAAGATTGCCGACTATTTCGGAGTAACGACCGACTATGTTCTTTGTCGCGATTCGGCACCTGTCTCCCAACCAACAACCGACAGGACTGTTTCTGATGAGGATATCATGTTTGCTCTTTTTGACGGTGACAAAGATATAACCCCGGAAATGTTCGACGAAGTCAAACAGTTCGCGAGGTTCGTCAGAGAAAGACACAAAAAATAAATCGGAGGTTATGTCATGTGGTGGATAACTTTAATAATCGCGGCTGGTCTTTTTATAGCATTTTCCGCATTTCTCAAACTGTCTTATGTGAAAAGCTACAGCGGTCCGATGGGTGAACTATCTTTATCAATCGCCAAAAGCTATGCTACATTCTCGCCGCTTTTTAAGTTCAGTCCAAATTTTCTTGACATAATATTATCTCTGCTGTATAAGCTAATCCTTTTTATAATTGCCGCACTGTGTGTATATTTTTTTGACACGATACTCATTCCAAGCATATTGTATGGAATCTATCTCGGGACAACCATTTTTGTGGCAATCGCACGTCGCATTCAAGAAAAGCAACTTTGTTACGCTGACTTAGATCTCCGCGATCCGGAATCAACGCACAACATTATGAGGTTTTACGAATACTTTAATCCTATAAAAAGAGCTTTTCTCACATTGCCCGTCTATCATTTCATATTAACCGTACTGCTTATAGTTACATATTTACTCAATAAATAAAAAGGGGTGTTTGTATGGATTACGAAGATGCTTTAGCTTGTGCCATCGTGCCATTAGTTTTATATTGCCTTCCGCTTTGCCTTTATCGGTATCTCATCCGCGGATATCCGCTTTCCAAAAAGTATGCAATTATAACTGTGCTCATTTACGGATTTGTATTCTCTCTTGCTTTCAGTCTGATAATGTCTGCTATTACCGGCCTAACCGTTACCCCTGCTTCTACTTCATTTACTGCATTTTACGGCTTAGTTTCATATTTTTTGCTGACACGCGGCGGTTCACATAAACAGCCTGAGAACAACCAGGGCTCGACTGTGGAGCCGGACGAAGCAAAGAAAGATGTTTCCGCTTCGGTCGTTGAAGATGCGGAATGCGCCGATGTTGCTCAGGAAGAAAACAATACCACAGACCCGCTCCCGGAGAAATCGCGCACTTTCGAGAAAGAGGACAAGCCCGCCGCCGAAGAGCACAGAACGCTCACATTAAAAGCGTCCTCGAGTGATAAAGAAAAACTTTTGTTAAACATAAAGGTTCCGTCCGCAAAAGTATTGAGAATTTTAAACATAGTTATCATTATCGTTCTCACCGTCGCTGTTATCGCTCTGTCGATTGCTTTTCCGCGTGCTTTGAAAAAGGTAAATAAAGCCGCATACGACCGCGGATATAACGACGGTTACAATATCGGCTACGCCCAGGGCGAATACCATCAAAAATATTTTGGCACGAGCCAAAGCTACCAAAGCGACAGCAATATTCAATCTACCGACGAAGAACACAGCGAAACAATTGATGAAAGAATTGCGCGAGTACAGCGCGAATATGGCAATTAGCTGTTTCGGAAAGGCGAAAAATGACAATCCTTGAAGATTTATATAGCATTGCAGAAGATGAAGAAATAGAGATATATGCGTTTGACCTGCCGCTGACAGGTTCCGTCTCCACTATGGAGCCGGACGGCACTTGTTATATCGGAATCGATCCTTTTTCAATCGACTCCCGCTCCGAAGAGGCGGTTTGTTTGGCTCACGAACTCGGCCACTGCATAACCGGAAGTTTTTATAATGTCTACGCAGTTTGTGACCTGCGCGCCAAACATGAGCGGCGTGCAGACAAATGGGCAATAAAAAAGCTTGTCCCGCGGGACAAGCTGAAAAAGGCTATAAAATCCGGATTTTCGGAAGTTTGGGAATTATCGGAATATTTTGACCTGCCCGAACCGTTCATTAGAAAAGCTGTAACATTCTACAAGGAACAGGCACGAGTCTGAAAGGAGGCTCACAATGAAAAATCCAAACGGATATGGAACGATCCGCAAACTTTCCGGCAACCGCCGTAAACCGTGGGCAGTTCTCGCACCTATGACCGATAACGGATATTCGCTCGAAAAGCAGCGCAAGCTCATCGGGTGCTACGCGACCCGGGCGGAAGCAATGACTGCACTCGGCGCTTGGCATAAGACTCCGCATATTGATATTCCGGCTTCCGCCGAAAACATCACGCTCGCACAATTGTGCGCCGAATATAAAAAATTGCAAAAGTTCAAGAACCTATCTCGGCAAACACAAGATAACTACAACGCTGCATGGAAAAAACTTTCAGAGCTTGGAAAATATAAAGTAAAGGATTTGCGCGCCGCACACTTTCAAACTGTTATTGACACGGCATATCAAAGCGGTCTCTCCGTTTCATCGCTTCAAAAAATAAAACTTTTTGCATCGCTGTTATGCGACTATGCCGTGCAGAACGACATCGTTATCAAAAATTACGCAAGCTTCGTCACGCTGCCCAAAGCAGAAACGAAAGAAAAGGTACCGTTCAGCGATCTCGATTTGCAAAGACTCGAGTCCGCCGCTAAGGCAGGCATTATGTATGCCGACCTAATCTTGATTATGTGCTACACTGGCTGGAGAATCAATGAATTTTTGGCACTTACGCCGTTCAGCTGGAATTCAACAAATCACACTCTTCGCGGCGGTGAAAAGACCGAAGCCGGAAAAAACAGAGTTGTCCCCGTCTCAGATAAAGTCATGCCTTATCTGCAAAAATGGCTTGATAAAAACGGCCCGACTATCATTTGCCGAGAGCAAGGAAATAATCTCGTTCCGGTTACCGCAAAATATTTTCGCGAGAAATGGTATTATCCGACACTGAAAGCTCTCAGCCTCCCGCGTCTCACACCTCATGCCACAAGGCACACTTTTGCTTCTATGTTACACCGTAATGGCGCGGACAAGTGGGATATTCAACGATTAATGGGGCACTCCTCCGAAGTTGTCACAAATAAAGTTTACACACATGTCGATATAGCGCAGTTACAAAAAGCTGTAGGACTACTTTGAGACACTTGATTTTGTTCACAATTTGTTCCCAACCGTGATTAAATCCGCTATTTTGACATCATATAAGAAAATAGAACAGCCTTAAAAAAACAAACAAAAAAAGCCTTGAAACCGTTGATATATAACGGTTTCAAGGCTTTTCGCTTGGTGGAGATAAGCGGGATCGAAC
>ENA-ORNT01002045-ORNT01002045.1-human-gut-metagenome-genome-assembly--contig:-NODE-2045-length-12778-cov-12.053682_pt1 | contig 12778 bp, 7 predicted proteins | sample MGYA00242120_ERZ509032 | MGnify/ENA primary metagenome ERZ509032 (study PRJEB26280, sample SAMEA2338729) | human gut metagenome | biome: human gut; feature: human-associated habitat; material: faeces...
AAGGCATCGAGCCTTGACTAACAAATGCCGACGCGGGGACGCGTCGCCCCCAGGTTAGGACGCGTCCCCCCCCAATTAGGCCGATAAATTGCAGTTTATCTCTCTTTATCCTTTCCCAACTCTTGTATTATTTTTTGTTTGGTTACTTCTGCATATCGTTGAGTAGTAGAAATGTGTGCATGTCCTAACATCGTACTTACTGTTTCTACTGAAATGCCCGACTGTAATAACAATGTGGCAAATGTATGACGCGCCACGTGGAGGTGAAGCGGTTCGGATAAGCGAAGAGCTTGACCAAGTTGATGTAGATGACGATTTATAGTGCGATTATTAGGCACTATGAGCCACCCTTCGACCATTGAAGCGTGTTTGGGCAAATGGTCGAGCAGTTGTAAAACGGAACTAGAAAGGTATATTAAAGCCCTTTGGTGAGTCTTCTTTCGATAGATAGTTAACCAACCTTCAGACTCTCCACGTTCAATGTGCTGTGGACGTAAAGCCCGAAGATCGGCATAAGCCAACCCCGTCTTGCTAGCAAAAAGGAACAAGTCACGAACGTGTGCTTTCGTACCTTCAAGTGAATACTGCTCTAACATTGATAGTTCAGCCTTTGTTAAAGAAAAGTGGTGGTGCAAGACTTGTGGCATTTCAACCATCTGCCAAGAAGTGTCCTTTAAGATGCCTTCACGCATAGCTTGATGACAGAAATGACGCAATGACGAGAGGTAAAGCCGTATGGTTTGTGCGGCAAAATGCTTCTGCTGCGTTAGATAACGGATAAAACCATTGACAAATGTTGCATTCACTTTTGAGAATTGCACATCAGGAGCATGATAGTCTTGCTTGATATAGGCTGTTATGTGCTTTAATGTTACACGATACTTACAAAGAGAACTTTCTGAACGGTCAATGCCTACACGCTTTGCGTAACGCTCTATACAAAGCGTAACAAAGGAAAGCAATGTTTTTGTTGAAGCTGACTCTACGTTAGAGACTTGATGGTTATGTATTTCACCCATAAAAGCAGACAGAACACGCTTAAAATCATCTACTTTGATTTGTAACTCTAATAGCACCTTATCTTTCAATGTATTGTCAATCTTTGCTACACACGAAAGGGTTAAAACGTCTTCTGCATAAAAATATCCCATAAAATAAAAATTAAGAAATGATAGAAAATATAATTAAAAGCACTACAAGCGAGCTATAGTTGACAAAATGCAAGCTTTTTAGCCTAAAAAGTTTATTTTTCGTGACAAAAAGACCATTTTCTTTTGCTAAACAAATTATAAAACCTATTTTTGCAGCATACTTGCGTGAATAACTTGCATAATAATTCACCCTTCATCTACACTACTTAGCTCAAAGGGGACGAAGGCGTGTTAATTACTGCAACATAACGCTAAACGATTGACTTAAAAAAACAAAAAGGACAACCAAAATATATACTTCGCACGCTGATATTACACATATATATAATTATATAATGTACGCGTGCGCGTGGTGGCGAATTGTCCCACTTGTATAACAAGTTGTGCACACTTCCTTCTATCTCTTTTGCACTTTAAGGCGCGTGTGCTTATCGCCCCACAGACTCATTCAATTGTAAATGTTTAATTAAATGGTTATCAATATGAACAAAAAGTTAGTGCTCTTGGGAGCCGGTCTGCTTATGACCGCAGCCACGGCTTCAGCGCAGAAGCTTGTGAGCGGCCGCGTGACCGACACTCATGGTGAACCCGTGATGGGAGCTACCGTGCGTGTGCCTGGCACCAAGGTAATCACAACTACTGATGCTAACGGTAACTTTAAGCTGAAGGGCGTTCCTGCTACAGCTAAGAAGATTTCTGTGTCTTACATCGGTATGCAACCCACCACCGTCAGCGTAGCTGGCAACGTACAGGTAGTACTCAAGGATAACGAATTGGGCGAAGCCGTCGTTATCGGTTATGGTACCGCTCAGAAAGTGGGAACTGTTGTAGGTTCTGTAAAGAAGGTTAGCAGCGAGAAAGTTGCTGACAAACCCGCTGTCGACATCTCTGACGCTTTGCAAGGTAAAGTAGCTGGTTTGTCTGTATCATCTATGTCAGGTGATGCGGGTAGCATCAACAATACCAACCTTCGCATTCGTGGTGTAGGTTCTCTCTCTGCTAGCAACTACCCCTTGATCGTTATTGATGGTTCACCCGCTGACCCCTCAATGTTCTCATTACTCAACGATAAGGATATTGAAAGCATCACAACGTTGAAAGATGCTTCGGCTACTTCTATCTACGGTTCACGTGCTGCCAATGGTGTTATTTATATTACCACTAAAAAAGGCCGCGCTGGCGAAAAGGCTCAAATCCAAGTAAGTCAAAAGGTGGGTTGGAGCCAATTAGCCAACCAAATTGGTAACCCTATGAACTCAAACGAGTTGTTACAATTCCAACTCGAAAACGGACTTATCACAGCTCAACAGTACCAAACTTATAAGGGACACGGTGCTAATACCAATTGGCAGAAGTTTTTCTTCGATAATGCAGCACCAATGAATAGCACCGATTTGAGCATTCGTGGTGGTTCTGAATCAACGACTTACTACGTTTCAAGTTCGTACATGAAGCAAGACAACTTGACCAAAACAGGTCACTTCAAGCGCTTCACTCTTCGCACCAACCTTGAGACGAAACCCAAAGAATGGTTAGCATTCGGCATTAAGCAAAATGCTACTTACACCGACCGTCTTTCTGATGGTTATACCAATCGAACTCGTGGCGATAAAGCTTCAAACTCAAATACGGCAGCCTATATGTTCCCTGCATATTGGGATCCATTTGACGAAGCTTCATCAGCAGAACATAAGTATTTGTACGCGCCCACCACGCTTTACAACACTCGTTGGTTGAGTTCTTTGCAACCTACAAAGATTAACGACGTTAGTTACAATGGTGTAGCATACGCTCAAATCACTCCAATTAAGGGTTTGAACATTAAGTCACAGTTAGGCTTATATGCTACCGATATGCGCAGCTCTGCTTCACGTGCAGTAAACTTCCCTAACCAAACATCAGGTTATGCATCAGAGGGCCATGCACGCTCTTCAATGTGGACAATTACCAACACGATTGAGTATAAGTTTAACATTGGCGACAACAATGCCTTCACCCTCCTTGCTGGTCAAGAAGGTATCAAATCACAAAGCACCAGCTTTGGCACCAGCGGTACGGGTATTACCGACGACCGTTTGGCCAACCTGGGTAGCGTGACTGACTACGATGCTCCTTCTTATAGCAACTCTAAGTATGAATACTTGAGCTTCTTCGGCCGCGTTGACTATGCGTTGATGAACAAGTACTTCCTCAACTTCACTGTGCGTAACGATAAGAGTTCACGTTTCGGTAAGAAAAATCGTTCTGCCAACTTCTATAGCGGTGGTGCTATGTGGCGTGTAAGCAGTGAGATCTTTATGGCTCCTACTAAGAGTTGGTTGACCGACCTCAGCCTCAAGGCCAGCATCGGTACGACGGGTAACTCTGAAATTGGTGATTATAATAGCCTTGGTTTGATTACCTCTACCCAGTATAATGGCAACCCAGCTTGGGTTTTGCAGCAGCCTTCTAACGATGAACTCGGTTGGGAAAAGCAAATTCAGTTCAACTTCGGTTTGACTGCTCGTTTGTTCGACCGCTTAGACGTTGACTTCAACGTTTATAAGCGCAAGACGATGGATATGTTGATGGAAGTGCCTTTGGCCTACACCACTGGTTTCTCAAGCCAGATGATGAACGTAGGTGAAATGAGTAACCGAGGTGTTGAATTAGAATTGAGCTACGACGTATTCCGTAGTCGTGATGCCTTCTTCAATATCTACGCTAACTACTCTTACACCAAGACCTCTATCGACAAACTCTTCTACGGATTGAAGGAATGGCCTATGCTTGGTAGTTTGACTAACTACGTTGTAGGTGAGTCATTGAACTACTACATGCCTATCTACGCTGGTGTTGATAAGAACGATGGTGCTCCTATGTGGTATCTCCCAGGCAATAAGGGTGGCATTCAGCACCAATACAACCCTGAGACAATGACGAAGGAGTTCTCTGACGATTTGTATCAAAACACTGGTAAGTCACTCTTCGCACCCCATACAGGTGGATTTGGCCTTAGCGCAGGTTGGAAGGGACTTACACTTAGTGCCGACTTTAGCTTCACCTTGGGCAAGTATATGGTCAACAACGAATACCTCTTCGCTGCTTCATCAGGTAACGCTCAAAATGGCTTTAACCAAGATAAAGACATGCTTCACATTTGGAAAAAGCCAGGCGACATCGCTACACTTCCGGGCTTCCAGTATGAAACGCAGTTCGACACACACTTGCTCGAAAATTCTTCTTATATGCGTTTGAAGAACTTGAGCTTGTCATACGACCTACCCAAGCGCTGGATGGAGACTACACGATTCTTCGAGAACATTCGCTTCAGCTTCGTTGCACGTAACGTGTTCACGATTACGAAATATCGCGGTTCTGACCCCGAATATGCTGGCAATATCGCGCTCGGTGCATATCCCGCTACTCGTAACTTCACATTCGGTGTTGACGTAACCTTCTAATATTCGACTCGAATTTAGAAGCGAATCTCTTTACAAACATTATTCACTGACTCATAACAGTATGAACAAATATATATTAAAAACTGTCATGTGCTCGGCTTTGGTAGCTTTCGGATTGACCTCATGCGAACTCGACCAAGTGCCTACCACCAGTCTTGTGACCGAGGCTTCATGGCAGAAGATGTCAGATGCTCAGAACTATGACAACGGCATCAAGGCATATTTCCGTTCGCTTTCAGGCGGTGCTACTTCAGTGGCTGAGGTACAGGCTGACTTGTTCAATTTGCGTAACACAGCCATTGGCTATATTCAGGTTTATAATTGGCAGTACACAAACTCACAGTTTGACGGTGACGTTCTTTGGAAAGGTAGCTACACGGCTATTGCCAATGCCAATAATGTGATTAATAACATTGACAAGATTAAGACCACTACAGAAGAGGAACGTCTTACCCTTCAGACTTACAAGGGCCACGCTTACTTGCTCCGCGCCTATGCTTATGCCAACATGGCTCCGCGCTACTGCAAGCGTTACACGACTGATGACGAAGCAAAGAACGAGCTCGGTTTGCCTCTTTGCACTGAAGTGGACGTAAACAAGAAACCGTCACGTGCCAGCCTTTACGATACGTATCAATTCATTTTGAGTGACATCGAGAAGGCAAAGGATTTAATGAACAATGACGACAACATTGACTACACTGAACTCTCTTCAAACGTAGCCAAAGCTCTCGAAGCACGTGTTTATCTTTACATGAACCACAACCAAGAGGCTTTAAATGATGTAAAGGACTTGCTCGAACGTTATTCTCTCACCACTGATGCCGACACTTATAAAGCTATGTGGAAGGACGATGTAGCTCCAGTAGGTCAAGAGTTGATTTACGAACCTCAGATGACGGTCGATGACCGTGCTTCATTCTACGGAGCTTTCGAATCTTACAGTGATGCCAACCACGTATGGAATCCTGACTACCTCCCCACACAAGGTTTGATTGACCTTTACAATGAAGACGACATTCGTCAGATGACCTTCTTCCGCGCTGAAGAAGAAGACGGTAGCCCCGTTGTCATTATTGGTGGTGATAACCAAGCTGAAGGTGTGGTACTCTCTAAGTTCCCTGGTAACGATGCATTGAAGAAGGCCAACGATGGTACGGTGTTCTACAACATGCCGAAGCCCTTCCGTGTAGCTGAACTTTACCTCATTGGTGCTGAAGCTTCATATAAACTCAATGGCACTGACGGTGGCTACCTAACAACTTTGCGTGCCGCACGTGGTTTGACTACAGGTAACTTAACGGGCGATGTACTCTTCTCTACTATTAAGGACGAGTGGACACGTGAGTTCGTAGGTGAAAACTTCCGCCTCGACAACCTTAAGCGTTGGGGTGACGGCTTCACTCGTATGGATCCGCAGGAGATTGGCGCAGGTATGTTTAGCAACACTTGCCCCTTGACTGGTTTCACCATTAGCGCTGACAACCAACGTTGGATTTGGGAGATTCCTTCACAAGAACTCCAAGCTAGCCCCAACATTGTGCGCAACTGGAGCCGTAAGTAAAAAATCTGTTTGAAGTTTTGAGGTTATCAAGTTATAAAGTTTGCATTACTGATTAACTGCACGACTTTATAAACTCATAACCTCGAAACTAAAAAGCTTATTATTAGAACTATCCTAAAAAGATTAATCACAATATGAAACTTAACATAAAGACTTTAGCAGCATCACTGTTGGTGGGTCTGTCGCTCGTTTCATGTAACAACGACTTCGATGAGGACGGTGGCAAGACTACCTATCCTGCCAAAGGCGAACTTTGCAGTTGGAGCCGCGATTACACAGCTGCGTCAAATACCTCATACCTTCTCAACCTTTATGTAAATGAAGAGGGTGATACCTTGGCTGACCTCTCTATCTTCAATCCCGTGAGCGAACGTTCTAACGTGATGAATGGTGGTAAGGTTTCTTACGATAGCAAAACGGGTGTGTATAACATCAACTATGATGAGAGCATCTACGGCAAGGCGCTCATTTCTGTAGCTGACTTTGGCAACAAGAAGGGAGTAGTAAACATCTATACCGTAAATGAGAATAAGGATGGAAAAGTTACCTATGCTGCTGTTGATAAATTCAACGCTGTAGCTACCGACACAATCTCTGTCCTTGGTCAGTGGAGCATAGGCAATGGCGAGGACGTTACACTCTACGTCAACGGCAATGCTACTTTCACCCAGAACGGCCAAACCGTAGCACAAGGCTCTTACCAATTTGACGGCAAGAGCGGTGCTATCACTACTACTGACGGTAAGAGCTATCAAATCGCAATGAACGCTAATCGTCAGTTGCAGACTACGGTCGACGGTCAAACTTACACCTCTTTACAAATGCCTGCCGAGTACATTGACGACTGGCAAACAGTTGCTACGGGCGACATCACTTTGCCTTTGTTCAATTTCGCTGGCAGCGGCTTCCCCCTCGACTACTCTGAATGCCGTGGCGAATACCGACTTGACTATGGTAAACTATTTAACGCTGAAAACGCTACAATCTCGTTCAACTGGAACAGAACAACGGGTGCCTTCAACCTTTTGAGTTCTTCTGATTTCTCAACAGGTCGAAAATATGATGCTTCCCATTTTATTTGGGCAAAAGTAACAGGTGGCAATGGTTCTTACGATGCCGAAACAGGGGTTATCACTATCCCCGTTACTTACTACATACCTGACTTGTGTAGCTTCGGTGCTATCAACGATACTTTCTCTAACATTAAATTCCTTTAATTAAACAGAGATATATAAACTTGGAAAGGACTGCAAGTACATTTGATACTTGCAGTCTTTTTTTATTCGACAAATTGCAGTTTATCACCACCCTTAATATTTGTAAAACAGAATACAAATACTTTATAATTCAATTTTATACAAAACGAACTTATAATTATAACAAAATGAAGTGTTTTAGAATAAAGTCTTTACTTTATGCTATAAAAATACAAAAAGCATTTGGCACTTTTACTTTGTGCTTGTACTTCATTGTACACTTTTGCACAACACGAAGTAAAATTTGGCTATTGCAATGACGAACTTTCGCCACGTTATGAATTTGTGACCAACGAAAATCAACAAGAATTTACTTTCGGCTGTGCCATTCTCATTCCCAGTTCACGCTTACAAATGCTGAAGGGACAAAAGATTACGCGTATGCGCTTTGCTTGCACCAAAGGCATTAAGTCGTGCTACGCCTGGGCAAAGAACCAACTTAACAAACTTCCCATTGCTAAAGTATATAGTGTTGGTACCACCGTTGAGGGTTGGAACGAAGTAACCTTTGAAGAACCCATTGAAATTACGGGCGACGACCTTTACATCGGTTATAGTGGCAAGGTGCCTTATGGTGGTGCCATTTTCTTTGACGGTGCTGTCAATCCCAATGGCGTATTCATGCTCGAAAATGGTGAATGGAGCGATTGGAGTACAAATGGTTGTCGTCCTCTTTGCATTCAAGCTTTTGCTACATTGGATAGCGACGTACCCTTGGTTGACTTAGGCATCGAAAAGGTAACCTTCACCTCACCTTACACGCAAAAGGGCAACGACGTACAAGCCAGTGTACAAATAGGCAACTATGGCGAAACGACCGTTGACGCACCAAAGATGTTTTATAGTGTAAACGGTGCTGAACCCGTTGCCATTACTACCTCTGGTAGCATCAACACCAATAGTAGCGCTACGTTCAACTTCAGCGTACCCACCACAACTCTTGAAGAGGGAAAGGTTCCTCTCCGCGTTTGGGCAGAAACTGATGAGAACTACAAGGGCAACGATACGCTGAGCACGGAGATGTTGGTCTACTCAAATAGTTATCCCCACAAAGTGCTTTGCGAACACTTCACTACACTGGAGTGTGTCAACTGCCCCGTTGGTCACGATGCGCTAAAGGAAGTATTCAAAGGTAAGTATAACTACGTTTGGGTAGCTCACCACATTGGTTACTACACCGACGAACTTACACAACAAGCCTCTTACGACTTAGAGAAGTTTGGCGCAACACAAGCTCCTCTCGCCATGTTCGACCGCCGCGTACTTAGCGCCAGTACTTCAAGCACTAAACCCGTATTTGGTATCAACTGGGGCTCAGTTGCTGCAAGTGCGAAGGCTATCAGCCCTGCTTTCGAATCATGCGCTTCTACTCCCGCTTTTGTATCAGTAAACATTAAGAACAGCTATAATGCCGAGACGCGTGAGTTGACGACTACCGTATCAGGCGAACGTAACAAGCTCTTCCCTGTATTCTACGACAATACAGTACTTACAGTCGAATTAGTTGAAGACAGCGTACAGACGAAGTCAGGACAGAGCAACACGAACGAGCGCATTCATAGCAACGTATTCCGCCAAGCCATTACACGTACTTTAGGCGATGAAATGGTATGGAATGGCGACAACTATAGCGAGACTTATACCGTCAGCATTCCTGAAGAGTACAATGCGAAAAACGTGCGCGTTGTAGCTTTCGTCTCATTACCCACGACCGACACTTCACACGCTGACGTATTGAACGCAAATGAACTGAACATCAATGCTGCTGAAACGACAGGTATCAATCAAGTAACGACAAATGATGTACAAGTGCTCAACCGCACCTTCTACAACATGCAAGGCCAGCGCATCAATCGTCCTACAATGAATGGTGCTTACCTCGAACGCATCGAAACAACTCAGGGTGTTCAAACCGTGAAGAGAATGAAGTAAGTTCAATGAGTTTAATGAGTTTAATGAGTTTAATAAGTTTATGACTTACGCAAACTTTAAGACTCGTCTAAATAAAGCGTGCTTTCTAACCTCATTAAACTTATTAAACTCACTAAACTTATTAAACTAATTAACCTAATAAAATATGAGAAAATCTTTACTCACTGCAGCCCTTGCTGCTATGGCCATGACCTCTGCCAATGCACAGGTGTATGACAACATTCAAGACTATGAGTTCGACTGTATTTCAGACAATGGTCAATTCATCTCTGCATCCAACATAAATGCTGGTGTTACTATTATCAATCGCTATACTGGTCAGCAATACGACTTCTCTGACCCCGCAATGGCAACCGTTTATTCTTGCTGGGGCATTTCTAACAACGGCATTGCCGTAGGTAACAATGGCTACTGCGCTTGCTATTGGAAGGACGGCAAAGAAATAGAGTTGCCTCAACCCGCTGAAGGTGACGCCGCACACGACACTATGGGTACTGCCTTTTCTGTCAGCGCCAATGGTAAGTACATCATTGGTGGCGTTACAACAGGTACTGGCTACTCTGCTGACAACCTCATGATGGAACCTGTCATTTGGACCTTACAAGCTGACGGCACTTACACTTATGAAGTATTGCCCTATGACAAGACTGACTTCAGCGGTCGCGCTCCACAATACATCAGTGCACAGTGCATCACTGAGGACGGCAAGTTTGTAGTAGTTCAGGTACGTGACTACTCAGGTGCTGTTATGTACCCTATATTCTACACGAAGCAAGACGACGGCACTTGGACACACAAGACATTCGGTGCTGGCTTCTTCTGGGACGAAGAGAAGATTGCAGCGTTGCCCGAAATGCCCGTTGACCCTTCTAAGGAAATTCCCGACCCCGTAACTTACTTCACCAAACAAGACACTATCGACTACAACAAAGCTGTTGATGAATATAGTGCTGCACTCGACCAATGCCAACAAGGCATTCTCGATTGGAGCGAGCTACCCGAATATCCTCAATACTGGATGTTCATCAGCGAGAAGCGTGATCAATGGGTAGCCGACTCTACGGCTTATATGGCCAAGGCCAACAAGTACACTAATGATATTATTGACTACCTTGAAAAGTTCCAGGCTGCTCTTTATAACAAGAGTATTGCCATGAACCAATGGAGCATGTCAACGAATGGTAAGTACGTTGCTACGGCTGTGGAGGACAACAACCTTCGTTACACTTATCCTGCTTACTTCGACCTCACAGGCGAAGAACCTCAGTTGAAGTTGATTGAGTCTATCACCGATGGTATGGCTTCAAGCGTATCAAACAACGGTATACTCATTGCCAACGCTCCTGCTTTGGAATATACACGTAACGCTTCGGTCATCAACATCACCGAAAAAGATGCACAGCCCGTTCCCTTCTACGACTACATCGCTGCCCGCGACGCAAAGGCAGGTGAATTTTTGAAGACGAACTATAGCTTCAACGTTCCCGTGAGCGATGGTTCTGACGAACCTGGCGATGGGGGCGACGGCGGCATTGACGACGGTGGCTTTGACGAAGGGGGTGTCTTCTCTGCTAAGAAGAACGTTCGTCCTATGGACTACGTCATCGTGCCCGATAGTATCGTTACAGGTACTGTCTCTATCAACTCTGATGCTACCATTTTCTTAAGCTTCATGCGTGAAGAATTCTCTAACGCTGACGGCATAAGCGTTGACCGCTCTTACATTATCGACTTAAACAAGGACGCTACCTCTGGCATTCACGCTGTTAAGGTTGACAACACCGCTAACGGCACCGTTATTGCTCGCGAATACTACGGCATCAATGGCCAACGCCTTGGTCGTCTTCCCTTGAAGGGTGTATATCTCGAAAAGATTATCACTACCAATGGTGTTAAGACGGTGAAGAGAGTGAAATAATAAAACATTTGTGGATTTAGAATAGTGAAAAGGCTATTCTAAATCCATAAAAACAATGAAGAAGAAAGAAAAGAAGGAGTCTCCCACTACCTTATAAAATAAAAGGGAAATATGTAGCTATATAAGTAGGTGTTCGAAATTAGTTTATATTTAGATGTTCCCAATAGAGCTAACTAATTTCGAACACCTTCTTCACAATTATATCCTTAAACAAAGGAATTAAAGCTCTGTAACGTATCGTATAAGAAAAAACGGTTGAAAACTGCAATTTTGGAGGCGGGTTACAACTCCGCCCCCCAAATTGCAGTTTTTCAAATTAAATGTCAATGCCCCATGCAATAAAGAGAAACAATTTACGTTATAATATATACGAAAAGGCTACATCTATATCCTTGAAAAAGGATAAATAACGACAGTTTGACATATTATAATGGAAAAAAAATTGCTAATTCAAAAAAAATACCGAAATTAGCCACTTATATAGGGTAGCCAATGCACATTTCACCATTTTGGGATACTAAATAACCTATTAAGATTAGCGTAAGAGCACTCTATATTATTACAACACCAAGCAAGAAGAAAAATGACCATTACCATTATTACCGCAACATATAATAGTGCCGCAACTGTACGCGATACGTTTGATAGCATTTTAAGTCAAACCTATAGCGACATTGAATATATTGTGGTTGATGGTGCTTCGACTGACGGCACTGTAGACATTATAAAATCTTACGAACCTCGCTTTAATGGCCGTATGCGCTGGATAAACGAAGCGGATAAAGGTATCTATGATGCCATGAACAAAGGCATTGCTATGGCTACAGGCGACGTGATTGGTATACTTAACTCTGACGACTTTTACACCTCGAACGATGTGTTGCAAACCGTTGTCAATACTTTACAGCAAGACACAACGATAGATGCGGTCTACGGCGATGTACATTATGTTGCCCCTAACGACTTAACACATTGCGTTCGCTATTATTCCTCTAAGCCATTCCGCCGTATGTGGATGCGCATGGGCTTTATGCCTGCTCACCCCTCCTTCTATTGCAAACGGAAATTGTATCAGCAGTATGGAGCGTTTGACCTTACCTTTAAAGTGGCAGCAGACTTTGAAAATCTTTTACGCCTCATCTATCTAAGCAAGATACGTATGCAATACATTGAAAAGGACTTTGTCACCATGCGTACAGGTGGGGCTTCCACTTCAGGATTTAGCAGTCATTGGCAAATTACCAAAGACCACCTCAAGGCGCTGAAGAAGAACCATATCTATTCAAACGTATTCTTATTAGGATTACGCTATTTGTATAAAATAGCCGAAATGATAAAGCAACATTAAGTCACAATCCGAAAGACAATACAAAAAGATTAATGAAAAGATTAATGGCATACGAATGGACATTAATCGCTTCATTAATCTTTTTTTGTTTCAAATATCCCTTTCCCTTCTTATAAGTAGGTGTTCAAAATTAGTTTATATTAATCATGTTCCGAATTAGTCGATA
>ENA-ORNT01002048-ORNT01002048.1-human-gut-metagenome-genome-assembly--contig:-NODE-2048-length-12767-cov-4.022341_pt1 | contig 12767 bp, 10 predicted proteins | sample MGYA00242120_ERZ509032 | MGnify/ENA primary metagenome ERZ509032 (study PRJEB26280, sample SAMEA2338729) | human gut metagenome | biome: human gut; feature: human-associated habitat; material: faeces...
GTTCCAGCGGCTCCTTCTCGATGACAGCCCATCCGTTGCCCTTCTCCTTGTGAATCTTCTTGAAGCCCAGTTGCGACATCACGCTGCCGATGTTCTGCTTATTGAGGTTCTGGCGGAGAGCCGGGTTGCTGCCGATGCGTTCCAAGATCTCAGCACTGTAACGGAACTTGATGAAATTCACGTCGGTGGTCTCGTCAGGCACCTTGTAGTAGCGCAGAATCTGCTCCTCGGCATAGTTGGCTACCATGAAGAGACGGTTGTGCTGGCGCATCAGCTCGATGTCGGCACGGTTCAACCAGAACGTCCAGTCACCCTCCTTGTGCTTTTTCTCCTTCGTCACCTTCTTGCCCAAAGCCACAGCCTCGGCATAGACATGGGTGTAGTCGATGGGCTGCTCTATCGGACTCTCTATGCTCTCCACGATCCAAGGTGAGTAACGGCGGTTCTCATCGTCGGTGATAAACTGCTGGCTGTTGCTCGTTCCACAGAGGCTTCCACGATGGGGCAACTCGCTGCGGTACTTGTCGTAAGGTCGGCGAATGGAGAACGTGAGCTTGGTGATGGCACTCTTGAAGGCACTCAGGTTCTTGCCGAAGATGCACTCAAACTCGTCCATGCAGAGCACCGCCTTGCTCGAACAAGCCTCCATGAAATCCTTGTCGGTGTAGTTGGCTGTGGAGTCGTTGATGAAGTACTGGCGCAGGATAGGCGGCAAGAGGTAGGCGAAGAAGGTAGTCTTGAAGATGCCACCCCTTCCCACGAGGATGAGGATGACCTGGTTGACCACCTTCAGCGATTCCCATGCCACCACCATCGCCACGAGCCACTTCTTGAAGAAATAGCGGAACTCCTCCTGGGTGTGATGATAGTCCGGCTTGTCGATGACGTGGATGGTGTCGGCGAGTTGGTCGATGTAGTCGGGATCGCTTTTCTCTTTCCACTCAGGCAACTCTTTGAGATAGTCCACGAGAGGGTCGAAAGGCTGGCTGAAGTCGCTGTTGATGATGTTGTGGAGCGTCTTGCAGGTCACCTTCATACCGTCCTCGTTCATCTCCAGCCAGAGCGAGTTCTCGATGTTGTCATCTACCAGAGTCCAGTTTGGGTACTTGCCCGTCAGCACCATGAGGCTTCTCAGCTCATAGGCTCCCGTCACCAAGTTGTGCTGCATCTCGTAGTGCATCGAGAGCCACTGCTTGATGGCGTTGGGAGAGGAGCGGAAGGTGGACTCCTCGCCCTTTCTCCTGAAGTGCCACTTACCAAACTTCTCGGTGTGCTTGTAGCACGACTTCATCACGGAAGCCGTGTCGCCATAGCTGCTTCCAAACTCGGTGACGGCATAGGAGAGCGCCTCTTCCTGGGGGATGCCATAGAGGATGCAGACCTTGGCGAACTGTACAACATACTCGTTGTGTCGCCCCGACTCAAACTGGTAGCCCCACTGGTTGAGCAGGTGTTGGATGGGCTGTGCCGCCTCCTCGATGGAAGGAGCCGTGGCGTTCATGCTCTTCACCTCGGCAGCCATCTTTTTCGCCTTTCGCTTCTCCATCATCTGGGCGTATCGGGTCTCGTTGGCCTTTCGGGTGTAGAGCACCTTGAGATCGTTGGGACCGAGGCAGAACGGCACGGCATCCTTGCGGAAGAAGGCATTGGGGTCGTGGGCAAGACCAGAGATCCGGGTGATGTCGGTGCAAGCCTTGTCGGGTTCGCATCCCAGCAGATGAGTGAAGTGGTCCATCGCCTTGTGGATCATCACGTCGAAGAGTTCCAGCACGGTCACGTCCTCGTCCTCTATCGGCGAGTAGGGGCAGAAGATGCGGAATCCCTTGCCGCTGATGGTGACGTAGGCGGCGAAGACGTGCTCATCCTGTCGGAGAAGGTCCATGCACTCCTCGATTTTCTTCTTCGTCTTGTGGTCGAAGTCGAGCATGAGGAAGTAGGACGGTCTCACGAAGTTGGCGAGTTTCTTGCCATACCCATCCATGACGGCGGAGATGGTGATGCCAGGCGACATCGGTTTGTACTCATCGGCGAAACGCTTGCCGATGGCGAGGCGCTTGCGATAGGTCTCGGTGATGATCTTCAGAGCCTCGTCCTTGCGGATGAGGTCTTCCAAGTACTGCCAACTAGCGAGCAGATGGCTTTCCGAGGTGTTAAGCGACTTGAAGTAGGAGGGCATGACCGCTGCTTCGTTTTTAGTGGTTAAATTTTCAACCTGTTCCATCTTGATATTAGGTTTTAATTGATTGTTCCCAGCAACCGTAACGATTACGAACTGAGGTGAGGTCTGAAGGCTGAACACTGAATCAGCGCCTTTTGGTAAAACTGTGTTAAATATATACGCAATCTATTGATATATAAACTTTTATTATTATATTGCTTGCGTTGTATATAACAAAGTCTTTTCCAGTAGAGTTCAGTTCAGTCTGTGAGGCAGAATCCTGCGAGAGAGGGTTCAGCCCTGTGTCAGCCTTGTCGATCTCGGTGGCGAAGGTAAGAATAAAGTTTGGATCAGAAATTTGAAAATGACCGATATGGTCAATTTCCAGTATTAATCATTTAATTTCTTACACAAATGAAACATTTATTAAATGTTGCGGAGAATGTTCTTCTCCATGTGTTTTTTTGTCAGGCAAGCTCCTGACTGGTGAGCAACGTTTCTGCCTTGCGTGGAACCAATTCCGTCTTTGGATGAAAGACCTGAAGAAGGAGGCGAGAGATGATGGTTCGGGCGGTGAGGCTCTGGAGAAGTGGTTGGTCGATATGGAGTCGATCAAGCAGCACTATGGCTTGACTCATACGGTGACCAAACATCTCAAGGAGGGCAAGAACATGTCTCTGTGGGAGTTTGAGAACTTGTGCCTTTACGTCTTCTCGTTCTATGACAGTGAGTGGGAGCGTCAAATAGTGTGGATGAATGTAGGTACGACTCTCTTTTTTCACACCAAGGAGTGCAAGGCCTTGAATTTCGAGCCATTCTCTCGTCCGTTGAATCAATTGATGGAAGAGAAGGTGACTGCGGAAGTGAGCAAGTTGGCGGATATCAATCGTCGCTATTATGAGATGATGGCAGAGAAGTAAGCAAGGGATGCCCGTCGCTCCTGCTCCTCGCTTGTCCTGGGGAGGGGCAGGAGAGACGGCATCTGTTGTCGTTTTGTGGGTTAAAGTTTGTAAATTCCCCTCTCTTACTCAATATTTTTCCTTATTTTTGTACGATATTGTAGCTGTTTTTCTAGAAAGACGGCGAAGGAAAAATGAAGAATATCGAGATGAAAACGTGTAAGTACTTGAAACATAGGTGTATTCCTGAGATTCGAGGAACCCAAGATGTGGGGTGATGGGAAGAAATGCCCCACTCTTACTTGGATAGTATTCAATATTATTGGTTCCGTAGAGCTTAAAAAGAAATATCTAATGTGAATAAAAACAAAAAAGAGTTCAAGAATATGGATATGAATCCATAAATTTGTATTTTTGTCTAAAATTTTAGATTAATATATGAAAATTAGAACATTTTCTTTTAAAAACAAAGTATCTGGTTGGAATGTGAAAAATGTACATTTCGATAATTTGACACTATTTGTCGGCGCATCAGGTGTTGGCAAAACACAAATATTGCGTGCGATAGGCTCTTTGAGGAAGATTGTGAATGGCGATTCTGTAAATGGAGCAGAATGGTCTGTAGAATTTGAGGAAAATGGTGTCGTCTATATTTGGAAAGGGGCATTTAATGCGTTGGAGACTAGTTTAGAGGATATTTATCATTTTAAAAATTCTGAAGCTGTCGTTCTTTATGAAACGCTTGAAATCAATTCTAAAACTATTATAGATAGAAAAAATACAGAAATTGAATATGATGGAAAACCTATAGTTAAGTTGGATGCTAACAAAAGTGCCATCTCCTTATTGAAGGAAGAAGAGTTGATTTCTCCAGTATTGAATGCTTTTCGAAAAGTCCAAATTCTAAACTCTAATATCAGCGGTTTGACCATTACACCTTCTATTAATGAGAAAAGGAAAAGTCATCTAGGTATCCGTGAAATAAAGAATGAAAAGGGACTTTCTCCCATCGAAAAATTGTTTTTGTTGAAAGTTAACAAGTTGCAGGAGTTTGATGATATTTTTGATAATTTCAAGGTCATCTTTCCTTTAATAGAGGACGTAGATTTTGCGATTGGTTCTTTTTTCAATGAAGTGGCTTGCCCGATATTGAAAATGAAAGAAAAAGGTGTAAAGTCTTGGATATTTCAACCCGATATATCTTCTGGCATGTTGAGAACCTTGTCGCAGATAACCATGTTGACTTTGGCTGATGCTGGAGATGTCTTTCTGATAGATGAATTTGAAAATGGTCTTGGTGTCAACTGTATTAATCAATTGGCAGAAATGATCATGTATCCTATGGAAGATGTGCAAGTGATAATGACGAGCCATCATCCTTATATTATCAACACGATTCCTTTTGAGTGTTGGAAGATTGTTACTCGCTCAGCTAGTGATGTAGCAATTCATACACCAGCGGAATTTAATATAGGAAAACGTTCCCGTCATGAGGCGTTTATGCAACTTATCCAGACTTCTGCTTACAAAAACGGTAGCTTATGAATCTCTATATTGTAGTGGAAGGTGAGCAAACAGAAACGAAAGTTTATCCTGCTTGGTTGCAAATTTTGGTGCCACAGCTACATCGAATAGATGATGCGTGGAATTTGTCGGAAAATTCCGATAGCTATTACTTGTTTAGTGCTGGTGGAATTCCGTCTATTTATAAGCATGTTTCCAATGCTGTGGCAGATATAAATGAGATCAATGCTTGTGGTAAGGGAAAATATGATTACTTGCTCATGTGTATTGACGTTGAAGAAGAAAGCCGTCAGTACATAGAGCAAAAAGTTCAAGAACAACTGAAATTGGATGGTAATGAACTTTCAGGGCCTACAAAATTGGTGATTTTTGAACATAAAATTTGTATGGAATCATGGTTTTTGGGAAACAGAAAAGTATATAAGGAAAATCCACAAGATCAAGATTTAATAAAATATACACATCTTTATAATGTAAAAGAAAACGATCCTGAGTTAATGGAAAACTTGGAATCTGATTCTTGTGCAACGAAGGCTCAGTTTCATTTTCAATATTTGCGCCTTATGTTTAAGGAGCGCAATATGCGTTATTTAAAAAGCAACCCTGGCGACGTATGCAAGAAAGGATATTTGGATAAGTTGGTAGAGCGTTATCAAGAGACAAAACATATATCTTCTTTTGGAAGATGGTATGATTTTATTGTAAGTTTGTATCATTAGAAAGATGAAGAATGTCAAGATGAAAACGTGTAAATACTTGAATCTTGAAGAGTAACCATCTATTAACTTGATAGCCTCCTTGAACGAAAAGATAACCCAACTCGCCTCAATGTTGGAGAAGTTTTCACTCATATTTCCTGTCATTGAAAGCTGTAATATGAACAAGTTATCTCCAGGGTGGTATGTCAAGGAGCTGGTTAGTCGCCTTACAGCTAAACCTTGTAGTGATGTAGAAAAAGTGGCAATTTTGCCTTGCTTTATACAAAAATAAATGTTAAATCCGGTCATTTTTAAATTTTAACAACTTGTGAATCGCCTTTAAATAAAGGCGGTTCAGAGGGTGTGGAAATGTAGATGGTTACTTTTCAATAGCCATTGATGTTGTAATAGTTAATGTTTAATTGTTAAAGTTAATATGAAAATAGAACCGATTTCAAATATAGCTCCTTTAATAGAAGATTTTCAAAGCATTGTTCCTAGTTCTTATCTTATATCCACAGATTTTAAGCGTTGGCTTGTTCAGGTTGGACTTAACGATGCTTGGACGCAATATTTGCAATACGTTGAAAAATGTAGTAATGTTTACATAATGGGAGATGATGGAAGTTATGATGCTACTCTGGCATTGACATTATTGTTTAATGACTTATACCATAACAACCAGAAAAATGAATTGGGAAAAGTCGTTTCTCAATTAATAGATACTTATAGTGCTGATACAAATGTAAATATTGATACTTCCAATATTTGTAAAGATTTAGAACTGATTGGAGTCGCACAAAATATTATAGACGAAGTCAGGATGTTGACGTCTGATGAAGAGGCGACCAATGATGTAGACAGTTTAACAGAAGAAGATAAGGTTAGACAATTAGAAAAGTCCTATAAACTATATATTCATAATCCTGAGTCACATGTTGCCGTTGAAGCATATTTGGATTGGTATAATGCTGCATTGTTGTATCTTAATGGGTATTACTCTATTACAAATTCTGACTTTGCAAAATTTAAGCATATCGATAATGGGGGTGATGGAAAAAAGTTGCTTTCTAATTTTCAACGTATTTATGGAATATACAACTTATTAATGGAAAATGTTTCTTCTCAAAATGTAGAGCAAGATGTTTCTTCTAGCAAAAAGTCGCCTATAGTTTTTATTAGTCATTCTTCTAAGGATAAAGATTTCGTAGATGCTTTAGTAAATCTATTGGAAGAAATTGGATTAGATGAAAACACCCTTTTTTGTAGTTCTGTATCAGATTATGGAGTTCCTTTGGGAGAGAATATTTTTAATTATCTGAAAGCTCAATTCCAAGAGCATGAAATTTTTGTGATATTTGTGCATACTCCTAATTATTACCAAAGCCCAATTTGCCTAAATGAGATGGGGGCTGCATGGATATTACATGCTGATTGTTGTTCTTTTCTTTCTAAAAATATGAAATTTGAAGACATGAAAGCTGTTGTTAATCCAGATACGGTTTGCATAAAGGTGGATAATAGTGACGCAGCTGCTCGTCTAAATGAATTAAAAGATAGGTTGGAGTCAATTTTTGGAAAGACTGAGCTATCACCAAATAAGTGGGAGAGGAAGCGTAACATGTTTTTGAAAATAGTAAATGCTTAGTAGGGTGTAAGCATCTTATAAAAAAAGGCAAATAATGAAACAAGGATTGACTAATTATTATCAGCCTGAATACCTTTGGAAAATAATGAAGGGTGAGGAAAAATGCGGAAAATTACGTAAGGGATATTATTCCGCAGAAGTGGAAAAAATGTCTAAGAAATTAAAGAGATTACGTGAAGAATGTCGAAAGAAAGGGAAGAATTCGAGAGAAGATATAAAAATGGAAATATCTGAGTTGAGAGCCCGACTGGATGAGGAAAAGCAAAAGATTCTTCATCAAAAATCTAGAGATATAGCTAATGGAAAAGCAAAGATTGAAATAGAAACAAAAGATATAAAAGGTAATCAAGCGTATATAGCGAATAATTTAGAAACTACACTTGTCGCACAAATTATTAAGTTGGAACTGAGACGTAGTTATAAACTTTATCCTGCAAATATGGATATGATTATCGAGCAAATCAAGGCATTACTTGATAATCCAATGCCAAAGATAGTGATTCGTGCTGACATAAAACATTTCTTTGAGTCTATACCACAACAAGAACTTATTGACAAATTGGGTGATGATGGCTACATCTCTCGACAAACTGTCAAGTATCTTAAAACTATGCTTTATGCCTTTAATGAAAAAGGTCATGTCCTTGATGGGGTGGGATTACCTAGAGGTTTGGCGTTCTCCTCACATTTGTCAGAGTTGTATATGCAACCTTTTGATGAAAAGATAAAAAGTATAGATGGTGTTTACTATTATAAGCGTTATGTGGATGACATCATAATAGTCGCAGATTCCTTACGACATTCCAGGAAAGAGTATTGGAGTTCATTGAGGAAGATTTTTGATGAAAAACTGAAACTTCATGAGGATTCTGAAAAAAAATATATCAAGGTTTTAGATGGCAATACACCATCTGCTTGTTTTAATTACTTAGGCTATAGTTTCTCATATAAAATGGGTACGTTAAGTTTGGGTTTGTCTCAAAAGAGATTTACCAAATATATAGTCTTGTTGGATGCTATCTTTGAGATATATGATAAATGCTCCCATTATCGCAAATATAAGGCGATGTCCATGGATGAAAGACAAGAAACGCATTTTCATAAGAAAGATGCCTTGCAGCAACTATTTGAGCGCTTGGAAATTCTTACTTCCAATGGTTTGTTGTCTGGTCGTAAAAATAATGTGGCTACTGGTATTTTTTTCAGTAATAAATATTTGACTGATTTAGAGCAACTGTATCAACTAGATGAATATTATCATCGAAAGATAGAGAATTTCAATCCACCTAACACTCTTTTTAGTTATAGTCCAGAGAATAACTATGAATATAATCTTGCAAAGATTAAGCAAAAGCTATATGACTTATCTTTTGTGAAAGGCTTTCAAGAAAGAAAGATTCACAAGCATGGTCATTTTAGTCGAGTATTATTAGATTTGCAACGTATCTATAATTCTAGAAAATTAATAGGTAAATGAGTAAACTATTACGAGTCTCGAACTCAAAATATAGAGTAGTCATATCTGATGTCTTGCCCTTCGAACGTCCTATATTCTTTAGCAATCGCTTTTTCGCTAGATTCTTAAAGTATTATGGAGTCAAAGTGGAAAATGATAGATTGGTTGCCACACGGAATGTTGAGGATGAAGGCTTGACCGAGTTCTTGCAATTGTTAGGAGGAAATCCTGGCGTAAGGCGCCCATGCTTTCAATATAAGATAACAAAGGATGGGCATGAGGATGGTAGAACTTTATCAGTCGTCCACCCTTTTCATCAGGTGAAGATGGTAGAGTTTTATGAAAGATATAAGATGTTGCTCATTGATTTTTGCCAACGTAGTAACTATTCGATTCGTTTCCCATATAAAGTTGCTGACTATCAGAAAAAGCAAAAGGGATATTATAAGCTATTTTCAGATGATGCAACTCCTATGGATACTAGTGAAAGTTTGAAACATTTCTTCGCTTATAAACACTACAAAAATATAAATTACTTCTACGATGATTTTCGCTTTCTGAGGGCAGAGAAAAAGTTTGCTTTTTTGAGAAAGTGTGACTTAGAACATTGTTTCGAGAATATTACTCCAGAAATATTGTCACAGGCAATGTTTAATCATAGAATGAAAGCTTATTTAGGCAGTTTATCTTATGATTTTTGTAAACTTCAAAACGATTTTCTAAATTTAGGGAAAGGCATTGTTATAGGACCGGAATTTTCTCGTATTTATGCAGAGATAGTACTTCAAAAAATAGACTCAAACGTAGAAAAACGATTGTCGGAAGAAAAGATTACTCTCAATAAGGATTATATCTTTTATCGATATGTGGACGATGGTTTCTTTTTTTATAATGATGTAAATGTCCAAAAACGTTTTTTCGATATTTTTAGCGATGAACTTGATAGTTATGGGTTGTGTATCAATGAGGATAAGAATATAGACTTTTGTCAACGCCCTTTTATAGATCAAATATCGGTAATAAAGCTGCAGTTACTTCAAATCGTTGATAAGCATTTTGAAAATCGTTTGGATACTTTCCGTGGTTTTGTAAAAATGCAAGAGCATTTGGGGCAGATAGATGTTCCTACACGTTTGAATTTTAAAGAATTTGTCAATGAAGTTCGTAATGTCATTCGTGCAAAAGACGATAAGGTAAAATATAAAGATATTTCCTCTTACTTGCTAGGTGTCGTACAAACTCGGCTCATGCAGCTATTGGAAGATTTCAATCATTTATACAAACAATATAGTCTTGCAGCGGAAAAAGGATTCATCAATGAGCAAGGTCTCAAAATCAAGGAACGATATGAAAGAGAATTTATAGATTTCTGTTTCAACATAATAGAAGTCTTGTTCTATTTCTTAAGTTGTGATATGCGAATGAGTACTTCCATTAAGGTAGTATCAATGATAAATAGGTTGCAGCTTTATGTTCGGGGAACTTATGAAATCAGTGAATATTCAAAATCCATTAAGTTCTCTCAACATTATGTTGAAAGGCTTGATGACAAGATAAGTGATGAAATCGCTACGTTTCTCCAGGATGTAACGCCCCAAGCTAGTAATCTGATGGAAATATTAAATATCTTGGAGTTGGAAAAAATAATGTCTCACAAAAATCAAATTTTCCCCAAAGTATTAAATAACTTATGGGAGAGATGTGAGGATAAGTCTGCAAGCTTAAACTTTTTTACGGTTTTTGAGATGTTTCATTTCATAAAGGATTCCAATGGATATGGAGAATTGATAAAGGAGCTGAATCAATGGGTAGATGAAAAAATCAACTCTTTGACAAATCAGAGTATTAGTAGAACCGAGGATGTTCTTACTTTTCTTGAGACAATGTGTTGCCCATGGATAAAAGAAACCAAGAAGAGAGAGTATGCTAGAATACTATATGGAAATTCCTCTGAAAAAATATATTCTTTTGCTAAAAAGCAACAAGAGATTTTCATCAAATGGCATGGTTATCATTTAACTGAAGCCATCCAACAGATGAATAGTGAGGAAGTGTATTAATAGATATTTACAACCGATGCCCTTAGCAGTTTCTACACACACAATCGGATAAAGACTTCCTAAAGCAAAGTCTTAAGAATGCGTCTCTAAAGGGCGGGCGCATTCTATTTTTACATTCTACATCAAATGAGTACTTTACGAGAGTTTTCACAAGCTTTATACAACTTTCATAGTATTAAGGCTGGCGAGTATAAGTCTATCGAGACCTTATGCTCTGTAGCCCATGAAAATTTTATGGAAGAGTTTGATAAAATTGATGATGGGGAATTCAAGTACATTAATCTGGCAGGAGCAACTACAAGTGAACGAAAAAAGCAGCTGAAAATGTGGTTGGACGAGAAAATGTCTCGCATTGACAGCCTTGTAAAGCATGAGTCGGATAATGATTTAAGTGCAGCTCCTAAGCTATATGAATTGCTGTTTGACAAATCAAATGGTCTCCCTAAATACAAACATGTGACTTCAACACTTGCTGCGAGAACAGATTTCTTTAGAGTTCGTGATGCAGAGAAGTATGTGTTGTATGACCGAAAAGGTATGTTCGTCCTTTCTGATGACTTGGAAAATAAAGTGGGTGCCTATCGCTTTAATCCTTCTGGTTATGCCTGCCTTTATCTCGCCTCAAATTTGTATTTGGCTTGGGAAGAATGCCGTCGTCCAAATTTTGATACTGTAAATTTTTCTCGCTTCCAAAATACAAAGGAAGTTGAAGTGCTTGATTTGACGATACACGATGAGTATAAGTATAGAGAGCATTTCCTTATGTCGTATTTGGCACTTTTGTGTGGGGCAAAAACAACAGATAAGGATAAGCACAACTTTCAATATGTGGTGCCCCAGATGATGATGAAGGTATTGGCTTCAAGTCAACGTAAGTTGGAGTCTAGAAAAGAGGATAAGTTATGTAAAAAGAAGCCATGTAAAATCATAGCAGGTATTAGATATATGTCGTCAAGAAGATTCGATCAGAAAGACTTGCTGTTTGATGATAAGAGGCTTACTATCGCATACGTTTTTCCTCAGCATCCTCATGATGACAAGCATGATATTTGCCCTTATCTGGCAAGTTTGTTTTGGTTGACAGAGCCACGTACTTACTTCTTGTTCAAAACTCATCGTTTCAATTTCTTTACAAGGAGTGCTTATGTCTCTAGTTATCAAGATTCTCTGTTCTATCAGTTGGAGAATGAATTGAGTAAAGAGAAGTTGGCAAAATATGATAAATAATTTAATCAACATAAAGTATGGAAAAGAATAATGTATTATTGTTCGGAAATGGGTTAAATAGAATTAGTAATGGTGATTCTTGGTCGAAAATATTGAATGATGTTAGTAATTCTCCGATTCTATCAAGTCTTCCTTATCCATTGCAGTATGATTTTATCTTGTTTGATAACAAAAATGCTTTGGAAACGCAAGATTTAAGTGGCCGCCAGTCAAAATTAAAGGAAAAAATTAAAGAAAGTATTAGTAAATTTGACCGCAATGAGGTATATGACAAAATTTGCACAATGCCTTTTGATGCTTATATTACAACAAATTATGATATGGCTTTAGATGCGGCTTTGAAGCGTGAAGATTTTGTATATGATAAAAAACTATCTAATTATCAAGAGAAATATTATAATATTCGGCGATGTAGAGTATATTACAAAAATGAAGAAAAAAAGTACATATACCCAATTCATGGAGATATAAATTCTCCGAATAGTATTGTAATGGGGTATAACCATTATTGTGGTACATTAGGCAAAATTGATCGATACATCAAGGGAAGGGAATATGATTTGCCCAAGATGGAAGAACGGCTGGGAAATGGGGAGCTTAAAATAAAATACTGGATTGACCATTTTTTCTTTTCTGATGTTTATATTATCGGTTTCGGATTTGATTATTCTGAGATCGAATTATGGTGGATATTGGATAGAAGGAGACGCCTAATGTTACAAAATAAAAGTTTGATAAGTAACAAAATTACCTTTTATGATATTGTAGATGGTGATCCTCGTAATAAGCAAGATGATAAATTGAGCGAGAAAGAAAAGATGAAAAAAGATAAGTATGAGTTGTTGGAGAAGATGGGGGTGAATTGTGAAATTATCGTGAAGAAGGATTATGAGTTTGGATATATAAAAATTCTAGAAAATATAGAATTGGATATTAGGCAAAAGAAATGAAAACAAAAGAAGTTATTGAAAGAGTGATGGGGCTTGATTTGTCAAAATACCCTTTCAATGAGATTAAAACTCTTATCAATGAATTTGATAGTTGACGATAGCGCTGTATCGGTACCACACGTAGCGTTGTAATCGGTACCATGCTAT
>ENA-ORNT01002051-ORNT01002051.1-human-gut-metagenome-genome-assembly--contig:-NODE-2051-length-12760-cov-8.034711_pt1 | contig 12760 bp, 10 predicted proteins | sample MGYA00242120_ERZ509032 | MGnify/ENA primary metagenome ERZ509032 (study PRJEB26280, sample SAMEA2338729) | human gut metagenome | biome: human gut; feature: human-associated habitat; material: faeces...
CCGGCTGCAGCAGATACTGCATGGCGTCCACCCGGTAGGCACTGTATGCGTGCGCCGGGGTGCGGGCCACAAAAGCCAGCGGCGCGCGGCGGCCCCGGCGGCGCAGCTCTGCCGCCGCCGTAAGCCCTTCGGGCCGGGCTACCGCCGCAAGCTCAATGAGGTACAGCTCGTACCGCAGCCCGGCGGCATCCTGCTGCAAAAGCGCTTCCGGGCTTTGCAGCTGCTCCACGATGCAGGCGTCCTCCCGCCGGGCGAAGAACTCCATGCACTGGTGCTCCAGCCTGCTGCGCAGCACCCCGTCCGGGCTGCAGATCGCAATGTGAAAGATCATGGTTTGGTTTCCTTTGCAGGGTAGACGATTTGGAATGGCCTCCGCGTTGCTCTGGCCATCATCAGCGGAAAAATCATCTTAAATCAAGCAATTCCGGGCAGACTGCGGTCTGCCCGGAATTGCATTTTTACGGCAAGAGTCAGGACGGCAAGCGGCGGCTGACTTTTGTTCTTTTTAGCATTAGCAGCCGATGGCAGCGCACTTCTCGGCCAGCCATGCGCGCTCGTCCTCGGTCAGGCGGGGTGCCAGCTGCTCGAACACCTTGCGGTGGTAATCGTTCAGCCATGCGACCTGCTCCTTGTCCAGCACGCCGGGCACGATGGGAGAGGTAGCGATGGGCACAAAGGTGAGGGGACGGAAGGCAAGGAAGGTGCCGTACTGGTTATCGGCCTTGTGGTAGCACTCGATCTCGTTCTCGATGCGGATGCCCACCTCTCCGGCCTCGTACACGCCGGGCTCGTCGGTGACAATCATGCCCGGGCGCATCAGGGTGGTGTTGCGGCCGTTCAAAGCGTGGGGGCCCTCATGGACGTTGCCCACAAAGCTGACGCTGTGGCCGGTGCCGCAGCGGTAGTTGATGAGGTGACGCCACAGCGGCTCGCGGGCGATGGTGTCCAGCATGTGGCAGTCGCAGTAATCCAGCCAGACGGCCTTGGCGATGTCGATGTGGCACTGCAGCGTCCAGGTATAAAACAGCCGCTCGTCCTCGGTCAGCTCGCCCAGCGGATAGGTGCGGGTGATGTCAGTGGTGCCGTCCAGATAGGTGGCGCCGCTGTCCACCAGCAAAAAGCCCTTGCGCTGCAGAACGGCGTGATCCTCCGGGGTGGCGTGGTAGTGCATCATGGCTGCATTGCCGCCGTAGGCTGCAATGGTGCCAAAGCTTTCCACAAGGAACTTATCGTCTGCGCTGCGGTACTTGTGCAGGATCTCGTCCACGGTCAGCTCGGTCAGCTGTTCGCCGGAAGCCAGACGGTTCTCCAGTTCGATCTGGAACCGCACCATAGCCACGGCGTCCCGCAGATGGGACTCGCGCAGGTGTGCCAGCTCCACCTCGTTCTTCACGCCCTTCATGGCAAGCAACGGGTCGGCGGCGTCCTTCACGGTCAGGGCGGGGTTGTTTTCCAGCACCTGATACACGGCGTAGTTCACAGTAGCGCTCTCGGCTAGCACAGTCTGCGGCTCGGTCTCGGCGGCCATCCCGTCCAGAATGCTGTCGTAGTCGGCCAGCGTCACGCCGTTGGCCTCCAGCTCTGCCTTAGCCTCCGGGGTGACCCGCGCCTGATCAATGAACAGCACGGCGCGATTCGGGGTAACATAGCAGTACGCCATGGCGTAGGGGGTGCACTCGATATCCATGGCGCGCAGGTTCAGAAGCCATGCCAGATTATCCAGCTTGCCTACCAGCTGGGCGGTGCAGCCCTGCTCCTTCAGCTTGCCGCGCAGCTGCTCCAGCTTTTCCGCCGGGGAGAAGCCAGCGTACTCCTTGGGCAGGATCCATGCCGGGGTAGCCGGACGGGCAGGGCGGCCCTCCACCCACAGCTCGTCCTCCAAGAACAGGGTCTTGATGCTGCCGTGCTTGGGCTCCAGCTCTTTTTTCAGGTTGTTGACCAGTGCACAGTTGGCGGTCAGACCGCACAGACCCAGCGTGCCGCCCTCGGGCAGCACCTTGCCGCAGTATTCCTCGGCGGTGGGCACGCCCGGCTCGCCCATGCGCATCAGCTGGATCTCGGTACCGGCGATCTCCTTCTCTGCCTGCACAAAGTACCGGCCGTCTGCCCAGACGGCGCTCTCGGTCATGGTGACCACAAAGTTGGAGTTCTCACCGTGGAAGCCGGAGAAGTAGGTCAGGGAGGTGTAGTGGTCGGGCAGATACTCGCTGGAATGCGGGTCGCCCACCGGGATCAGATAGACGTCCACGCCGTTTGCCTGCATAGCGGCACGCAGCGCGGCCAGACGCTCGGGAACTGTGTTCATACTCATAACAAAAGCCCTCTTTCTGTCATTTGCCGGAAAAACGTCCGGCGGCGATGGTTTGCTGCTGCTATTGTATCATTCTGCGGGGAAGAATGCAATGCGGGGGCAAAACTCCCCCCAAAACGCCGTCAATTTGCAAAAAAAGTTACAATTTTTTCTTGAAAAAGGCCGGTTTTCCATTGACAGCCTTGTTATAATAGAGGTGTAGTATTTTTGGGTCAGCACTCTGCGGCCCTTTGCGCTAACAATTGCGAATATTGCGATAAAAAGAAAGAGGCATTTGGAACATGACTAAAATTGATATCTTCTCCGGCTTCCTTGGCGCCGGCAAAACCACTCTGATCAAAAAGCTGATCACCGAGGCCTTTGCAGGCCAGCAGGTGGTGCTGATCGAGAACGAGTTCGGCGAGATCGGCATTGACGGCGGCTTTCTGAAGGAAAGCGGCATCCAGATCAACGAGCTGAACGCAGGCTGCATCTGCTGCTCTCTGGTGGGCGATTTCCGCACCGCTCTGCAGCAGGTGGTGGAGCAGTACCACCCCGACCGCATCGTCATCGAGCCCTCGGGCGTGGGCAAGCTGAGCGATGTGACCCGCGCCGTGGAGGGCGTGGCGGAGCATCTGGACGTGCAGCTGAACAGCTTTGTCACCGTGGCCGATGTGAACAAGGTCAAGATGTATATGAAGAACTTCGGCGAGTTCTACGATGACCAGATCAGCCACGCAAGCTGCATCCTGCTCAGCCGCACCCAGACCGCCAGCGAGGAAAAGATCGCCGCTGCCGTGGCAATGCTGCGCGAAAAGAACCCCACCGCCACTATCGTGACCACCGCATGGGATCACCTGACCGGTGAGCAGATTTTGAAGGCCATGTCCACCAAGGACGACTTCAAGGCCGAGCTGATCGCCATGGCTGCCAAGGCAAACGAGGAGCACGCCCACGAGGACGAGGAAGAAGAGCACGAGCATCACCATCATCACGACGATGAGAACGGTGTGTGCAGCTGCGGCCATCATCATGACCACGATGACGATGATGACGATGACGAGGATGAGCACGAGCATCATCACCACGACCATGACGGTCATTGCTGCTGCGGCCATCATCATCACGACCACCACGCTGATGAAGTGTTCACCAGCTGGGGCGTGGAGACGGCCCGCAAGTTCACCAAGGCCGAGGTGGAGCACGCCCTCACCGAGCTGGATACCGGCAATTACGGCGTGATCCTGCGCAGCAAGGGCATCGTGGACGGCGGCGCAGACGGCTGGCTGGAGTTCGATTATGTGCCCGGCGAGTGGGAAGTGCGCAGCCGCAGCGCAGACGTGGGCGGCAAGCTGGTGGTCATCGGCTCCAAGCTGAACGAGACCGCCATCGCCCAGCTGTTCGGCTGCTGAGAACCCCATTATTGAGAGAAGGAGCAACCATTTATTATGGCAAAAGAGATCCCGGTCTACCTGTTTGTGGGCTTTCTGGAAAGCGGCAAGACCAAGTTTATTCAGGAGACCTTTGAAGACCCCAATTTCGACTCCGGCGACAAGACCCTGCTGCTGATCTGCGAGGAGGGCGAAGAGGAGTACAACGAGAAAAAGTTCGCCTTCCCCGGCGTGACCGTGAAGGTGCTGGAGGATAAGTCTGAACTGAACCCCCAGAACCTTGCAAAGCTGGGCAAGGAAGCGGACGCAGGCCGCGTGGTCATCGAGTACAACGGCATGTGGCTGCTGCAGGATCTAGCGGATGCCCTGCCCGAGAACTGGCTGGTGTACCAGTGCATTGCCACTGCCGACGGCACCACCGCCCTGACCTACGCCCGCGATAACTCCATGCGCAGCCTGATGCTGGACAAGATCGCCCGCAGCGAGCTGATCGTGTTCAACCGCGCCGAAGCCGTGAACAACGACGACGCCCGGCAGGAGCTGCACAAGCTGGTGCGGCAGGCCTCCCGCAAGTGCGATATCGCCTACGAGTTCAAGGACGGCAGCGTAGCCTACGATGATATCCCCGACCCGCTGCCCTTTGATATCAACGCCGACCCCATCGACATCCCGGATGACGATTTCGGCATCTGGTACATGGATTGTCAGGACGAGCCCCAGAAGTACACCGGCAAGACGGTGCGTTTTCTGGCACAGGTCTGCCAGACCAACCGCGCCGGCAAAAACAGCTTTGTGCCCGGCCGTTTTGCCATGACCTGCTGCGTGCAGGACATCCAGTTCGTGGGCTTCCCCTGCAGCTACGATGGTTACAAGGCGCTGGAACAGCGCGCTTGGGTGCGGGTGACCGCCAAGGTGGGGTACAAGTTCCACAACATCTACCGGGGCAAGGGCCCGGTGCTGACCGCCGTGTCGGTAGAGCCTGCCGAAAAGCCCCTGGAAGAGGTCGTAACGTTCTCTTAACGTTTCTTTATAACAAGGAGGTTCTGGTATGAAAACTCTGTTCCGTATTCTTGGCACGGCTGCTGCCGTGGCCGTCACCGGCGCTGCCATCGTGGTGCTGGACAAGATCCTGAACCAGAAAGACCCGCTCCATGTGGAGGAGGTCGAATTCCCGGAGGACGCCGAAAAGGACGCCGAGGAGGCCGAAAAGACCGCCGAAGCCTACGAAGAGGCCGAGGCCAAGGAAGAGGCAAAGGCTGCCGATGCCGCCGCAGAAGCTGCGGAGGAAGCCGCACCGGAAGCACCCGCCCCTGCTGAGAACGCACCCCAGACCCAGCCGGAGACCGCCGAAGAGCGCCCTGTGTACGACCCCGAAGCCCCGAACGCCAACCCCGTAGAGGCCGGCCCCGCCGTTGCCCCCAAGGATGAGAACGGCAAGATCGACGTCACCAAGATCGCCGATGCCAACGATTTCGGCGACTGGGAAGAGCAGGGCTGCAAGGGCTGAGAAAACAGCATGATCCCCGCATAGACGCGGATATCAGCTCCCCCGAAAGGGGGAGCTTTTTTGTGCTTGCAAAATGCCGCGCAGTTCACTATACTGGAAGAAAAAACACCGATGGAGGGCAGCACCATGGCATACACCGATGATTGGGAAAGCTTGATGAACGGCGTGTTCGGCGCGGGCGGCAAACTGAAGTTCGGCGGCGCGCAGCCGCAGCCGGAAAAGCCGCAGCCCGAAAAACCGGCGGGCAGCGGCCTGCCGGATCTGAACGCGGCGCTGCTGGAACAGCAAAAGCAGCTGGACGAATTGCTGAAGCAGCAGAACGCCCGGCTGAAGGCGCGGGATGCCGGGGTGCAGACGGCGCTGGAGGACAGTCGCCGGATGCTGCGGGATATGGAAGCGGACGGTCTGCTTGCCAAGGGCACGGCAGACACAAAACCGGAGCAGCTGGGCAGCTTTGAAGGCCTTGCCGCCGAGGTAAAAAAGACCGTCCTCGGGCAGGACGCCTTTGTGGACAGCGTGGTGCGGGCCATGCGCCGCCCCTTTGTGCTGGGCACCGAGGGCGCAGCCGCCCGCAATGTGATCCTGCTGTGGGGCGCACCGGGCACGGGACGGCACTTTGCGCTGGCCGAGACCGCCCGCATCATGGCGGCGCGGGGGCTTTTGCAGAGCGACCGGATGGCGGTGATAGACCTTGCACTCTACCCCGACCCCGGCACGGAAAAACTGTTTTTGCAGGACCTTTACGCCGCCCTGCACGCCCCGGGCGAGATCGTGGTGTTCGAGCATTACGAGAGCTGCCACCCCGGCTTTTTGCGCATCCTCTCCGACCTCGCGGTCAAGGGCAGTGCGCCCCTGTCCAGCCGGTATCTGGTGAACAAGGAGGGCATTTTGGTGGAAGCTGGTACAGCGCTTGCCCCCGGCGCAGTGAGCCGCATCGACCCCTGCGGCAAGTATCTGATCTTCTTCTCCCGCAAGGGACGGGAGGCGCTGGCGGATAAATTCGGCGCGTCCTTTGTGGCGGCGGTAGGGGATGTGTGCCAGACCGCCCCCTTTACCCCGGAAGCATTGGCTGCGCTGGCGGCGCAGCAGCTGAACGCGCTGGCGCAGCGGGTGCACAGCCGTCTGGGGCTGACCCTTACCGCCGGGGCGGATGTGCGGGACTATGTGGCGGCGCAGTGCTCCAAGGAAAAGGGCGCAGAGGGGCTGGCAGACTGCTGCGAGCGGATCTTCCGCGCCCTGAGCGAGTACTGCTTGCAGACCGATGTAAAACTGTCCGGCACGGTAGCGCTGACCGCCGCGCCCGAGGGGCTGCAATTTGCGCTGAACGGCGCCGTCCCGGCAGACCTGTTCAGCCTGCTGCCGGCGGCCTACACCGGCGCGGTGGAACAGATCCGCGCCGAGCTGGATGCGCTGGTGGGGCTTGCCCCGGTCAAGGAGTATGTGTTCGGTCTGGCAGACAATTTACAGGTGCAGCAGCGCCGCGCAGCGGCAGGCTTCAAGACCGCAAGCCTGTCCATGCACATGATCTTTACCGGCAACCCCGGCACCGGCAAGACCACCATTGCCCGGCTGGTGGCAAAGTACCTCAAGGCCATCGGCGCGCTGGGGGGCGGACAGCTGGTGGAGGTGACCCGCGCCGACCTTGTGGGGCGCTACACCGGCCACACCGCCCCGCTGACCAACAGCGTCATCGAGAGTGCTCTGGGCGGCGTTTTGTTCATTGACGAGGCATACAGCCTGTACCGCGGCCAGCAGGACAGCTTTGGGCTGGAAGCCATCGACACCCTTGTAAAGGGCATGGAGGATCACCGGGACGAGCTGGTTGTCATCCTTGCGGGCTACACCAAGGAGATGGAGGTGTTCCTCACCGCCAACAGCGGCCTTGCCAGCCGCTTCCCCAACAAGATCGAGTTCCCGGACTACACCGCAGACGAGCTGCTGGACATCACCGCCGTGCTGGCAAAGGGCAAGGGCTACCGCCTTGCCGAGGGCTGCACCTTCCCGCTGCTGGGCTACTATAAGCGCCGTCAGGCGCTGGACAGCCGCACCGCCGGCAACGGCCGTCTGGCGCGCAACACGCTGGAAAAGGCCATCTTCAACCAGAGCCGCCGCCTCATCGCCGAACCCGCCGCTCCCCTTGACCTCATCCAGCCCAGCGATCTGGAATTTGAGGAATAAGGAAAAATTGATAGGAAAAAGGGTTCCGGAAACGCCCGCAGGCGTTTCTGGAACCCTTTCTGTTTATTCATGCTGCTCCGCCAGCCCCTGCACCATCTCGTGCAGCTGGGCGCGGACGGCGGCGGGGGCGGTGACCTCTACCTTGCCGCCAAAGCCGCACACCCAGCCGAAAAACTGCTGACTGACGCAGATGGGCACGTCAAAGTGGAAGTAGCCATCCTCCTCCGGGCAGAACACCGGCTCCCGGCCAAAGCGCTCCCGCATGACCGGCTCAAGGTCGGCAGCACACCGCAGGGTGACCCGGTACTCGGTGCCGCCGAACATGTTGAAGTGCTTGCGCAGGTAGGCGGGCAGGTCGAAGGTGCGGAAGAAATCCTTGCCCCGGCGCGGCTCGTCCAGCACCAGCACCCCGGCCATCCGGTCCACCCGGTAGTGGCGCACCGGGGGGGCTTTTTCGTCCTGATAGGCGATCAGGTAATAGCAGCCGTTTTCCCACGCCAGCTGCCACGGGCTTACGGTGCGCACGGCGCTGCTGCCCTTGTAGCGGAACTGCACCAGACACCCCCGGTTGATGGCGGTGTGCAGCGCGTCGATGCTGTACAAAAGGGTCTGGCTGTCGGTCTTGGGGCGTCCGTCCACATACACCTGACGCTGCAATTGAGTGCCCTCGTAGTCGGAGCAGAGGGCTTCCAGCTTGTGGATGATGCGCTTGCTGGTGCGCGCCGAGATGACGCTGCTGGACTGTACCGCATCCACCAGCAGCTTCAGCTCCGAAAGCTCGAACGCACGGCTGGCCATCCAGTACCCGCCGCCGCGCCCCCGTTGCAGCTGGATGTCGTAGCCCAGACTGCGCAGGGTGTCGATGTCGCTGTAAATGCTCTTGCGCTCGGCCAGAATGCCCTGATTTTCCAGCAGCTGCACCAGCTGGGGCACGTTCAGGCGGTGATTCTCGTCGGTGCGCTGCTCAAGGATGCGCAGCAGCGTTACCAGCTTGGATTTCTGTCCTTCCTGCTTGGGCATGGGGCAATACCTCCGTCACGGTTTATTCCGGCAGCTTTTTGTCAAAGGCGGCGCGGCGCTGGGTGGAAAGGCGGAACATCTGTTCCAGCTTGTCCCGGTCGTCCGCTACAAGGGCGGCGCGCATCTCCTGCAAAGCGGAATCGAACTGGTCGATCTCGCTGATCAGGTTCTGCTTGTTCCACAAAAATAGCTCTGCCCACATTTTGTCGTTGATGCGTGCAATGCGGGTCAGGTCGCGGAAGGAGTCGCCGGTGTACTCGCACAGCGAGGTGTTGTCGTTGGCGCACATCAGGCTTACGGCAATGGCGTGGCACAGCTGGCTGACATAGCCGATCATCCGGTCGTGCTCCTGCACGGTCAGGGTGCAGATATGCTTGAAGCCCAGCACCTCGGCAAGCTCCCTTGCCCACTGGATGCCCGCCGGGGTGTTTTTCTCGGTGGGGGTGATGATGAAGTTTGCCGGGGCAAAATTCACCTCGGCGGCGTGCTCCACGCTGGAAGTCTCGCGGCCTGCCATGGGGTGGCTGGCGATGAACTCCACCCCCGCCGGGCACAGCGCCTGCACCGGCTCCACAAGGCCGGTCTTTACGCCGGAAACATCCGTAAAGATGCACCCGGGCTTGAGCAGATGGCCGTAGGTGCCAAACCAGTCCAGCAGCGCGGTGGGGTACAGGCCAAAGATGATATGGTCGGCCTGCCGGACAAGGTCCTCAAAATCGTGGGTCTTACCGCCGGCGATATAGCCGTGCTCCAGTGCGTACTGCAAATGTCCCTCGCTGCGGTTGATGCCGTCCACATGGAAGCCGGCGCGGGTCAGTTCCAGCGCGTACTTGCCGCCCAGCAGACCCAGACCCACTACGAGATAACGTTTTGTTTTATCAAGCATCTTCTACCTCCACGCCAAGCGGCGCTGCATCTGCAAAAAAGCCGGGCCAGCTCTTCTGGATGGCTTCGGCATCGTCCACGGTCAGGGGCAGTGCGGCGGCGGCAGCCAGCACCGCAAGGCTCATGACCACCCGGTGGTCGTTGTGGCCGTGCAGGGGCGCGGCAGGGGCGTGCAGACGTTCAGCACAGCCGTGCACCGTGATGGTGCCGCCGTCACTTTCCAGCACACCGCCGCAGGCGCGCAGCTCGGCTTCCATGGCCGCGATGCGGTCGCTCTCCTTCAGGCGCAGCCGCTGGGCGTTGCGGATGACGGTGGTGCCCTCGCACAGCAGACCCAGCACCATCAGCACGGGGCCAAGGTCGGGGCAGTCCGCAAGGTCGATATCCACCCCGTGCAGGGGTGCTTTTGCAAAGGTGACGCTGTCGCCCGTGCGGGTGAACACCGCGTCGCACCGGCGCAGGATGTCCAGAATGGCAGCATCGCCCTGCAAAGTGTCCGGCGCAAGGCCGGTGATGGTCACCCCGCCGCACACCGCGCCCAGCACTGCCGGGAAAGCAGCCTGACTGTAATCGCCCTCCACGTTGTAGTCGCAGGGGTGGTACTGCTGCCCGCCCGGCAGCAGCAGGGTGGTTGCGTCCAGCCAGCGGCTGTGCACCCCAAAGGCGGCCTGCACGGCGCGGGTCATATCGATGTAGCTGCGGCTCTCCACGGGGGGAATAAGGTGCAGGGTGCTATCCCCGGGCAGCAGCGGCAGCGCGAACAGCAGCCCGCTGATGAACTGACTGGACACGTTGCCCGCCAGCCGGTAGCCCCCGGGAGTCAGTGCGCCCTCCACGGTCAGCCCGGCTGGGGACTGCTCAAACCGTAGATTCTGCTCACGATATAACGCTTCGTATACGGATTGCGGGCGCTCCATCAGCCGTCCGCGCCCGGTAAAGGTGACCGGCTGGCCGGTCAGGCTGGCAATGGGGATCAAAAACCGCAGGGTGCTGCCGCTTTCGCAGCAGTCCACCGGGGCGGTCAGGGGCAGAAAATGCCCAAGCCCCTGCACAGCAGCATCGTCTGCGCCGGTGTCCACAGCTGCGCACAGCTGCGCGGCAGCGGACAGGGTGGCAGAGATGTCCTTGCTGAATTCCAGATGGGTGATGTGAGAGCGTCCCACGGCCAGCGCGGCGCACAGCACGGCGCGGTGCGCCATGCTTTTGCTGGGCGGCGCGGCGATCACGCCCCCGATGCCGCCGGGGGCAGGTCTGATGGTTACAAGCATAGCGGTGTTATCCTTTTGCAATTTCCCCCGGGCAGCGCTTCAGGCGCCCCCTTGGGGGAGCTGGCGCGCCAGCGCCTGAGGGGGTAAACGGTTTACATCTCCCGGCCGATAGCCCAAGCCACCTGACGGCACTTTGCCATGGCCTGTGCAAAGGTGTCCGGGGTCAGGCACTGTGCGCCGTCGCTCCATGCGTGCTGGGGGTCGTAGTGCACCTCTACCTCCAGACCGTCCGCACCGGCGGCCACGGCAGCGATCATCATCGGCTCCACCAGATTGGCCTTGCCGGTGGCGTGGCTGGGATCTACCACGATGGGCAGATGGGTCTTTTCGTGGATGATGGGCACAGCGGAAAGATCCAGCGTATTGCGGGTGTACTTTTCAAAGGTGCGGATGCCGCGCTCGCAGAAGATGACCTGCTCGTTGCCGCCTGCCATGATGTACTCAGCGCTCATGATCCACTCCTCAATGGTGTTGCACAGGCCGCGCTTGAGCAGCACGGGCTTGTGCATCTTGCCCACGGCCTTGAGCAGCTGGAAGTTCTGCATATTGCGGGCACCGATCTGCACCACGTCCACATACTCCTCAAACTCGGGGATGCGGTCCTCGCTCATCAGCTCGGAGACGATGGGCATACCGGTGGCCTCGCGGGCCTTTACCATGTCAAGGATGCCCTCAGTCTCGAGGCCCTGGAAAGAGTAGGGAGAGGTGCGGGGCTTGTAAGCGCCGCCGCGGAAGAGCGTGGCACCGCCGGCCTTGACGGACTGGGCGATGCGCAGGGCCTGCTCCTCGCCCTCAATGCTGCAGGGGCCTGCCATGACGGCGATCTTCTCCTTGCCGCCGATCTTCACGCCGCCGCAGTCGATGACGGAATCGGCGGGGTGGAACAGGCGGTTGGCGCGCTTGTAGGGGGCAGACACGCGGGTGACATTGTCGATCCAGGGGTTGGCTAGCACGTCCCGCTCATCGATCTTGGTGGTGTCGCCCACCAGACCAAAGACATTGTAGTCCTTGCCCGTGATGAGGGTAACATCAAGGCCCTGCTTCTCAAATTTATCGACGATCTTCTCAAGCTCTACTTTCGGGGTGCCTTTTTTGGTGGAAATAATCATTGAATTTACGTCCCTTCTTTTTGAATCGTTGAAAACCACTCCGTCTCGCGCTCGCTGGCCAGCGCCTGAGAGGGCTACATCACCAAGTGAGTGTGCCCGCTGCCGTCGATGCGGAGCAGCTGGACGAGGTAGGCGCAGGCGTGCAGATAGCCGCTGATGCCCTCCCCGATAAAATGGCCCTGACAGCCAAAGGAGACCACGTCCGTCTGGCGGAACGGCTCGTGGCTGTCCGGCTCGCTGAGCATGACCTCCACGGCGGGCACGCCGCAGGCCCGCAGCGCGTCCAGAATGGCCACGCTGTAGTGGGCATAGCCGCCCGGGTTGATGACGATGCCGTCCGCCCGGCCTGCGGCGGACTGGATCTCGTCGATGAGGTCGCCCTCGTGGTTGGACTGGAAAAACTCCACCTGAATGTCCATCTGCTGGCAGCAGACTTCCAGATAATCCAGCAGGGCGTTGTAGTCGATCTGCCCGGCCACGCCCGGCTCGGTAAAGTGCATCAGGTTGAGGTTAGGGCCGTTAATGATCAAAAATTTCATCCAGAGCCTCCATGGCCGCGTTCACCGCGTCCGTGACGGTAGTGTGGTTGGGCACAACGGCGTCCGCTGCCGCCAGATACAGCGGCCTGCGCTCGGTGTACATGGCACGGAGGGCGTCGGTGCTGGAGGAGAGCGGTCTGCCGCCGCCCACGGTCAGCGCTTCCAGCGGGCGGTCCAAAAAGAGGATGACGCCGTTCTGGTGCAGCAGCCGGATGTTCTCGGGCCGCTTGATGACGCCGCCCCCGCAGGAGAGCAGCTGCCGCCCCTCTTTGGCAAACCGGGCGATCTGCTCCGTCTCTTTCCGGCGGAAGCTGTCCTCGCCCTCGGCGGCAAAGATCTCCGGGATGGTGCGGCCGTCGGCCTTGACCACCTCGTCGTCGAGATCAATAAAGCGCTTGCCCAGCTTTTCGGCCAGCATCCGCCCGATGGTGGATTTGCCGGAGGAGGGCATCCCGATGAGGACGACATTGAGCGTATCCCGCCGGATGGCCGCCGTGACGCGGGAAATTTCCGCCGGGGCATCCTCAAACTTGCGGCCGAGGAAATACTCCGCCGCGTACACGGCCTGTGCCA
>ENA-ORNT01002056-ORNT01002056.1-human-gut-metagenome-genome-assembly--contig:-NODE-2056-length-12746-cov-6.261288_pt1 | contig 12746 bp, 9 predicted proteins | sample MGYA00242120_ERZ509032 | MGnify/ENA primary metagenome ERZ509032 (study PRJEB26280, sample SAMEA2338729) | human gut metagenome | biome: human gut; feature: human-associated habitat; material: faeces...
GCCGACGATGCCGTGATGCCTACCACCAAGGAGGCCATCGCTCATGCACAGGCCGCCAACGTGCCTATGGTGTTTGCCATCAACAAGATTGATAAGCCAGGCGCTAACCCCGACCGTGTGCGCGAAGAGCTGGCGGCCATGAACCTCTTGGTAGAGGAATGGGGCGGCAAGTATCAGTGCCAAGAAATAAGTGCTAAGAAGGGCATCGGCATCAAGGAACTGCTTGAGAAGGTGCTGCTCGAAGCCGAGATGCTCGACCTGAAGGCAAACCCCAACCGCAAGGCAACAGGCTCTATCATCGAGTCGTCGCTCGACAAGGGTCGTGGTTACGTTTCTACCGTGCTCGTATCAAACGGCACACTGCGCGTTGGCGACAACGTGATTGCTGGTACCAGCTGGGGTCGTATCAAGGCTATGTTCAACGAGCGTAACGCACGTATCGAGAAGGCCGGACCCGCCGAGCCCGCCATCATCTTGGGCTTGAACGGTGCGCCTACCGCTGGCGACAGCTTCCACGTGCTGGAGACCGAGCAAGAGGCACGCGACATTGCTAACAAGCGTTTGCAGCTGCAGCGCGAGCAGAGCCTGCGCACACAGAAACGTCTTACACTGTCAGATATCAGCCACCGCATCGCCCTCGGATCATTCAAGGAGCTGAACATCATCGTCAAGGGCGATACCGACGGTTCTGTAGAGGCATTGAGCGACTCGTTCATCAAGCTGTCGACCGAGAAGATTAAGGTTAACGTTATCTTCAAGGCCGTAGGTCAGATCTCAGAGAGCGACGTTACACTGGCCGACGCTTCTGACGCTATCATCGTAGGCTTCCAGGTACGTCCTTCAGCAGCCGCACGTAAGCAGGCCGACCAGGCTGGCGTTGAAATCAATACCTACTCGGTTATCTACGACGCAATCGACGACGTAACCTCGGCTATGGAGGGTATGCTCGACAAGGTGAAGAAGGAGGTTATCACTGGACAGGTAGAGGTGCGCGAGGTATACAAGATATCGAAAGTGGGCACCGTGGCTGGATGTATGGTTACAGAGGGCAAGGTGCACCGCGCCGACCGTGCTCGTGTGGTACGCGACGGCATCGTGGTTCACACCGCCGACATCGCTGCACTGAAACGTTATAAGGATGACGTGAAAGAGGTGGCCACCAACTTTGAGTGTGGTATCTCGCTCGTCAACTTCAACGACATCCAGGTGGGCGACGTGCTTGAAACCTTCACCGAGATTGAGGTTAAGCAGACGCTGTAAAAAACAAGAAATTAAAAGCGAAACATAAAAAAAGTCCATACTCAGTGGTTGTCACCGAGTATGGACTTTATTTATAAAGTTATGATAAGTAATAACACTCTGAACACCCACACAAAAGTAAAAGGGCGCTTTGCTCCTTCGCCCACAGGACGTATGCACCTGGGCAACGTGTTCAGCGCCTTGCTGTCGTGGCTATCAGCAAAGGCAAAGGGCGGCACATGGCTGCTGCGCATTGAAGACATCGACCCGCAACGCTCACATCAAGAATATACCGACTTGCTGATGGACGACCTCACATGGCTGGGACTCGGCTGGGACGAAGGGCCCTACTATCAAAGCCAGCGCACTGACATCTATCAGCAATGCCTCGATGCCTTGAGCCAGAAGGGGCTCACCTATCCTTGCTATTGCACACGCGCCGACATCTTGGCCACACAGGCGCCACACGAAAGCGATGGCCGCGTGGTATATAAAGGCACCTGCCGACATCTTTCTCCTGAACAAAGAACAGGGCCGGCCGCCATACGTATGATGGTGCCCGATGAGGGTAAAGGGCTCGTCACCTTCACCGATGGGCATTATGGCACACACAGCGTCGACCTCACCACGCAGTGTGGCGACTTCATTGTGCGACGCAAAGACGGGGCTTGGGCTTACCAGCTGGCCGTAGTGGCCGACGATGCGCTCATGGGCATTAACGAGGTGGTGCGAGGGCGCGACCTCTTGCTGTCATCACCACAGCAGATATACCTTGCACAGCAGTTGGGCTTCACCCCACCCCATTTTACACATCTGCCACTGTTATGCAACACCGCTGGACAGCGGCTGTCAAAGCGCGACCAAAGTCTGGATATGGCAGCATTGCGCCAACGTTTTTCGCCCGACGCCATCATCGGACTCTTGGCACATGCCGCAGGGCTTCAATCAGCACCCGACCCTATCAGCGCTCACGACCTCATTGCCACCTTCAGTTGGAATAAGATTGGAACCGCCGACATCATCATCAACACCCACGACATAAGCCACCCACAAGTGTGCCAAACTACGCATCAATCAGCAGGTTAAGGGTTACACACACTGACATTACAAGCAGCTAAGGCAACACAAGAGAAGGCTGCGCCCCATCAAGAAACAAAAAATGTGTAAAACGTTCGAATAATCAATGCTTATTTCGTAATTTTGCATTTTAAAGTTGGGCGTAAGGGTTCTATCCCCAAAATGAGCAAAACAAACCGTTAACGCCCCTACAACATCAAGCAAAACATGGAACAGAAAGATATAAAAAATGCCTATGTGCGCCAGGTGGCCGAACAGAAATATGAATACGGCTTTACCACCGACGTGCATACCGACATCATTGAGAAAGGTCTTAACGAGGAGGTGGTGCGCCTCATCTCGCAAAAGAAAGGCGAGCCCGACTGGATGCTCGAGTTCCGCCTGAAGGCCTTCCGCCACTGGCAGACGATGGCGCAACCCACATGGGGACATGTGCATTTGCCCGACATCGACTATCAGGCCATCAGCTATTATGCCGACCCACTGGCCAAAAAGAAGAACGAGAAGAAAGAGATTGACCCCGAACTGATGAAGACCTTCGACAAGCTGGGTATTCCTCTTGAAGAGCGTCTGGCGCTGAGCGGCGTGGCCGTGGATGCCATCATGGACTCGGTTTCTGTCAAGACCACCTTCAAAGACAAGCTGGCCGAGAAAGGCATCATCTTTAGCTCTATCGGCGAAGCCATACAGCAACACCCCGACCTGGTGCGACAATATCTCGGCACCGTGGTTCCCTACCGCGACAACTTCTTCGCAGCCCTAAACAGCGCCGTCTTCTCTGACGGATCATTCGTTTACATTCCTAAGGGCGTGCGCTGCCCCATGGAGCTCAGCTCTTATTTCCGCATCAACGCACAAAACACAGGTCAGTTTGAGCGCACCCTCATCATTGCCGACGACGATGCCTACGTAAGCTATCTTGAAGGCTGCACAGCACCTATGCGCGACGAGAACCAGCTGCATGCCGCCATCGTCGAGATTATTGTAAACGATAATGCCGAGGTAAAATATTCTACCGTGCAAAACTGGTATCCAGGCGACGAGAATGGCAAGGGTGGCGTGTTTAACCTTGTAACGAAACGTGGCGACCTGCGTGGCGTCAACTCGAAACTGTCGTGGACACAGGTAGAGACGGGTTCGGCCATCACCTGGAAATATCCCTCATGCGTGCTGCGTGGCGATGGCTCACAAGCCGAATTCTATTCGGTGGCCGTCACTAACCACTATCAAGAAGCCGACACGGGCACGAAGATGATACACATGGGAAAGAACACCAAGTCGACCATCATCTCAAAAGGTATCTCGGCAGGACACAGCCAGAACTCGTACCGCGGACTGGTGCGCGCCACCAGCAAGGCCGACAACGCGCGCAACTACTCATCGTGCGACTCACTGCTGCTCGGCAGCGACTGCGGAGCGCATACGTTCCCCTACATGGACGCCCACAACGACACCGCGGTATTCGAGCACGAGGCGACCACGTCCAAGATCTCGGAGGACCAGCTCTTCTACTGCAACCAGCGTGGCATCCCGATGGAGGAGGCCGTGGGACTCATCGTCAACGGCTACGCCAAGGAGGTGCTCAACAAACTGCCGATGGAGTTTGCCGTCGAGGCACAGAAGTTGCTCAGCGTCTCGCTGGAGGGCACGGTGGGATAATGCGTCCATTGAACCGCACGATGTCCCACACCGCACTATCACACACACCACGACGCGGCAAGATCAACCAAAGAAGGAGGAGCAATGAGAAGAAAGATGATCATGGGCCCAGCCCTTGCGGCCACCCTGCTGCTGACAGCCCTACTGCCGTCGGCGGCTTCCACACCCGTCCCACGCTGGACGCCGCAGCCCTACCGCCAGTATCTCATCAAACTGGAGGTGGAGCGCGACACCATAACCGCACCGTCGATCATGCTCCACGGCGCAAAGACCAAACGGAAAGTGGACGTGAGCCATTTCAAGGTGGGGCCCTTCTGGGTACCAGACCCACCCTCGCTCTTCGAGCAGGAGGACGAATGGCGCGACAGAGACCGCTACAAGAAAGGGCGGATTCTCGGCGACCTCATCGAGGACATCATCAACATCTTTCTGTTATAACTATCAAACGACAACCAAATCCTTATAGATATGCTTGAGGTAAAAAACCTGCACGCCACCATCGCAGGCAAAGAGATATTGAAAGGCGTCAACCTCACGGTCAGAGACGGTGAGATCCACGCCATCATGGGACCCAACGGGTCGGGAAAATCGACCCTCAGCGCGGTGCTGACGGGCAACCCGCTCTACAGCGTCACCGAGGGAACGGCTTTCTTCAACGGCAAGAACCTGCTGGAGATGAAGCCCGAGGACCGAGCCCGCGAAGGTCTGTTTCTCTCTTTCCAGTACCCCGTGGAGATTCCGGGCGTGAGCATGACCAACTTCATGAAGGCGGCCATCAACGCCAAGCGCGCGTATGAGGGCAAGGAGCCACTGAAGGCGGCCGACTTCATGAAACTCATGCGTGAGAAGCGCCAGATCGTAGAACTCGACCCGAAACTCGCCCACCGATCCGTCAACGAGGGATTCTCCGGTGGCGAGAAGAAGCGCAACGAGATCTTCCAGATGGCCATGCTCGAACCGAAGCTCAGCATCCTCGACGAGACCGACTCCGGACTGGATGTCGATGCCATGCGCATCGTCGCCAATGGCGTGAACAAGATGCACTCGGCAGAGACTTCCGCCATCGTCATCACCCACTACGAGCGACTGCTGGACATGATCAAGCCCGACGTGGTCCACGTCCTCTGGCAGGGCCGCATCGTCAAGACTGCTGGTCCGGAGCTGGCGAAGGAAATTGAAAAGCTCGGCTACGACTGGATCAAGGAGGAAGTGAAAGGAGAGGAGACCCAAGGATGACCGAAGCAGAAAAGCAATACATAGACCTGTACGCCGAGGCCTCGGAAGCCATCAAGGAGCATAGCGCAGAGGTGATGAACGCCGTCCGCGACCGCGCCTTCGAAGACTTCCGCCGCCAGGGCTTCCCGACAAGGAAGGTGGAGCGATATAAGTACACCGACATGGAGAAGATCTTCGCTCCCAACTACGGTCTGAACATCAATCGCATCGAGTTTCCTGTCGATCCCTATGCGGCCTTCCGCTGCGACGTGCCCAACCTGAGCACGCTGCTCTATTTCGTCGTCAACGATGCGTTCTATGAGAAGCGGCTGCCCAACGTGCAGCCCGAGGAGGGAGTCGTCATCGGATCGCTGAGAAAGGCGGCCGAGGAGCATCCCGAACTCATCGCTCGCTACTATGCGCGCATCGCCAAGACGGAGGAGGACGCCATCACGGCGCTCAACACAATGCTGGCCCAGGACGGCCTCTTCATCTACGTGCCGAAAAACGTGCAGATGGAGAAATGTGTGCAGATCATCAACATCCTGCGCGCCGACGTGAGCATGATGGTCAACCGACGCGTGCTCATCGTGATGGAGGAGGGCGCCAAGGCCAAATTCCTGTTCTGCGACCATACCGCCGACGACCACGACTTCCTCGCCACACAGGTCATTGAGGCTTATGTCGGCGACAACGCCTCGCTCGACCTCTACTGCATGGAGGAGACCCACTACAAGAACCATCGCGTGAGCAACGTCTATATAGAGCAGCAGCGCGACAGTAGGGTCAACCACAACGTGATAACGCTCCACAACGGCGTGACGCGCAACCGCCTCGACCTGGTCTTCAAGGGCGAGGGCGCGGAGTGCTATTGCAGCGGCTGCGTCATCGCGGACAGAAAACAGCACGTGGACAACAATACGCTCATCGACCACCAGGTGCCCCACTGCACGAGCAACGAACTCTATAAGTATGTGCTCGACGACGAGGCGGTGGGTGCTTTCGCAGGACGCGTCCTCGTACGCCACGGAGCACAGAAGACCACCTCGCAGGAGACCAACCAGAATCTTGTGGCCACAAAGACAGCAAGGATGTACACGCAGCCGATGCTCGAGATCTATGCCGACGACGTGAAGTGTGCGCACGGATCCACGATAGGACAGCTCAACGACGCTGCGCTCTTCTACATGCAGCAGCGTGGCATCAGCCAAAAGGAAGCCAAACTGCTCCTGGAGTTTGCCTTCATCAACGAGGTCATCGACAAGATGGACCTCGAACCGCTGCGCGACCGTCTCCACTACCTGGTGGAAAAGCGTTTCCGTGGCGAACTGAGCAAATGTGTGGGCTGCAAGATGTGCCAGTAGGGCCAGCAGGATTCATTCATCAAAAGCAAGAAGCGTAAAGCCATGTTGGATATAGAAAAAATAAGGAAAGACTTCCCCATTCTCAGCCGTGAGATCTACGGCCGCCCGCTGGTCTATCTCGACAACGGAGCCACGACCCAGAAGCCGCTCTGCGTGCTTGATGCCATGCGCGACGAGTACTTGAACGTCAACGCCAACGTCCACCGTGGTGTCCACTGGCTCTCTCAGCAGGCCACCGACCTCCACGAAGCGGCCCGCGAAACGGTCCGACAATTCGTCAACGCCCGTTCCACCAGCGAGATCGTTTTTACACGGGGCACAACAGAGAGCCTGAACCTCGTAGCTTCGTCCTTCGTGGAGGGCTGCATGGAGGAGGGCGACGAGGTCATCGTGAGCACGATGGAGCACCATTCCAACATTGTCCCCTGGCAACTGCAGCAGCGACGCAAGAACATCCGCCTGCGGGTCATTCCCATGAGCGATGACGGTGCGCTGCTCCTCGACGAGTACGAAAAGTTATTTAGCGAGAAGACAAAGCTCGTCAGCGTGATGCACGTCAGCAACGTCCTGGGCACGGTCAATCCCGTCAAGGAGATCATCCGCATCGCCCATAGCCACGGTGTGCCCGTGATGGTGGATGGTGCGCAGAGCATCCCTCACATGAAGGTCGATGTGCAGGACTTGGATTGTGAATTCCTCGCTTTCAGCGGCCACAAGGTCTATGCGCCCACGGGCGTAGGCGTGCTCTACGGCAAAGAGGAGTGGCTCGACAGACTGCCGCCATACCAAGGGGGTGGCGAGATGATCGAGCGGGTGAGTTTCGACCATACCACCTTCGAGCGCCCACCGCTGAAGTTTGAGGCCGGAACGCCCGACTACATTGCCACCAACGGACTTGCCAAGGCTATCGACTACGTCTCAGCCATTGGCATGGAGAACATCCAGGCCTATGAGCAAAGTCTCACCGACTACGCCCTGCAGCAGCTCCGCGAGATCGAGGGAATGCACATCTACGGCCACGGCAAAGACATAGAGGCCGACGCTGTCATCTCCTTCAACGTCGGCAACATCCACCACGCCGACCTCGGCACGCTCCTCGACCAACTGGGCATTGCCGTGCGCACAGGCCACCATTGCGCCCAACCCCTCATGGACCGCCTCGGCATACTCGGCACCGTCCGTGCGTCATTCTCCTTCTACAATACTCGAGAGGAGGTCGATACGCTGGTAGCAGGACTACGCCGCGTCATCAAGATGTTCTGAAAATGATTCCGAGGGGCAAAAGATGGAGCCATCTATTGCATTTTTGACCACAAAATTTTGCAATATAAGAAAATCTCCGTAACTTTGCACCTGGATTTTGTCCTATGGTGTAATGGTAGCACAACAGGTTTTGGTTCTGTTTGTAGTGGTTCGAATCCGCTTAGGACAACAGACAAAAGGATTCCTCTCTTAGGAAAGGAATCCTTTTGTTGTATTACCACTTATTATATCGTCGTTTGTTGTATGGTGATTGGTGAAGCGTAGTAGTTATATTGCGCTTGTATTGTACTGCAAAACAACACAACATTTCACTCAAAATAGGCACGAAACGCCTCTGCCTGCTCCTCCAATAGTGTGGGTTGACCATTGGCGTAGCGGTTCCACACCTGCTGACACGGAGCCAAAAGGGGGAGGGGAGAGTCGGTAGTACGCATCAGATAAGGGTCGCAAGCCTGGAAGGTCTCCAGCACCTGCACCACCTTCTCGGGCTTCAGTTTCATCAGACGAGCCAGTTCTGCCACCTCGGGCGTGTCCACCACCATAGTATGGGGCACAAGCCGGAAGTAGAGATCGAGGACGAGGACCAGCATGACAGGCTTCAATTCGTGGTCTTCGGTCAATGGCAGAAAGAAGTCCTCAAACGTGTTGCGCACCTCCACCCCCTCGTAGAAAGCCTGCTCACAACCGAACCCCTTCATCTTCCGCAGCCGCGCAATATCTTTTGCAAGCCGACGCGGCTTCTGGGCGTAAGTTTTCCAGACCAGTTGTAGCACCAGGCGGTCACGACGGTCCATCTCTTGCAGTTGCTGGTGGATGAATGGGGGCGGCAGATGTAGTTCCACAGCAAGGTCAACAGCCTCACGCGCATACACTGCCTTCACGCCCGTAGGACGCTTCAGGTAGAGTTGCAACACGAGCAGCCAGTAGTCATCGTTCCAGAGAGGATGAGTAGCCATACGCATTATCTTAGGTTTTCTATACTTTATCTTTAGATGTAATCCTTATCTACGGCGCACGGGCTGACCAGCCTGGTCAACTCGTTCACCGTTAATATAGATATCAAACGTCGGTCCGTTCGACCAACCGTCGCCAAAGTCCTGATTGCTGCCTCCCAAGATCTTCACGTCGTCGAGGGAAAATTGCAGCGAGGAGACCTTCAGCGTAGTGGGATTTTCACCATCGATACCGATAAAGGTTTTGCACTCAAAGTCAAACTCCACGACGCATTGTTTGCCACCAACATTGAGCGACAGCGACAGAGGCTCAGGTGCAAGGCGCACATAACCCTCCGACTCCTTGCTCGAAAGGCCTCCGGACAACCCATATCTGATCAACAGGTTCTGCAGCGGCGCAGAAGCAACAGCACGCGCCAGGGCCGTGTCCTTCAGACAGGGCGCCACGAGACTGATGGGGAAATTGGGGATGGTAATGCGCTGGTCCCCATAGCCACCTACGACGTATTGCAGCGGCGCAGCAGAATCGGGGAGCATGGCCCGTATCACACTATCCTTTAAGACATCCTGCCCACCACGCAGGTCAGTGCGGTAGATGCGAAAGTAGCTCATATCGTAAGTGCCTGCCATCGTGTCGCAGATCCGCTTCACGTTGGCCTCCCGATGGAAATAGCTATTGGTCCAACGTGGGGTCACACGGTGGCAGCTGCCCAACAAACAAACCGTCACAACGGCGAAAACAGAGAAAAGAACAGACTTCAATCTTTGTAGCTTCATATCTTTGAATTTTTAAATAACTGCCTTTAGATAACGAAATCTGCACCGAATTATTGCACCATTGGCCTTTTTATGACCTTTTGCCAACAAAAAAGAAGCACGACATGATGGAAAACGAGTCTTTTTTTGTAATTTTGCAACGGAATTGAAACAGTCAATGTGTACCAGCTCCTATTGATGATATCATCACAACAACATCACACAATATGCACACCAGCGACTATCTGATCATCTTCATGAAAGTTTTGGGCGCGTTGGCCCTGCTTATCTATGGCATGAAGGTTATGAGTGAGGCGCTCCAGAAGATGGCCGGCTCTCAACTGCGCCACATCTTGGGAGCAATGACCACCAACCGCTTCACAGGAATGCTCACGGGAATGTTTGTCACCTGTGCCGTCCAGTCCTCTTCCGCCACCACCGTCATGACGGTGAGCTTTGTCAATGCCGGTCTATTGACCCTTGCCCAAGCCATCTCCGTCATCATGGGTGCGAACATCGGCACCACGCTCACGGCGTGGATCATGTCGCTTGGCTTCAACGTCGATCTGACCATGGTCGTCTTTCCGGCCTTCTTCATCGGCATCATGCTCATCTATTCGAAGCGACGGCGCTTCATCGGCGATTTTCTCTTTGGCATTGCGTTTCTGTTCTTTGCCCTTGTCCTGCTATCGGCAGCTGGCAAAGAACTTGATTTGGAACACAATCCTGACGCCATCCACTTCTTCTCCTCCTTTGACACCCATAGCCATTTCAACATAGTGGTCTTCGTGCTCATTGGCACCCTCATCACCTGCATCGTGCAGAGCAGCGCAGCTGTCATGGCCATCACCATCCTGCTGTGCTCCACGGGCGTCCTTCCGATCTACTTTGGCATTGCCCTTGTGCTGGGCGAGAACATCGGCACGACGGCCACGGCCAACCTCGCGGCGCTGGGAGCCAACACACAAGCCCGAAGGGCGGCCCTGGCCCACCTGGTGTTCAACGTCTTTGGCGTGGTCTGGGTGCTCTGCCTGTTCTATCCCTTTGTCGATGCGGTCTGCTCCTTGGTAGGCTATGACCCAACGGGCGCTGGTACCTCTCAGACACAGAAGGCAGTCCTCCTTCCGATTGTGCTGGCAGCGTTCCATACCTGCTTCAATGTCACCAACACCTTCCTGCTCATCTGGTTCATACCCCAGATAGAGCGTATCGTCTGCCTGATCATCAAGCCGAAGGCCCAGCAAGACGAGGAGGACTTCCGCCTGCGCTTCATCCAGGCTGGCATCATGAAAACCCCAGAATTTGCCGTACTGGAAGCCTCCAAGGAGATCCACTCCTTCTCTGGGCGCATCCATAGAATGTTTGGAATGGTGCGCGAGTTGCTCGGGGAACAAGATGGCGAGGCCTTCGTCAAACTCTATTCGCGCATCGAGAAATACGAGGGCATTTCAGACAACATGGAGATAGAGATTGCCAAATATCTCGACCAGGTGAGCGACGCCCATCTGAGCGACGACACCAAGGAGAAGGTGCGAGCCATGCTGCGCGAGATCTCAGAACTGGAGTCTATCGGTGACGCCTGCTACAACATGGCGCGCATCATCAGCAGAAAGCGTTCGGGCAAAGATGAGTTTACCGAGGATCAGTACAACCATCTCCACCAGATGTTTGAACTGACCGACGATGCGCTGGAGCAGATGACACAGATTCTGGTGGCCCACCGCGGCAGCGTGGACGTCAACCGTTCTTTCAACATCGAGAACGAGATCAACAACTACCGCAACCAACTGAAGAACCAGAACATCAACGATGTCAATGAGCACAAGTACTCCTATGCCAGTGGCACGATGTATATGGACCTCATCAACGAGTGCGAGCACCTGGGCGACTATGTGGTCAATGTCGTTGAGGCGCGCATGGGCGTGAAGCAGCACGAGCCAGAACCAAACATAGACTAACGACCGCCCACACCCGCTCTACCAGCACAAGAAGCCCCGACTGTACAAACTCCTGTACCGTCGGGGCTTCTTGCCAATAGGCCTTCCTATAGCACGCCAGCAAGCCATTCTCCATTGACTCGAGCAAAACACAAGGGCCAGGAAGGATCGCTTGCAAAAAGAAAGGCTGACTCCTTTTGGGAACCAGCCTTTCTTTTTTAGTTTATTTCTTGCAATAAGCAAGCCTAATTTCTTGCTCCAAGCGAGATTACTTCTTGTTCAAAGCGAGATCGAGGGCGACGGCGATAGCCACCGTAGCACCTACCATCGGGTTGTTGCCCATACCCAGGAAGCCCATCATCTCGACGTGAGCAGGCACTGAAGAAGAACCTGCAAACTGAGCGTCGGAGTGCATACGACCCATGGTATCGGTCATACCGTAGGAAGCAGGACCAGCAGCCATGTTGTCCGGGTGGAGCGTGCGGCCCGTACCACCACCAGAAGCCACTGAGAAGTAGGGCTTACCGGCGAGCGTGCGCTCCTTCTTGTACGTACCAGCTACCGGGTGCTGGAAGCGGGTCGGGTTGGTGGAGTTGCCAGTGATAGACACATCGACATCCTCGCTCCAGTTGATAGCCACACCCTCGCGTACGTCGTTAGCACCGTAGCAGTTGACCTTGGCACGAGGACCATCAGAGTAAGCCGTGCGATCCACGACCTTCAGCTCGCCCGTATAGTAGTCGAACTCCGTCTTCACATAGGTGAAGCCGTTGATGCGGCTGATGATCATGGCAGCGTCCTTGCCCAGACCGTTGAGGATAACGCGGAGCGGATTCTTGCGCACCTTGTTGGCCATCTCAGCAATCTTGATGGCACCCTCGGCAGCAGCAAACGACTCGTGACCAGCCAAGAAGGCGAAGCACTTCGTCTCCTCGCGGAGCAGACGGGCAGCCAAGTTGCCGTGACCCAGACCCACCTTGCGGTCGTCGGCCACAGAACCAGGGATGCAGAATGCCTGCAGACCCACACCGATAGCCTCTGCGCAGTCGGCAGCAGTCTTGCATCCACGCTTGATGGCAATAGCAGCACCGCAGACATAGGCCCACTTGGCGTTCTCGAAGCAGATACGCTGCGTCTCCTCACACATCAGATAAGGATCAACACCTGCCTCGTCGCAGATCTGATTAGCCTCCTCTACGCTCTTGATGCCCTCGGCGTTGAGAGCTGCAAGAACCTGCGCCTCGCGACGCTCCTGACTTTCGTAACTTACTTTTCTAATCATA
>ENA-ORNT01002057-ORNT01002057.1-human-gut-metagenome-genome-assembly--contig:-NODE-2057-length-12742-cov-2.551352_pt1 | contig 12742 bp, 5 predicted proteins | sample MGYA00242120_ERZ509032 | MGnify/ENA primary metagenome ERZ509032 (study PRJEB26280, sample SAMEA2338729) | human gut metagenome | biome: human gut; feature: human-associated habitat; material: faeces...
CCACCCGGTATCCACTCGGTATTTTGTGCATATATGCATACGCAACTATAACGCTGCAAAGTTACAGCGTTTCCTTTGTTTGCACAAGCATAAAATGCCGCAATATGTAGAAAAATTGGTGTGTGGGTCAGTGTGCGTTTCTAAAGAAATGTCAGATTGAGACAATTGCAGGCAGTGGGGGCTATGGCACTGCCACCTTCACCCGGAGTGGGTGTGGGAGTGGTGCTTGGTTGGGGTGGATAGGCACGCTCGTACTCTACGGCGGCGAGGATGAAAGGTCCTAAGGCTTTGCCCTCTGAGGCATCATTGATATGAGTGTCGTTATCTTTACCCAGATAGTAGTTGGCAGTCCCCGGACGTTTCTCATCCAATCCGGCGGACTCGCAACTCTGTATGATCTGAATATCTCCCTTGGATTGCTTACATATAAAATGAGTAACCACTCCTTCGAACCCTCTCTTTGCCAACTCTTTGTATGTAACCGTTGCTCCCGATTTGTCGGTAGTGGTACCGGTGAGCAAGCCCAGACGTATCGCTTTGAGGTAGGCATAGACAAACATAGACGAGGCGGAAGACTCTATATAATTAGGGTTGGTAGCCCCGGAAGGTATAGTGCCATTGTCGTAACGCAATAACTGAGTCCAACAATGTGTACTCGGATCTTGCCTTTGCGCCAGCCCATCTGCCATCAGAGTGAGATAGTACAGCAGGCGTGTTCGACTATCTACATTAGTAACCTGTTTGCCATCAGGATAGGTGAATGTAGTACGGACATCTATTCCCGCTGGCATAAATTCCAATATATCCACCAACGCAGCAAACAGCCACCCTGCACCTCGTCCCCATGCCTCTTGCGAATGGAAAGTATCCGCAGCGGGCTTCCATGTATAATTTTCACTCAGGGCAGCAGTCATACCATGGAAAAACAATTTGTCAGACGGACTATATGTGTAGCGGCAAACGATATCCAACTGATTTGCAATATCTTTCCAATCGTTTTCCCAATCGGCATACGAAGATGCCGACTGAAACACGCCTAACCATTCCGCCCACATGGCAGGACCCATATACTGCCCATCGCACCACATCTGATAAGGGTAATTCCCCTTATGGAAAAAGCCACCTATGGCATCAGATTGCTTTGCATTATTATAACTGGTGTAGTTGCCTATTCCGATACGTGCGTGCTTGTTTTTGAGTAGCGAAACGGCATTCGTCATCTGGTCTTGGCACCACGAATAATTCTTCAACCGATACAAATCCGAGAAGACCTTTGCCGCATTAAGCCAATCGATATCATCTTGATGTTTGTCTGAAAACAAAGTCTGCCCTTTCGCTTTATTGGTTGCCCATGTATCAATGGCAGCAAGCCAAGGTTGACTAAACGCCGAATCTTTGTAACATTCTATTGCATCCAGCACAGCGCGCGCCACTAATCCCGGTACATAATCCCAACCATCTGCCTTTGCCTTTGTGATTCTATAAGGTGAAGCAAATCCGAATCCACGAAGACGCGGGCTGTAATTTTCACTCTTATTGGCATAACTACCCAGACGCGAATTGATAATCCAACGCGAATACAATGTGTCGCTATTGAATGTAACAGGCGTGAGGTTTTCGCCTGACACTTGAATACGCTTGATTTCTGCCTGCATGGCGTGGGGCAGGAATAGGGCGAGGAGGAGAGCAAAAAGAAAAGTGTGTTTCATACGGAGGGTAGTATGGGTGAGTAAAAAAGTATAACGAGTACAAAGGTACCGTTTTGCGTGCATATACACAAACTTCCGCCGAAATATCAACAAGATGTACCTATTAATGCACCTACCTATAGTGTAAGAAGGGTGTGTTTTGCCTTTACGGGGCTACATATCGCTAAGCAGGAACCCCATATACATTGGCAGTGTCAGCAGTGCATCGGTTCGTCCAACATTGTAGTCCCCTAATTTGATAGCATGTGTAATATGATATTTTTCGGGATGCCCCAGCACCGTTCGCAGTGATTTGGCGCATGCACCTTTTTCTAATAGTAGCGCATGTGAATTATGTTTGATTTATAGTGGTTTAATATGAACGATACACTTTTTGGAACGAATTGTGTGCTGTTTTTCACACTTTTTGGAACGAATTGTGTGTCGTTTTTTACACTTTTCGGGACGAATTGATTGTGCAAAGGTACGTTTTTTAATTTGATTGTACAAGATATTCGGGCTGATAGACTGCTTTTTTATCCGTTTTGTGGTTACTTTGGTGGTTGCTTCGGTTGCGTCGGGGGGGCTATCGTGGGTTTATCGGGGGTCTGTCGTTTTATAAAAAGGGGACTGTCCGACTATAGTTGTCGGACAGCCTCTTGGGTACATTCTGAGAAACAACCGGATAGATTGTCTTTGGATGTAATGGGGATGTTTATTTCTGCGTGCAGGTTGATTTTTTGTGTCGGAAAGATACATACAGCGCATATCCTGCGGATAGCAGCAGCAACGGGAGCAGCATATTGCCGATGGGGGCACCGTTATATTTGTCATCCTCCTCGTCCGGCGGGTTTGGATTGACATTGCTTCTGCGTGGTGAAGGTGATGATGCCGTTGCCATTTCGGAGGGCATATAGGTAATACCATCCTCACCAATGGTAAAAGGTGCGGTTGCTATAGCGCGGAAACCCGTGCGTGCAGGTGTTTCTATTTCCGGTTGGTTCTCCCAATAGGAGGTAGTAGAGCGGAACGGCATTACGCTCGGGAAATCATCCGCCCATAGGGTTATACAGATGCAAGTCAGCAAGCAAAATATGATAAATCTATATTTCATTGTCAGTGTTATGTTGGTGTGTTTTTTAGCGGGTTACTTTGCGGACAATCCGTGTATTTTCTCCATTGATGTGTATCAAGTAGACTCCTTGTGTGGCAGGCAGTATGATGTCAGCCATAGCCTCGGCGGTGTGCGAGATGGCGCACAGGCGTCCTGCTGCATCATAGATACCGATACTCAAGTTTTCACCTGCGGGGTTGTTGATTCGCAATATGCCGTTTTGGACAGAGATGTCTGCCAAGTTGGTAGGTGTCTGTGCCTCGATAGGTGTGGAGGATATGTAGAAACGATTCGGCATATCGTTTTCGCCTGCGAGGAAAGTGTACGTGTTCCAATCGGTAATCAGTGTGGACTTTCTCTGCTGTATATCATTGAGGTACAACATACGTCCTGTATAGCGGAAAGAGAATGTATATTGATTCTCCCTTCCCGATTCAAACCCGAGTGTAGTACCATCGATGTCAGATAATGCCAACACCGCCATATTCCCCAACGGGCTAATGGCATACAGAGAAGCCGAGCGCCCGTCGCCGCTCATAAACTCTGCCTCCCAACCGTTGTCAAAACGATCGGAGAATGCTTCGTCCTCCAATAAATAAAGGGATGTATGTGTGCGATTGTCTGCCACGGTAACATGCATCATTGCCACTTGCCCTTGTTTTTCCGCAGTGCGTTTGGGGGCATACAAAGGCTTGTTGATGTCGGTTGAGTTGCTGCGAACCAAACGGTCGTAGTCCAAATAAAGCGAGGTTTCGGTAGTGGTCAGCACATCAAATGCCTGCATAGCAGGGATTACTTTCGGTCCGGCATATCCGCTTTGTTTGGCAACATTGACAGGGATAGACATCCATTGTCCGGCAGTGGTGGTAGTTTGGTCTCCTGCGGTAGGTCCGCTTTCCGGGTCCCGCCCGGTATTGTAGATATAGACTGTTGCGGGCGCAGTACCAAAGTCGGTATCAATCATCTTATCTATGCGGATAGGCGCAGTCCATGAATTACCAATCATATTTGTACCCTTGTATGCCTCGGTTGCATTACTGATAGTAAGCGGGATGTCGCGATTGACAGCCGTAGCCAAGGTACCTTGCAATGTATATGTAACACGTTCATTTTCTGCAACACCCGTAGAAAGACCATATCCGCGGAATTGTTCCAACGAAGTGCCATCTGCTTTGCGCACCCATCCGTCCGGTTCTGACCACAGCCACGTGTAAGAGCCGTTGAAACATTGCGGCACTTGTGCCTCTTGGATAGGTACACCTACATATTGCCAGTATTTTTTGCGTTTGCCGTCCACCCACTCGAAATAGGCTTTTGAGTAGAGTTGTACGGTAGCCGCTAATTGTTCGTCGGCATCTGTAGTGTGAATCAGTGCTCCTGTGGCTGTTTCCGAAGACAGAATGGTAATCATCCGTGGGTCTGAAACCGATTGTGTGTTATGTTTGTCATTGCGGCTTGGTATAGCCCATATCTTGCCATTGGCAACCAGAGCACCTGTCGGATTGATAGTCAGCGTATTGCCTTGTACAATCTTGATAGCGGAAGCGGTAGCATTCGGCTTATCAACAATGCAGTTTGCGGCAATCTGTACGTTTTGTTCTTTGAGCGGCACACGCCCGTTGTCCCAGTTGGCGGGGTTTGACCACAGGTTGTTGCCACTACCTTCTCGTTTGGACTCGCCGCCATTATCAAAGGTGATTGAGCAGTCGCTCACGTGAATCGGGTCGTTTTGCAACAGATACTCCAAACCTTTGATAATCGCCTGTTGCCCGATAGGGGTAATCAACGAAGTGGCATCTGCATTGACAGACAGCACGAGCATACGCGCATTGATGTTGGCTTGGCGTTCGCAGCAGGTAACGAGCGAACCACTTCCCCCGTCGGAGATAATGGCGATATTGACAAAGTTGGCGGCATCTACAGCCTTGAAGCCCTGCAAGGCTTTGTTGCTGTCGTATCCGCCTTTGGAAGTAATACGTACCACGATATTGCCGTTGGCGTCATAGATGATCTTGTTGGCATAGTCATCATCTGTGGGAGCAGTACCTTTATAATCAGCCAGTCCCTCAAAGATACCATGTGCCAAACACAAGACCGTCATATCTTTTTGCGTGGAAGACGGTTTTGCCGGATTTCCGGTGAAACCTTTGTCTTTCCATGTAGGAAATTCCTCTTTTGCCATGTGGGCTTTGAGCGACAGAAGCGGGCGATAGTCCACTAATTTTGCCAATGAGTCAATGACAGGCACAATTGTTTTTCCTTTACTGCCAATGCCGGTGCGTACAAAGTCGGTAAGTACAATAATGTCGAATGGCTCATAGTTAAGTATATTGAAATCGGCATAGCCATTCACCGGTACCGCCTCAAATTGTTGCTTGATTTCGGCATATAAAGGTAATTCTTTGGTAAAATCGGTAGCATCAGCACCTCTACCGGTTTGTGTATAAATATCTGCTCGGTTGATACCTTCTATGAAGTCACCGTGCAGTTTTAAGTCCGATTTGTCACGCGAGGGACGGTTCGGATCTGCTCCTGAGACGATAAATGCCAATGCGGGGCGATCGATAATGCGGATTGCGATAGAGTCGGCATAAGCGGTGCTTAATTTACCACAATTATCATAAGGTGTGAGTGTAACCATGATTATATCGCCTGCTTGCCATCCGAGAGATGTAGGAATGTTGTTAAGCGATGTGGTAACGGTGTAGCGTCCTTGGGCATCAGTGGCATCCGATGTCTGTAAGAATGTAAGGTCTGTGGCGTCGATCTCTGTGCGCACGTCATTGCGTTTGTGGACAGCGGACAACAGGCAGTCCTTGCTGTTGCCGCTTGCCGATTTGTAGGCAAAGAGATGTCGTGTAGCCTGCTCTGCAGGGTACGTGTGTCCGGGACGATAGAATAGGAATGGCGACAGACGTACCACCTCAGGCACAGCAGCATCCTCCGCACTGGTAATGTGTGCCGTATTTTCCGATTTTACATAGCAGAATTGGTGTACTACTACGAAATAGTCGCCTACTGTCTGCACAGTGTAGGTGCTACCGGTAGCCCCGTCAATAGGTTTGCTATTTTTGTACCATTGGAACGAATATCCTGTAGTGGGATAGTCGGTATTGGTATTGGTGCCATCCGTTGATTTCATTTTTACGCAGAGCGTAATAGCGGTGTTGCAACCGAGCGACATATTGTTTGCCTCGATGACAGGTGTAGGGTCGCTGCACTCCACAATGAGCGTATAAGACGCCTCGGCGGGGCAGTAGTCGCCACTACCGTCAAACATGGCAGTAATGGTAGTTGTGCCTGCCATATAAGGTGTAATCAGGGTACCATCATCGCTTATTGTTGCTATTGCCTCGTTGTCAGAGATGTAGTTGATTATTCCATCTGCAGGCAGTCCGTTGGTTTGAAGGGAAGGTGGTATTGGTGCTGTTGATGTAGAGTTGATGGTAAATGTGTTATCTGCGTTTAGTCCTTTCCATGTAAGTGTAACAGGATAAGAACACCATTGCGCTACAAAATCATAGTTGTCAGGTAGAGGAAACGGACTAGATGGATAATACGTGTCGTTGTCTTGGTCGGTAAAACAAACAAATGTTTTGCCTGCAGGAGGTGTCAGTTCCGGCAAAGTGAGGTTGGCTCCTTTATCAATAAGGATATAATAGGACTCTGTAGTGCCGGGTTCCTTTTGCCATAGGTTTGCCTCTGCTTGGTTTTTGAATGTACCGCCATTGAGGTTGAGTGTAGCCTTTACTTTTCCCGTCGAAAGCGGAAGCCACTGCGCAATAAATGTTTGATTCTCATTGAGGACGATTGCCGCTCCAGCCCCATACTTGGTAAGGGACGCATCTTGCGCCTGATAGGATTCGAATTTGTAGCCCTCGAAAGTAGCGGTAGGCAGGGTGATATGGGAGCCTTTGGCAACCGTGATGGTGTACCATATCACTCCATTGCTCTGCACAGACTTGCTATAGCCGAGCGAGGTAGCGTTGGCTTCGTCAATGATACCTCCGCCGGGTAGAACGGTTGCTGTAACGGTCTCTACATTTGGGCATTGCTCTACCTGAATAGCATAGAAACGATCATCACCACTCAAACGATAAATCCGGATAGAACCATCCTTATTAATATCATCTTCTTGTAGTGTATAGGTGTCTATGGCAGTACTATTTGCCTTGACAGGGATTTCTGACCGTGTTTCTGTAATTGTTTTGCCATCGTCTTTCTTTATGCAGAACCCCATCTGTTTATTACTACTATTATTGTTTTTGAACGTAACATGTAGTTGGTCTCCGGCAAGGAATGTTTTTCCTGTTTTCGGTTTTAGTTCAATGTAGCCGTCACCATTCAGTTTGACTGCATCTTCTTTGACACTAGTGGAATTGTTAACAGAGACGGTTCCTGGATTTGCCTCCATGTTACTGCAATTCCCGCTTGTTTCTACTTTTGCTACAGCCTTAAAAATGACAACACAGCCGACTTCCTCTTCCCATTCGGCATAGAGGTTGATGTCGCCGTAGCGGTGGTATGGGGTGGTGTAGTCTAAGTCTTTGAGAGTAAATGTTGTTTGGCTCCAGTCGCGAACTTTCCAGTTCTTGAAGACAACGCCCTGTTTTCCTGCGGCGTTGGTAATAGCCGCTGCGTCGGTGGGTAACAGGTCCTTAGAAGCGTAGGTATAAGTGGTAGGTGTTAGTCCGTTGATGGCTTTGTTTTGACTATTGTCCTCGTTCTGTCCGTCCCAATAATATATATTGAACGAGACCGGTTGCCAAGTGGCAGTAAGTGTGAGGTCGAAAGTGATATTGTCTATTGTTGTTTGGTTGGCAGGATAGGTAGTCTTGCCATCGCTCCAGCCTGCGAACTCATATACGGTGATATTTCCACTTTCCGCTGCAATCTTGATGGTTGTGTAGTCGGGCAAAGTGAGTGCGCCACCGTCAGCCACTTGTGTGGTGGAAGTGGGGATTCCAAACGTAGTCAAACGGTCATACTCAGCCGGTCTGCCCTCTTGATAGGTGATAGTATGCGGGGCGGGATAGGTGACGGTAAGTTTAGGTGTGCCGTTGGGGTTGACCGACATTGTGAACAGGTAGGCACCCGCAATGGTGGTGGTTATCTTGGCATTGGTGTCATCTTGCCCTAAACTACCAAAGTTCCAATCCGTGCAGTTGGTAGATGTCATTGTGCCCGAGTTGCCGAACCATGTGTATGTATTGCCCACTTGGTGCTGGATCTTAAATTGGTAGGTGGTATTGGCAGCCAAAGTGATTGCCACTTGGTTGTCGGTAAACGGATGTGTTAAATCGAAATTATTGAAATCGCCAGATACATACCAACGGTTAATACACTCAATAGAGGTGTAGGTTTTCCACGAACCTGTTGACCAATTATTGTTATCCTCTGTCAGTTCATATAGATTGCTGTTCCCAATGGTTAAATCCTCCGTCCTATTCCAGACGGTACCATTATCAAAATTGTTCCCTACGGAGGAAGGGTTCATACGACAAAATATGATATTGGTGTAGTTGGCGGGGATTTGTGCCATATAGACCTCCTCACACTCGGAAACACGGGTCATATCTGCCCAACCAGTGTTTGAAGCGTCCCAATAATATACCGCAAAACGGGCGTTGTCTTGCAGCCAGTTGGAGTTGGGGTTTAAGTAAATAGTGTTGTCTGCGGCAATGGTGATTGTTGCGGTGGCAGATGTTTCAGAGCAAGAACCGGAGGAGACGATACAATGGTAGTAGGTGGTGCCCGCCTTATCGGTGGGGGGGGTATATATGGCGCTTGTTTCGCCCGTTATATCGGCAAAGGTAGTGTTGTCTGTGCTACTTTGCCATTGGTAGGTGAGTGTATCTTCTCCTGTTGCTGCAATCTGCAAAGAAGTTGGCGGTGCGCCTACGGAATATGTAGCCGAAACAGGTTGGGTGGTAATGGTCGGTGTGGTGCAGGAAGAGGGAGTATAGGTTATGGTAATACGCAATCCTAAGCCATAACTTGCCGTTATGCTGAATTTCTGTCCTTGTTTGTTGATATCCGGTATGTTTTTTAATGAATTTGTATTTATTGTTTGTTTAGATAACGAGGTGGCAGTTTTTCGATTATTCCAACTTCCAGAACCGGTCTTTGCACTCTGAGTTCCAACCGTAACACTGACGGTCGCAGAGGTATTTTTATTATTATCAGCAACCCCTTCAAATGTTATAGCAGTGATGGTAACTCCCGTAGTATTTGTAAATTCTATTGGAGTATTTTTCGCGAAAGATATTAGGTTCCATCCCGCTATTCTGCTATTATCGTTATAATTATATTGTTTCTGCCCTGTTGTAAGGGGAAAAAGAGAATGTGTTGTAGAGGCAGTTGAATAATCAATGACGCAAGTTTCTCCCCACGCCCCGCACAACAAAGCGAGTACGAAGAGGAGAATGACGGTACGGAGAGAATTAGCCAAGACGGATTGCCGAAGACGTGCGAAAACGTTTCGGATTGAAGAATGAGTTTCAGAATAACGAGTGTAGAGATGTTGCATATTGTGGTATATTTTAGATTTGCAGTTAAATGATGTATTTGGGGGCATAGGAGCCCAATTAGAAAATGTGTGCAAAGATAATGCATATTTTAAGTATGGATGTGCAAAAATTGTTAGAAGTTGTATAAAAATACGATTTTGTGTTGTATAACGTATAATTATCCATATAATTAAGCCATTATTTTTTTGTTGTTCTCCGCTAATTGGCGTTATTTTTTCTTGTTCTCCGCTAATTGCCGTTAATTAGACCATTAATTTTCTATTTCTCCATAGTATTTTCTATTATGCTCTATTTCTCTAATATTCTCCATTTCTCCATATGATTGGCATTACAGAAAGCGGACGAAATACGGTGTACCGTTGCCATTAATTTTCTATTCCTCCATTTCTCTATATTGTTCTCCGCTAATTGCCGTTAATTGAGCCATTAATTTTTTTTTCTGCTACAAAACGTTGTATATCAAAATCGGAGTTGCGGGATTCGATACGTATTTCCGCTATAAATTTATGGGATTTAGTACATAATTGGCAGAAAAGATTTGGGGATTCCGTTGCTTTTTTGTAATTTTGCAGTCTCAAATTCAGCAGTTATGGATACAGAACGTACTTTCAGGCGGAAGATTTACGCCCAAATGCAGGAGTGGAAACAAACCAAAGATGGTTCTACTGCTTTGCTAATCAAGGGGGCTCGGCGAGTCGGCAAATCAACTATTGCCGAGGAGTTCGCCAAACATGAATACAAAAGTTACATCATTGTGGATTTTGCAGACGCTCCAGCCGCACTATGGGAAGCGGTGGAGAATATCTCCGACAGAAACAACTTTTTTCTGCAACTCCAATTCATATATGGTGTGCGTTTGTATGAGCGGCAATCAGTAATTATTTTTGACGAGATACAGAAGTGCCCTAAGGTACGCGAAGCCATTAAGTACCTTGTCAAAGACCACCGGTATGACTATATCGAAACAGGTTCGCTGTTGAGCATCAAGAAACATACGAAAGATATTGTCATACCCAGCGAGGAAACCCGCTTGACTATGTACCCGATGGATTACGAGGAATTCAAGTGGGCACTGGATGATGAAGTTACCGTTCCTTTGTTGAAAGAGGCACTGGCTAATATGCAGGCGATGGGTGATGCGGTAACGCGCAAACTGATGCGGGATTTCCGGCTTTATATGCTGGTCGGCGGAATGCCGCAAGCGGTAAATACGTATCTTGATACGAACAACTTGGCAGAAGTGGACCAAAAGAAACGTGAAATCATCGAACTCTATTTGGATGATTTCTTGAAGATTGACCCTTCAGGCAAAATCTCGAAACTATTTAGTGCTATCCCTGCTCAGTTGACCGGCAATGCCTCTCGCTATATGTCCACAGGTGTATTAGGGCGAAGCGAAGAACAGGAGACCATGGATGAATTTCTGCGTGATATGGAAGACAGTATGACCGTTAATTTTGCTCATCATGTCAATCATCCTAATGTAGGGTTGCCCTTGCATACAGACTATGGACAATATAAACTCTATATGGGTGATACGGGCTTGTTCATCACATTGGCGTTTTGGGACAAGAGTGTAACGGACAATGAAATCTATCGGAAATTATTGAGCGACAAACTCCCTGCAGATTTAGGCTATGTCTATGAGAATGTGGTGGCGCAAATGCTGGTGGCTGCAGGAAACCGCTTGTTTTACCACACTTGGCGGTCTGCTACATCAAACCACAACTATGAGGTGGACTTTCTCCTTTTCCGTGGGAGCAAACTATGTCCGATAGAGGTAAAATCGTCAGGCTATAAGATGCACAAGTCGTTGGACGAGTTCTGCAAGAAGTTCTCGGCATATATCGGCAACCGGTATCTAATCTATACCAAGGATTTGCACAAGGACGGAATGACCCAATTGGTTCCTGTCTATATGACGGGGCTACTATAAAATCTCAAAAAAAGGAATATGTAAACGGTGTACCGTTAATTAAGGCTATAATTATCTATATATATTGCGGGGGTCGTATTTTTTTTGTAATTTTGCAGCGGTATTTTTGTTTTATGTTTTTATGATTATGGAGAGAAAAATACGTTTGTCGGCTGTAGTGGCGGTGCTGCTATGGTGTATTATGCCCGCTATGGCGGAGGATGTGGTCTATCTGACTACGGAACAGTTCAAGGCGCGAATCTTCGATTATACGAAAGAGAAAGAGTGGAAATACAAGGGGGACAAACCTTGTGTGATTGATTTTTATACCACGTGGTGCGGTCCATGCAAGCGGCTTGCCCCGATAATGGAAGAACTGAGCCAGCAGTACTGCGACCAAGTGGTGTTCTACAAAGCCGATACCGAGCGGGAACGCGAACTGGCATACGTGTTCCGGATATCGAGTATCCCGCAAGTGATGTACATCCCCGTGGAAGGCAAACCCGCATTGCTGAAAGGATTGTACCCGAAAGAGGAGATAGTGAAGATAATTGAGGATTTCCTGCTGGGGGGGAAACGTTAATCTGTTGTTCTCCGCTAATTGCCGTTATTTTTTTGTTCTCCGTATAATTGCCGTTTTTTTGTTCTCCGCTAATTGCCGTTAATTGAGCCATTAATTTTTTTTGTTCTCCATATAATTCTCTGTTATATTGTGTAATTCGCAAAAAAGCAGTACCTTTGCGGCTGTTTTTGATAGAAATAATAAACTTAATAATATAAGTTGGGGCATTCCAAACATAGAGTAAGTCCCCGTTCCTTTTTTATTTACCTTTTGCGCAGATATAGAAAAGCGCAGTTGTCTAAAGTACGCGGATGCAAAAGTCTGACTTTATCATTGAGGTAAACCATGTCTCGAAACAGTTTGAGGATGGTAAGTTTGCCTTAGACGATGTGAGCCTTCAGGTTAAGAAAGGCGAGTTTGTAACAATCTTAGGTCCTTCGGGCTGCGGTAAGACCACTCTGCTGCGATGTATTGCAGGTTTTCAGGTGGCGACGTCGGGAGATATTCTATTGAACGGCAAAGACGTAACGGATATGCCGCCGCACAAGCGCCCCGTGAATACGGTGTTTCAGAAGTATGCCTTGTTCCCCCATTTGAATGTATTTGAGAATGTGGCTTTCGGTTTGAAACTGAAAGGTGTGGCGAAAGCCGAGATGGAGAAGCGCGTAAAGAAAGCGCTTAAGATGGTGAGTATGTCGGACTACGAGTATCGCGATGTGGATTCGTTGAGCGGCGGTCAGCAGCAGCGTGTAGCGATAGCGCGTGCTATCATCAACGAACCGGAAGTGCTGCTATTGGACGAACCGTTGGCGGCACTCGACCTGAAGATGCGCAAGGACATGCAGATGGAGTTGCGCGAGATGCACAAGAAACTGGGTATCACCTTTATCTACGTAACCCACGACCAAGAAGAGGCGATGACGCTGACCGACC
>ENA-ORNT01002067-ORNT01002067.1-human-gut-metagenome-genome-assembly--contig:-NODE-2067-length-12712-cov-64.475231_pt1 | contig 12712 bp, 9 predicted proteins | sample MGYA00242120_ERZ509032 | MGnify/ENA primary metagenome ERZ509032 (study PRJEB26280, sample SAMEA2338729) | human gut metagenome | biome: human gut; feature: human-associated habitat; material: faeces...
ACAGAACTCCAGCAGGCTTACAAGCCTATCATCGAGAGCGAGGAGTTCAAGAAAGAATATCATGCCCTGTTGAAAGATTACGTGGGCCGTCCTTCACCTCTCTATTATGCTAAGCGCATGAGCGAGAAGTATGGCTGCCAACTCTATCTGAAGCGTGAGGACCTGAACCATACCGGTGCACACAAAATCAATAACACCATTGGTCAGATTCTGATGGCAAAGAAGATGGGCAAGACCCGTATCATCGCCGAGACTGGTGCCGGACAGCATGGCGTTGCTACTGCCACCGTCTGTGCCCTGATGGATATGAAGTGCGAAATCTTCATGGGTGCCACCGATGTAGAGCGCCAGCATACCAACGTGGAACGTATGAAGATGCTGGGTGCCAAGGTAAATCCTGTTCGCACAGGTAATATGACCCTAAGCGATGCCTGCTCTGAGGCCATCCGCGACTGGTGCTGTCACCCACAGGATACCTTCTACATCGTAGGTTCCACCATGGGACCGCATCCTTACCCAGATATTGTGGCTAAGATGCAGAGCGTCATCTCTGAGGAACTGAAATGGCAGTTGGAGGAGAAGATTGGTCGCGATTATCCTGATTACCTCATCGCCTGCGTGGGTGGCGGAAGCAATGCTGCAGGTACCATCTATCATTACATCGATGATGAGCGTGTTCAGATTTATCTGGCTGAGGCTGCCGGTCATGGCATCGATACCAACTATACCGCTGCCACCATGCATTGCGGAACAGAGGGAATCATCCACGGTGCCCGCACCCTGGTGATGCAGACAGAGGATGGTCAGATAGAGGAAGCCTTCACCATCAGTGCCGGTTTGGATTACCCAGGCATCGGACCTATGCACGCCGACCTTGCTACCCGTGGAAGAAGTCATGTGCTTGCCATCAAGGACGATGAGGCTATCTATGCCGGTTATGAGTTGACCCGCATGGAGGGTATCATCCCAGCCATCGAGAGCGCACATGCAGTGGCAGCCTTGAAGAAGATGAAGTTCAAGAAGGACGATGTCGTTGTCCTGACCGTTTCTGGCCGTGGCGACAAGGATGTGGAGACGTATTTGAGCCATAAGGAAATGGCAGGAGAATATGGCAATTTCTAAAGCATTATTTCAATCAATAAGAGAAAAATGGCAAAGTTTAATTATAAGACAGTAACCCGCAAGATTCTTGCTGACCTCTATACGCCGGTGGGAGTCTATATGCGATTGAGAGATATTTATCCCCAGTCGGCTTTGATGGAGAGTTCCGACTATCATGGTTCCGAGAACTCCAGATCCTTCATCGGTGTTCATCCGTTGGCAAGTATCGCCGTGAGCCATGGCGAGGTGATCAAGACCTATCCTGACGGCAGCGTAGAAAAGGAAACGCTCCCTGCTTTCGGCGAAGGAAAGGGCGAGCAGTGCAAGCTCGCCATCTCCAAGTCAATCAATGATTTCATCAAGAGTTTTCATGTAGAAGGTGAGAGCAAGGACTTCTGCGGCTTGTATGGTTTCACCACCTTCAATGCTGTGAGATATTTCGAGAATATCCCGGTAAAGGATACTACGATGGAGAAGAACGATGCTCCGGATATCTATTATATAATGTATAAGGATATCATCGTTTTCGACCACTTCAACAATACGATGGAGTTGATTGCGCTTCAAGAGAGTGAAGAACGAAGAGTGAAGAGTGAAGAATCTCACTCTTCACTTCCTGAGCTTGATGCCCTGCTCAAGGCCGTGAACAAGGCGAATGTGAAGCCTTATGATTTCCATCCGGTGGGTGATACCTTTTCTACCCTTACCGACGAGGAACACAAGGCGAACATCCGCAAGTGCATCCAGCACTGTCTGCGGGGCGATGTCTTCCAGATAGTTGTCAGCCGCCGCTTCATCCAGAAATACGAGGGCGATGACTTCAAGCTCTATCGTGCCCTGCGCAGCATCAACCCATCGCCATATCTCTTCTATTTCGATTTCGGCGGATTCCGCATCTTCGGCTCTTCTCCAGAAACCCACAACCGCATCGTGGGCGACAAGGCATTTATTGACCCGATAGCCGGAACCACCCGTCGCACAGGCGATATGGAGCAGGATAGAAAGGCTGCCGAGTTCCTCCGCAACGACCCGAAGGAGAATGCCGAGCACGTGATGCTGGTAGATTTGGCGCGCAATGACCTGAGCCGCAACTGCCATGGCGTGAAGGTAGATTTCTATAAAGATATGCAGTTCTATAGCCACGTCATCCACCTGGTGAGCCGTGTGAGCGGAACCCTGGATCAGGATGCCGACCATATCAAGGAGTTTATCGATACCTTCCCTGCCGGTACCCTGAGCGGTGCTCCAAAGGTAAGGGCGATGCAGATTATCTCCGAACTGGAGCCTCATAACCGTGGAGCCTACGGTGGCTGTATCGGTTTCATCGGCTTGAATGGTGATTTGAATCAGGCTATCGTTATCCGAACCTTCATCAGCCGAAATGGCGAACTCTGGTTCCAGGCAGGAAGTGGAGTAGTGGCGAAGAGCAACGACCAGTATGAGCTGGAAGAGTGTAATAACAAGTTGGGTGCATTGACCAAGGCGATACATATTGCAGAGAAGCTTTAGGTAGTGATTAGTGAGTAGTGATTAATGATTAGTGAGGAATAATCACTAATAAATAATCAATAATAAATAATGAAGATGAAAGTAGTAATCATAGACAATTACGATTCCTTCACCTATAATCTGGCACATCTGGTGAAGGAGTTGGGAGCAGAAGTTACGGTTTATCGCAATGACCAGTTCCAGTTGCGCGAGCTGGAGCCATTCGATAAGATTATATTGAGTCCGGGTCCGGGAATCCCATCCGAGGCGGGTTTGCTAATGGATGTCATCAAGAAGTATGCGGGCATCAAGCCGATGCTGGGCGTCTGTCTGGGTCATCAGGCTATCGGCGAGGCGTTTGGTGCCAAGTTGACCAATCTCTCTGAGGTTTATCATGGAGTGGCAACACCCTGTACACAGTTCGGCAACGACCCGATTTTCCGCGGTATGGATAAGCGTATAGAGATTGGCAGATACCATTCATGGGTGGTAGACCGTACTGGATTTCCAGAGTGTCTGGATGTAACCGCCGTGAGCGATGATGGTTGCATTATGGGATTGAAGCATAAGAATTATGATATTCACGGCATCCAGTTCCATCCCGAGAGCGTGTTGACACCAGAAGGAAAGACCATTGTCAAGAACTGGTTGTTTGACGAGTAGGATATATAAAAAAGTAAAAAGCTTGACGCTCTCACGAGTGCCAAGCTTTTTCCATCTTAAAAATAGATGATGACTTAAGTGTTATATTATAAAATTCTACAATTCTACAATTCCCAACCCACAGCGCTTGCACCAAGTACAGCAGCTGAGCTACCATCGAGGGTAGAAACAAGGAACTTAGCCTTGCCCTTGTAAATTTTCAATACGTTCTTGTCGTAAGCTTCCTTCAAAGGCTTCATCAGGAGATCGCCAGCCTTGGTCAGACCACCGAAGAATACGAATGCCTCAGGAGCAGAGAATGCTGCGAAGTTAGCACAAGCCTCACCCAGCATCTTGCCGGTGAAGTCGTAGATGCTCTTAGCCAAAGCATCACCCTTGCCTGCAGCCACACTTACGTCGTATGAAGTAATATCTTCTGGCTTCATATCGCGGAGCAATGAAGGCTCATCAGTCTTCTGAAGGAATTCACGGGCAGTGCGAGCTACACCGGTAGCAGAGCAGTATGCCTCCAGGCAACCCTTGCGGCCGCAGCCACATGGACGACCTTCCTCACCAGGAACCATGATTACGTGACCCAACTCGCCAGCGAAACCATCGCTTCCGTAAACCATCTGACCGTTGATGACGATACCAGAACCCACACCAGTACCGAGCGTGATATCGATGAAGTTCTTCATACCGCGAGCCACGCCATAAGTCATCTCGCCGAGAGCAGCAGCGTTGGCATCATTGGTCAAAGCAACAGGAATGCCACCGAGAGCCTTGCTGAAGAGATCAGCCAATGGCACAACGCCATCATGAGCCCAAGGCAGGTTTGGAGCAAATTCGATAGTTCCATTATAATAATTGCCATTAGGTGCACCGATACCCATAGCCTTGATCTTATCGAGACCACCAACGGTATCGATTACAGGTATGAGCGCCTCTGTTGCAGCCTTTACATAGTCGTCTACATTATCATAGCCCCCAGTTTTAATAGCTGTTGTAGCTTTGATTTCTCCACGTGCATCTACGATGCCGAAAACAGAGTTAGTACCACCGAGGTCTAATCCGATAACATACGGTTTCATTGCATTTTCAGTCATGTTATTCTTTAAAATTAGTTAGAATGTTATTAATTTTGACGCAAAGATATATAAAAGTAGCCAAAAAAACAAGATTTATACGATAAAAAAATGTGAAAAGCGAATATTTTATTAGAAATATAGTCGAATATGCTCGAAATTTTGTATCTTTGCCAGCTGTTATGAGTTTAGCATTTCCAATAGAGATAAATATTCTTGATTTCATATTCAAGGGAATTATCATAGGCGTGATTGCCTCGGCTCCAATGGGACCCGTTGGCATCTTATGTATCCAGCGCACTTTGAACAAGGGGCGCTGGTATGGTTTCGTTACGGGTATCGGTGCCGCTTTGAGCGATATTGTCTATGCGCTCTTTACGGGTCTCGGTATGAGTTTTGTGATGGACTTTGTGAATAACGCCCAGAACAAGTTCTGTCTTCAGATTTTTGGAGGTATCCTGTTGCTGGTATTCGGTATCTATTGCTTCAGGAGCAATCCGATGAAGAATATGCACAAGTCGAGCAATAAGCAGGGCACGCTTCTGCATAACGGCATTACTGCGTTTCTGGTTACGCTCAGCAATCCGCTCATCGTATTCCTCTTTATGGCTACGTTTGCACAGTTTGCCTTTGTGGTGCCCGATATGCCGATAGAGATGGGTGTGGGCTATCTGAGCATCATTTTCGGAGCTTTGCTGTGGTGGTTCGGACTCACCTGGCTCATCGATAAGATCAGGGGCAAGTTTGATACCAATGGCATCCTTATTATTAATAAGGTGATAGGTAGCGTGGTTATCATCTTCTCGCTCATCGCATTGGTGGGAACGGTGTTCAATCTCTACCATCTCCCTGAATTCTAGGAGAATTTAGACAGACCTTTAAACAGAAGAAGGCAAATCATAAAGTTCAAAGTTCAAAGTAAAGAGTTCAAAGTATATGTTTGTAGCAAAAGAATTAAGAAAGAAGAGTATCGCTGAATACCTCTTATATATGTGGCAGATTGAGGATATCATCCGTGCTTACGGCTGCTCGCTGCCTGTTATCAAGAAGAATTATATCGAGCGTTTCGATTTCACTCCTGAACAGAAGGACGAGGAGATAGACTGGTTTGGCAACCTCATCCGCATGATGAACGAGGAGGGCAAGCGTGAGTATGGTCATCTCGATATCAACCGAGTGCTCCTGCAGGATGTCATCGACCTTCATGCCCGTTTGCTCCAGAGCAGCAAGTTCCCTATCTACAATGCTGAATACTACAAGGTCCTGCCGTTCATCGTAGAACTTCGAAACCGTGGCGATAAGGAACTCAACGAGATAGAAACCTGCCTCGATGCCCTCTATGGTGTGATGATGCTGCGCTTGCAGAAGAAGCCGATTACGCCCGAAACCGAGCGTGCCATCAAGGAAATCACCGTCTTTGTCGGTCTTTTGAGCGATTACTACATCAAGGACCGCACTGAAGGCTTGAAGTTCGAAGACGACGACATGTAGTGATTAATTTTTAGTGATTACTTTTTAGAATATACATATTTTATAATATATATATAACGATATATAACAGATGAAAGAGATTGAAAGAAGAAGAACATTTGCCATCATTTCGCACCCTGATGCCGGTAAGACAACTTTGACCGAGAAGTTCCTGCTCTTCGGTGGACAGATTCAGGTGGCTGGTGCCGTTAAAAATAATAAGATTCGTAAGACTGCTACTTCCGACTGGATGGATATCGAGAAACAGCGTGGTATCTCTGTTTCTACTTCCGTCATGGAGTTTGATTATCTTCCTGATGGACAGACCGGTGATCCTTACAAGGTGAATATCCTCGATACTCCGGGTCACCAGGACTTCTGTGAGGATACTTATCGCACGCTTACTGCAGTAGATTCAGCCATCATCGTGGTAGACTCTGCCAAGGGTGTGGAGGCTCAGACCCGCAAGCTGATGGAAGTGTGCCGTATGCGCAATACTCCTGTTATCATCTTTATCAACAAGATGGACCGTGAAGGTCGCGACCCATTCGATGTGCTCGATGAGCTGGAGGAGGAATTGAAGATTCATGTACGCCCATTGTCTTGGCCTATCGGTCAGGGCGCCCGCTTCAAGGGTGTTTACAATATCTATGAGCATCAGCTCAACCTTTTTACACCTAATAAGCAGCGTGTTACAGAAAAGGTTGAGGTGGATATTCAGTCTCAGGAACTCGATGAGCGAGTAGGCGAGCGCGAGGCTAGCCAGTTGCGCGAGGAGCTGGAACTGGTAGATGGCGTTTACCCTGAGTTTGATGTGGAAACCTATCGCTCTGCCGAGGTTGCTCCGGTATTCTTCGGTTCAGCGTTGAATAACTTCGGTGTGCAGGAACTTCTGGACTGCTTCGTGCAGATTGCCCCATCTCCAAAACCAACCCAGGCAGAGGAGCGCCTGGTAGAGCCTGAGGAGCCTAAGTTCACCGGTTTCATCTTCAAGATTACCGCCAATATCGACCCTAACCACCGTTCCTGTATCGCCTTCTGCAAGATATGCTCAGGTAAGTTCGTGCGCAATCAGCCTTATTACCACGTGCGTCTCGACAAGACCGTGCGCTTCTCTTCGCCAACCCAGTTCATGGCGCAGCGCAAGAGTACCATCGACGAGGCATATCCTGGCGACATCGTAGGTTTGCCGGACAATGGCATCTTCAAGATTGGCGATACCCTTACCGAGGGCGAGAAAATTCACTTCCGTGGATTGCCATCGTTCTCACCACTTCTCTTCAAGTATATCGAGAATGATGACCCAATGAAGAGCAAGCAGTTCCAGAAGGGATTGGAGCAGCTCATGAACGAGGGTGTGGCTCAGTTGTTCGTCAACCAGTTCAACGGTCGCCGCATTGTGGGTACCGTGGGTCAGCTTCAGTTTGAGGTTATCCAGTATCGCTTGGAGAACGAGTACAATGCCAAGTGCCGCTGGGAGCCTATTCACCTGCATAAGGCATGCTGGATTGAGGCAGATGACGAGAAGGAGCTGGAGAACTTCAAGAAGCGCAAGTATCAGTATATGGCAAAGGATACCGAGGGCCGCGATGTGTTCCTCGCTGATTCAGGCTACGTATTGAGTATGGCTCAGCAGGACTTTGAACATATCAAGTTCCACTTTACATCGGAATTTTAGTACATTGAACATTGAACTTGAAACATTGAACTTTCTGATATGCTGTCTTGGTAATCATAAAGTTCAAAGTTCAAAGATTAAAGTTAAAAGTTAAATGGATGAAGAGTTAACAGGATACAAACAGGGCTGGATGGCGAAGCTGGTTGCCTGGCAGAAGGAGCATATCTCCGACAAGCAGATGACCTTGATTCTCGCCTTCCTCATTGGTCTGCTCGCTTCGGTGGCAGGCTTCTTCTTGCATGCCATCGTGCATGAGATACAGTTTTTGCTCACTTCCGGGTTCGAGCAGGGCACTTATAATCTGCTCTTCCTGCTGTTCCCTATCGTGGGTATCTATCTCACATCGCTATTTATCAAATATGTGGTGCGCGATAATATTTCGCATGGTATTACAAGAGTGCTTTATGCCATCTCTACCAAGAATTCCCGACTCAAGGGACATAATTGCTGGTCGTCAGTGGTGGCATCCGGTATCACCATCGGTTTCGGCGGTTCCGTGGGAGCCGAGGCACCTATTGTGCTCACCGGTTCTGCCATCGGTTCCAACCTGGGCCAGATATTCCGGATGGACAAGAAGACGATGATGCTTCTGGTGGGATGTGGAGCCAGCGCCGCCATTGCCGGCGTGTTCAAGGCGCCGATAGCCGGACTGGTGTTCACGCTTGAGGTGCTGATGGTTGATTTGAGCATGGCATCGCTCCTGCCAATCCTGATTTCGTGCGTTACGGCTACCTGTTTCACCTATATCTTCAGTGGTGACAGCTCGCTGTTCGACTTTACGCTGACTAACCCCTGGGAGCTCGACCGCACTCCGGCATGTATTCTGCTGGGTGTGTTCTGCGGACTGGTGAGTCTCTATTTCATGCGCACCATGTCAATCTGCGAGGGATTCTTCGGCAAGCTGAGCCAGTATCCATACGCCAAACTGCTGTTTGGTGGACTCATCCTCAGCACGCTCATCTTCTTCTTCCCATCGCTCTATGGCGAGGGCTATTCGGCAGTGAATATCCTGCTCAAGGGCAGCAACGAGGCAGAGTGGGGGCAGGTGATGAACCGTTCGCTGTTCTCTGGTCAGGACAATCTGCTCATCTTCTATATAGCGCTGGTCACCTTTACCAAGGTATTTGCCACTTCGGCAACCAATGGTAGTGGCGGTTGCGGTGGAACCTTTGCCCCTTCGCTCTTTATCGGCGGATTTGCGGGCTTCCTCTTTGCCCGCTTGTGGAATGTCTATCAGGTAGGCGTTCATGTGCCTGAGCAGAACTTTGCGCTGATGGGTATGGCTGGTCTGATTACGGGCGTGATGCATGCTCCGTTGACGGGCATCTTCCTCATCGCCGAACTCACGGGCGGCTATCAGCTCTTCATGCCGCTGATGATCGTGTGCATCTCTTCCTTGCTCACCATCAGCATCTTCGAGAGCCATAGCATCTACGCCCTGCGACTGGCTAGGGAGGGCAAGCTGCTCACTCACCATGTAGACCGTTCTGCGCTTACGCTGATGAGCATGCAGAGCATGGTAGAGAAGGATTACCACGCCATCAGTCCAGATCTGCCGATGAGCAAGTTGGTGAGCGAGATTTCGAGAAGCAACAACAACTTCCTGCCTGTATTGAACGATGCGGGGGTATTGGAAGGTGTAATTGATATCACCCGCCTCCGTCATATCATCTTCCGCACGGAACTGTATAATCACTTCAAGGTAAGTCAGCTGATGATTCAGCCTTCTGCCACCCTGAGCGAGAATGAGCCTATGGACGAGGTGATGGCCAAGTTCGACAAGACCGATGCTGCCCAGCTGCCAGTGGTAGATGTGAACGGCATACTGAAGGGATATATCAGTAGAACCAAGATTTACGAGGTATATCGCCAGATAGTTGCGGATATGTCGGCTGAATAAAATTTTGAAAAAATGGAGAAGAAAGATTTAAGAATCGTTTTCATGGGAACCCCGGAGTTTGCGGTGGAATCCCTCAAGCGCCTGGTAGAGGGCGGTTATAATGTAGTGGCTGTGGTTACTCAGCCAGACAAGCCTGTGGGCAGACATCAGGATACGTTGCAGCCTTCGCAGGTGAAGCAGTATGCTGTAGAGCACGGTTTGCCGGTATTGCAGCCAGTGAAGATGAAGGACCCTGAGTTTGTAGAGCTGCTTCGCTCTTATCAGGCTGACCTGCAGGTGGTAGTGGCTTTCCGCATGTTGCCTGAGGTGGTTTGGGCGATGCCTAAGTTCGGCACCTTCAATGTTCATGCTGCACTCCTGCCACAGTATCGTGGAGCTGCCCCAATCAACTGGGCAGTCATCAATGGCGAGAAGGAGACGGGAGTTACTACTTTCTTCCTCGACCATGATATCGATACCGGTCGCATCATCATGCAGAAGCGTTTCCCTATTCCTGAGAGTGCAGATGTGGAATATGTCTATGACGGACTGATGCACTTGGGAGCCGATTTGGCGCTTGAAACCATCGATGCGCTCATCGCAGCTGGTGGCAATATCGAATCCATGCCTCAGGAGAAGCTGATAGGCGAGGGTGTGGAACTGAAGTCTGCACCAAAGATTTTCAAGGAGACCTGCCGTATCGACTTCCACAAGCCAGCCAAGCAGGTATATGATTTTGTCCGTGGTCTCTCGCCTTATCCAGGTTCTTGGACCGAAATCAAGAAGAAGGCGCCTGTTGTCATCTTTGAGGATGCTGATGGCGAAATGCCGGAGGCAACCGCTCATCCTGCTCAGCAGAAGAGTTCAGCCAAGATTCAGGTGCTCAAGATTTTCAAGACGAGTCTCACAGAGTTTTCTCGTGGTGTAGCCCCTGTAGGTTCCTTGCGTGTATTCGAGAAGAAGTTGCAGGTGGCATGTCTCGACCAGTGGCTCAATATCGAGGAACTCCAGCTTTCGGGCAAAAAGCGCATGGATGCCGCTGCATTCCTCAATGGCATGAAGGATATCGCCTATTATGAGTGCCTGAAGGCTCAGGAGACAGAAGAGGAGTGGTAAAGCTCTCTAGAGAGTTGACACCCTTCGCAGGGTAATCATAAAGTTCCAAGCTCAAAGTTCAAAGTTAAAAGTTCAAAGTAATATGACACAAGAAGAAGATATTAAGAATGCAGTGGAGTGTATGCGCAAGGGTGGCGTGATACTCTATCCTACAGATACCGTCTGGGGCATTGGTTGCGATGCTACCAATCCAGAGGCAGTAAAGAAAGTGTATGAGATCAAGAAGCGTGATGATTCCAAGGCGCTGATTTGTCTCATTGATTCAGCCGACCGCATGGCGCGTTATTTCCGTAATGTTCCTCAGGTGGCTTGGGATTTCATCGATGCAGCCATGCCGGTGAAGCCAACTACCATCATCCTGGATGATGCCACTGGCGTTGCCAGTAATCTTGTTGCAGAGGATGGTTCGCTGGCTATGCGCGTCACCTATGAGGCTTTCAGCAAGCAGCTCTGTTACCGTTTCCAGAAGCCAATCGTCAGCACCAGTGCCAATGTGAGTGGTGAGCCTGCTGCCCAGAATTATCGCGATATCTCTCCTGAGATTCTCGAGGCTGTAGATTATGTCTGCTGGACCCGTCGTCAGGAGCACAAACCTCATCAGCCATCCAGCATTGTCAAGATAGGCAAGAACGGAGAGGTTAAGGTAATCAGATAATAATCTTTTTAGATATCTATCAGAAGGGGATGTTCTTCACGAATGTTCCCTCTTTTTATGCCCTTTTCTTGCCCCTGTCTTCTTCTTGTATTATGCCTTCTCCTTTGTCCTGCGTCTTCTTCTAAATCTGGTGCAAAGATATGGCTTTTTTTTGAAACCGCCAAATTTGGTGTGCCGTTTTGGGGGTGTTTTTAGCAAAATCCAAAAAAAAACAAATGTTAACGAAACTAACTCATCGTTTTGTTGATAAGAGAGCATAGAGTTAGCGTTAGAAAAGTATAGAGTTCTATTCTAAACATAGTTGGTTTACTGACACTGACAGTTCGATTTTCCGCTAGTAACTCTTTAAAGGTAAAAGGATGTTAAATTATATTTTATATTTATATTATATAAATATAACTTTACTTCTTACTCTTTTCTACCTTCGGAATTTTAAACTGTCAGTGTCAGTGTCAGTAAAAAGGTTATTTCTTTGTGGCTCTGATGAAGAAGCCTATCAGACAGATGTAGGCGATGAGCGAGCAAACCTCTGACATTGGGTTAACCCACCAGCTGTCAGCGATGCTAGCCTCAATGCCACCAAACTTCAACAGGGCGCTTACAACACCCATCAAGGCTCCACCGGCAATGAAACCGCTGGCGATGAGCGTACCCTTTTCGCCACGCTCAGCATTCACCTTGGCATCCTTGCTGCGGGATGTGACATACCAGTTGATGGCACCACCTACCAGCAGCGGAACGTTCAATTCCAATGGAATAAACATACCCAGGGCAAAAGCCAATGCTGGAATCTTGAAGTATGTGAGCACGATGGCAATCACAGCTCCGATGGCGTAGAGCACCCATGGTGCACCCACACCGTTCATCAATGGGTCGATGACGGCAGCCATCGCGTTAGCCTGAGGAGCTGCGAGAGAGCCCGATGCGAAACCGTAGGTCTCGTTCAGAAGCATCATCACACCGCCCACGGTAGCAGCACTCACCAGGGTGCCGAGGAACTTCCATCCCTCCTGCTTCTTAGGCGTAGTACCCAGCCAGTAACCTATCTTCAAGTCGGTAATGAATGAGCCTGCTACAGACAGGGCTGTGCAAACCACACCACCCATAATCAATGCAGCCAGCATGCCGCCAGGGCCCTTCAAACCTACTGCCACCATCACTACGGAAGCGAAGATGAGCGTCATCAGAGTCATACCCGAAACAGGATTGGAACCCACGATGGCAATGGCATTGGCAGCCACTGTAGTAAAGAGGAAGGCGATGACAGCCACGAGCAGGATGGCGATAATGGCGAAGAGCAGATTGCCCTCCATCACGCCAAACCAGAAGAAGAGGAAGGTGACGAGGATGGTTACGAGCGAACCGATGGCAATAATCTTGAAAGAGATATCGCGCTGGGTGCGCTTCACGTTTTCATCTACCTCGCTCTTGCCCTTCAGTTCCTTGGCAGCCAAGCCTACGGCGCTCTTGATGATGCCCCAGCTCTTGATGATGCCGATGATACCAGCCATGGCGATACCACCGATACCGATGCTGCGGGCATAGGCACGGAAGATTTCCTCCGGACTCATCGCACCCACGGTCTTCACGATGCTAGG
>ENA-ORNT01002069-ORNT01002069.1-human-gut-metagenome-genome-assembly--contig:-NODE-2069-length-12700-cov-8.995492_pt1 | contig 12700 bp, 7 predicted proteins | sample MGYA00242120_ERZ509032 | MGnify/ENA primary metagenome ERZ509032 (study PRJEB26280, sample SAMEA2338729) | human gut metagenome | biome: human gut; feature: human-associated habitat; material: faeces...
TGGTGCGATGATTTACATGTCTTTCCTTCAAGAAAGGGGTAAGTTGGGCCTTGGGGTTTCGATTCAGATAGACTAAGAAGGAACCCCAAGCCTTCTCAAAACGTTCGTTTGCTGTCATAATTTGTTTGATTTTAAAATGATGGTGCAAAGGTACGAATAAATGAGAAGTCTACAATGGTATAAACGCGGAGCCGCTTACTTCCGGTAAGCGGCTCCGGGTGAAGAGTGGTGAAGAGTGGCGTAAGCTCTTCACCCGTGCAAGTTTCAAAGTTACAGATGTTTATGTCCTTCCGGTGAAGAGTGAAGAGTGTTTTTGAAAGTGGCGTACTATTCCGACGGATTGCAAATCCGCGGAACAATTTACATCCTTTTGTATGCTTTTCGTTTCATAAATGAGGAGTGGTTTTGTACGATGTTTCTATTATTTCTTCTGATACACACGCACATAATCCACCTGATACTTTAGAGGGAAAGCGGAAATATCAGGAGTTCCACCATTTCCACCAATGGCAAGATTCAAGAGGATATAATGCTTCATCTCATTAGAAACAAATGGATTTTCGAAGTTATCATCATAGCCTTTGTTATAGGTGGTCTTTAAGTCTATCTTATTGAGAAGCTCATCATCCACATAAATAGACATGTAATTCTCATCCCAATCCATTTTCCAAACATGATACTTCTTGCTCCAATCCTTGTCTTTGGTCGTAAAATGAGAAAATGGTGTTACAGATTCATTCCATACCGCCTGCCACAAACCCTTGTCACCCCAGCACGCATTGGCAAGGATGGAAGGACGACCATTCTTGATATAATATTCCAGGATGTCGATTTCACCATTGTTAGGCCATTCCCATTTATCACCCAAGAGCCATATCGCCGGCCAACTTCCTGTTGCAGTCGGAATCTTCGCTCTCACTTCTATTCGGCCGAAATGAAAAGCAAAGCTATTTTGGGTGGTAAGGCTACTGGAGGTATATTCTGCATATTTACGTTGCAACTTCCAATCGCCACTTCCTTCTACATAATCAGGATTCTTTACCCTTTCTTGTCGCCCCTCAATAACGAGACATCCATCAGCAACTGTTGCATTCTTGTCCTGATACCATTGAAGTTCGTTGTTTCTAACAAAGCCTTGTTCATAACTCCACTCCTTGCTTGGCAAACCATCATTGTCAAACTCATCATGCCATACCAAGGCATAGCCATCATAAGATGGAATTGTGGCAAACTTAACTGTAGGTTTGTAACTGGTAGAATCCACTGTTGTCGTTGTACTATTTCCACCAGAATTTTCTTTCTCAACTGAGTCTGAAGTGCTGCTACAAGAAAAGAGAGCAGCCATTGCCATGATTGATAATATATTCATTGTTATTCTTTTCTTTTTCATATAAATCTGTCCTATTAAAAAGAAGAGGGTGTGTCATAAGTCTATGGCGCACCCTCTTTTATGTTATTTCCACAAATCGTTTTGTGTCAACATAGGGTTACTGTCCAATTCGGTCTGAGGTATTGGCCATACATATTCTTGATTGCCCTTATAGTTTCGATACTCATAAGCAAACTTATAAGTTGAAGCTTCATTGTTGATTCTGTCAACGGCATCTTTCAAAGTATGCCAACGATACAAATCAAACAATCGCAAGCCTTCAAACGCCAACTCCACTCTGCGTTCATGACGGACAATCTCTCTCAATTTTTCTTGTGAGAGTCCTGTTCCTTCTACATTTTCTACAGTTGGCATACCTGCTCTCTGTCGTACCTCATCAATCAAACTCACTGCTTTATCAAGATTCTGATTGCTTTCAATATAAGCTTCTGCCAAGGACAGCAAAACCTCAGAATATCTAATCAAATAGAAATCCTGGCCAGAATCCCAAGATGTTGACCAAGCCAATGCAGGATTGAAGTACTTCATGACATATATCGTAGAGAAGGAAGCAGCAGAGCCGCCATAGTTCCAATCCGCAGAACCCCATGTCATGCCTGGCAAGAATAAGGTTGTCTTCAGACGAGGGTCACGATTCTCATAACGTGTACCTGTGGCAGACCATAAGTCTGGTGTTCCATCGACAATGTTACAAACATCGTCTTTCTTTGTATAAGGCTTGCCATCTAAGGTATAGAAAGCGTCTGCCAAATCTATCGTACCATTGATAGCTTCCAAAGGAGAGCCCCAGTGACCACCGATAGCATTACCTTCACCTTTACCAGGACCTTCATATCTTACTCCCCAGATAATCTCATCACAAGCTTCGTTGTCTTCAGTAAACAAAGTTGTATAATCAGGGAACAAAGAGTAGCCTAAAGTCGTCACTTCTTCATACGCCTTGATAGCAGCATCCCATTTCTCATTGTAAAGGGCAATTCTACCTAGCAAACTCAAAGCAGCGCCTTTGGTAATTCTACCTCTTTCAGAAGTTTCCTTTGGTAAGATATTGGCTGCATTTTGCACATCCTGCATGATGTTGTTTACGATAGTTGCTCTGTCTGTCTTCTCGCAGTTGGCATCTGTCAAGCTTTGGGTAGAAGTGATGTAAGGCACATCTTGATAAGTCATAGTGAGGTTCAGGTACATCAAGGCACGAATCACAGTAGCCTCAGCCTTATACTGTTCCTTGGTACTTTCATCCATGTCCACCTTATCCACATTGCTTATCAAGCTGTTACAACGCTTGATAGCCTCGTAGTTTGCCGACCAATATGTCTCAATCAATCGAGAACTGCTAGACTGGGTACCATTGCAGATGTCGTAACCAGGCATCCAACCACTCCAGTTGAATCGACCGCCATTGTCAGTCATGGCATCCATGTTGAGAGGACCACAACCGTCCCATTTGTTCTGGTTTGAGGCATCATTATACAAAAAACCATTCTGCAAAGCATCATAACATGCTGCCAATCCCTCCTTTGCATCGGCTGCAGTCTTCCAGAAAGTATTCTTAGATACAGAGGTAAGTGAATCTTTCTGCAGGAAGTCATCAGAACATGATGTTGCCGTCAATAATGCTCCACAAAAGAGCATTCCTATGATATATTTATTTGTTCTTACTTTCATAATTGTCAATTATTTAAAAGTTTACATTTACACCGAATGAGAACGACTTTACATTAGGGTGAACATCACCTCTTGTGTCGCCACTACTCTTCTCTGGGTCGTAGTTTTTCAACGAGGTAATCGTCAGAAGATTTGAAGCTTGTACATAAACTCTCAAACTAGATGCACCAATATGGTGAATCAGTTTCTTGTCAAACGTATATCCCAATTCTATATTTTTCAATCTTAAATAATCAGCCTTATTCAACCAGAATGAAGAATATTTCTCATTAAACGCATTTCCCAACTTAGGCATAGAACCATTTGGATTACTTTCGCTCCAACGGTCAAGCCATCGAGTGGTCATGTTACCACCATTGGTGATAGTCGCCTGCTCCCAATAATAACGATAAATGCCACTTACACCCTGCCAGAATGTATTGAGGTCAATGTTCTTCCAGCTAAAGCCCAATGTAAAGGAATAGGTTGTCTTTGGGAATGGATTTCCGATAATCTGACGGTCAGAATCATCAATGTTTCCATCATCATTCAAGTCCTCATATATGATGTCGCCCAAAGATGGAGCCAATCCATTTTGTTTGATAATGTCCCCCTTGCTATTGGTTCTGTTCAAATCTGCTTCTGTACGATACAAGCCGATAGCTTTCAAGCCAAAGTAAGACCCAATAGGGTTTCCCTCACGGTTGATAGACTGTCCGCTATAGGTGTCAATACCCTTGTTATCTATAATTTTGTTTCTTACAGAAGAGAGGTTGAAGCCAGCATGCCAAGCCCAATCACCGGCATGGTCTTGATAATTAGCCGAAAGTTCCCAACCACGATTTCTTACCTTACCTGCATTTTGATATGGAGCCGACAAATTACCCAAGAATGTTGTTGGCATAGACAGCTGCAAGAGAATATCAGAAGTAACTTTGTTGAAATAATCGAATGTTACATTGATTTTCTGATTCCAGAATGCAGCATCAAGGCCTAAGTCTGTGATGGTGGTAGTCTCCCACTTGATGTCATCATTGGCAACAATGTCCTCTGCCATACCAATCATCTTCTCGTTTCCGAAATAATAATTGTAATAAGCACCCATGGTTGGAGTGTAGGCATAGTTACCAATCTCTTGGTTACCCAACTTACCCCAGCTGGCACGAATCTTCAAATATGATAGAGGCTCAATATTCTGCATGAACTTCTCGTTGGTCATAACCCATGCACCTGAGAATGATGGGAATGTGGCATATCTATGTGCCTTAGGCATACGTGAAGAACCATCATGACGAATATTGAATTCAAACAGATACTTATCTGCATAATTGTAATTTAAGCGACCAAAGAAGGACTGCATAGAGTATTCCGCGCCATTGCCACCTACATAATCATTCTTGGTAGCGGAATCCAACTCATACAAATTATCTGTGGCAAAACCTTCCTTGTAACCATGGAAATTGCCTTCCTTGTAATCCTGAATGGAATGGCCTGCAAGGAGATTGACCTTATGGTCCTTAATCGCAATGTTGTATGTCAAGATATTCTCGTTCAGGTAGCTTTGATTCAGCCAATGGTACTGGTACAAGCTATTGTTATCGTCTGTATATAAGACATTGCCCTCTGCGTCATACTTAGAAGATTTCTGGCTATAGTATTTAGTATCGTTCATATAATACTTGTAAGCCAAACTGGTTCTAAACTTCAATCCCTTGAGCAAATCCACCTCAGCAAACACATTACCATCAAATCTGTAGCCATTGTTCTCATTATGACCAAGATTCATCATCTGCACTGGGTTCTTAAAGGTGCTGAAACTAATGTCGCTACCATCTACACATCCATATTCCCCGTTAGAATAGGTTACAGGAACTGTAGGACGTGTAAACCATGACAAGGTACGCATCAAATCAGAGACTGATGCACCTGATGTGAAGTTTTCCTTAGAACCAGAAAGATTCAATCCAAACTTAAAGATACCTAACTTAGCATCTACATTAGAACGGAAATTAAATCGTTCATACCCTGTATTCTTCAACACTCCATCTTGATTTAGGTAGCCAACAGAAGTCATGTAATGAACATCCTTTGTTCCACCACTTACAGACAGATTGTGCTGTGTCATAGGAGCCGTGCGGAAGATGGCATCGTTCCAATTGGTGTTGGCAAAATGATCTGGGTCAGAGCCATCCTGTATTTTTTGCAACATATCGGCAGTATAAGCCTCTCTGTTATTGCTTTCATTATACATTTTTGCCCAGTTATAAGCGTCTACATAGTCTGGCAAAATAGCTGCTTTTTGAATTGTATAGCTTCCAGAATAATTGATTGTAGGCTTTGATGCAGAACCACGTTTGGTAGTGATCAAGATAACACCATTGGCAGCACGCACACCATAGATGGCAGCAGAGGCAGCATCCTTCAACACAGATACATTATCAATATCCGTAGCTGCGATTTGCTGGATTTGGGCCACAGAAGCCTCTACTCCATCTATCAGCACCATAGGGTCATTGTTGCCAAATGTGCCAATACCACGAATACGAATCTCTGGAGTATCGCCGCCAGCCAATCCACCATTACTAGTCAAAGTTACACCAGGCAAACGGCCTTGTAACAAGTTTGTGGCATTAGCCGTAGGAATATCTGTCAAATCTTTGCTCGTTACTGATGCTACAGAACCAGTCAAGTTTGCCTTCTTCTGAGTTCCATAACCTACAACTACTACTTCATCAACTACTTTTGAATCGTCCTTCATTGTTACAGTCATAGACTTGCCATCGGCAGGCTTCAGTTCCAAAGTCTTCATGCCGACATAGCTAGCCACGAGAGTTGCGCCAGACTTCGCCTCAATGGTAAAGTTACCATCCAAGTCTGTAGCCACGCCATTATTGGTACCTTTTTCTTTAATAGTAGCACCAATAATAGGTTCGCCTGAAGCATCGACGATTTTACCTTTATAACTAACCTTACTTTGAGCAAAAGCCATTTGGGAAGTTCCTAGTAAAAGAAATGCGCAAAATCCCAATTGCTTACTCATATTATTCACATTAAACTTCATAATTATATGTTGAATTAGTTAGACCATGTATTTGATATTATCTGTTCTTTTTCTGTTGAAGATGCCTGATATAATCTATCATTCCATTTTCCTTGTAAATTCTCTGGTACAGTCTCGCGAGCTGTCCAAACACTATCACTTAAATAATAATAAGCTCCAGTTTGTCCTTGCGATAAATGGGTTGTAAAAGTATAGGTTGAACTACTGCCAACTTGCTTCATAGGGAAAATCTGCCAGTTTCCATTGGCATCTGCAGTAAACTCTCCTGTGATATAGCCTTTGGCAGAACTGCCTGCATTCGACATGTCAACATTGAACGTTACTGCAACATTATTTTCAGAATAGAATTCTATGCCACCATGGTTAAGTAGCTGATTATTGAAATCAAAGAAAGCGACATTCTCCCAATTAGATCCAACTCCCCAAAGGGTAACATTTGTTGATGAAACCCATTCTGGTGCCCAAGCAATCACGCCTGCTCCTCCATTATTGCGTACGGCTTCTTTTACTTCAACAAGAAAGTCCTTTTGAAGTTGAGGGCAAGGCTTTTCTGGATACCCTGTTGCCATTTTACTCATTAAGTTATGGCAATTATCATTCCATTCACGGGTCCAAATATGACCAGTCTCTGCCACCAAAAGTTTTATGCCATATGTTTGATATAATTTAGAAGTGAACTCGCCCAGTTCGGATGGAGTATAAGATTGCCATTGAGGATAGTAGGATAAGCCTAACATATCAAAACTGTGAATACCTAAAGCCTTTAAGTTTGCAACCCAATTGTTGGCGTCTCCTGGATTCATGGCAACATGAAGAACTGTTTTTATAGATTTCCCAGTTGCATTGTTAAAATCTTCTACAGCCTTTAAGCCTGCATTGAACAGTTGAACATTTCTTTCATAATCCACAGGCTCCAACAAAGAGTTGTCTGCTACCATGATGTTTTTGTTTGTTTCATTGCCTATCTGTACCATGTTTGGCAATAAATTTTCAGACAAAAGAGTCTGCAATGTTGACAGTGTATAATTATATACGGAGTCTGACAAAACTGTGGTATTATTTACAACTGAAGCCCAAGCTGCAGGAACAACATTCTGTTCAGGATCAGTCCATGTGTCTGAATAATGGAAATCCAATAAGACATACATGCCTAAATCCTTTGCTCTTTTTATACTCTTTTTTACATCAGACAATGTTGAATACTTAGTCCAAGTTGGGTTATGCCATAATCTCAGACGTACAAGATTTGCACCATAAGAATTCATTAATTCATAAGAAGTCTTAGCAACACCATTTTCGGTGAACTGGACACCACAATCCTCCAATTCATTGGTGTATGACAAGTCTGCTCCTTTTATGAAAGGTAGAGATTCCGTCGTTCTGGTGCTTCCTACTGGTAAGGCTTCATTCATTGAAGTTACGGTTGGTGTCGAAACGGCATCCGTTTGACAAGATGTTCCTGCCAAGCAGAATGCAATGCCTAGCAATGCATTCGCAATTAGTTTAATCTGTTTCATACGATTTTTATGTTTAAAATTGAAGTCTGCTGCAAAATTAGCATATTGGGAAAATTAAACCAAATCCAAATCAGACAAAGACTAATGCAAAAAGGACATGTCGCATATCTGTCCTAAATATGTCCGTTGTGTTCCTGCACAAACTGTTTTGGGACGATGCCAAATTCGTTTGTGAAACATTTCGTGAAGTAAGAAGCATTGGACATTCCCACCATATACATAACTTCTGATACAGAAAATCTGTCTTGTTTCAGCAGTTCTGCAGCTCGTTTTAAACGTGTGGAACGCAAGAATGCAACAGGTGTCTTACCTGTCAATTGCTTGATTTTTCTATATAGCTGCTTTTGATCGACCTTCATCATATCCGAAAGCACAGAAACGTTAAAACCTTCCTTCTGCATATTTGTTTCAATGATCTGCAATAGTTCTTTTATGAACAACTCGTCTGAAGATTCTATGGAAGTTTCCTCTATTGTAGACTTCTGTTCTTTTAACATTGTTTCGATATGTTGTGCTTTACGAACATTTTGAGCTTGTTTCAATAATCTTGCCACCTGAAGTACTAATTTGTTAAAATCGAAAGGTTTGGAAATGAAAACATCTACACCTGCTTTGATGCTCTGTAATTCTGTTTCAAAGTCATCTTTTGCTGTTAGCATAATCACAGGAAGGTTTTCCATTTGTGCAGTATGCTTTAGATTCCGAACAAATTCCAAGCCATTCATGATTGGCATCATTTGGTCAACAACTATCAAGTTTACATTTTGAGTTTTCAGTATGTCAAGCCCTTCTTTGCCATTGAAAGCTTTCAAACAAAGGTATTTTTCCTCAAAAGCAGAACATAAGAATTCAACGACTTCTTTATTGTCATCAATGATTAAAATCTTAGGCAGTGCATTCTCTGCTAATTCTAGCTCTGAAGTCGTGGAAACAGTCTCTTTTCTAATAGCATTTTCCTTTAAAGGTAAAGTTACTGTAAAAACGGCACCTCCCTTGTTGCTATTTGTTACTACCACTTTCCCATGATGTAACTCTACAAACTTCTTAACCAGGAATAATCCAATCCCTGTGCCATGTTTACTTTTATCTTCTTCTTTTCCTTGGTAATGCCTAATAAATATTAAAGGTAGTTCTGCTTCTGGGATACCACAACCGTTGTCTATGACAGAAACTGAGATTTCGCCTTGTTTTACTTGTAATTCGACCCATACATGTCCAGTATTATCATTCACATGCTTAATGGCATTTGATAGTAAGTTTGTAAATATGGATTCTATTTTCACAACATCTACATTTAACCAAAGTTCTTGTATGTCATGAATAAAGTCAATTTTTATCTTACGTTCGTTAGCTATTGGCGCAAAAGCTGAAATACAGTTATTTAATAAGGATACTAGTTCTACATGAGAGCAAATAACAGAATTCTCTGTATCATATTCTGTTTGCTTGTCATCTATAATCTTATATATCAAACTGTTCAATTTTAGGGCATTGCGCTGTATCCCTTTTAAGGAATCTCGCATTTTTGCATTCGTACACTCAGACAAGAGTTTCCCTAAAGGGGCAATAACTAAACTTAAAGGAGTTTTTAGTTCATGCGAAACATTGACAAAGAACTCCATTTTCATCCTTGCCAATTCTAAGGTCTTTTCCTTGGCTTTTCGCTCAAATAATTTATCGCTCTTTTTCTTTTGAATTCTTAAAAGACAGAATGCTCCCGTCAATAGAAATATTACATATATCCCCCAAGCCCAAATGGAAAAATACCATGGGTAAGGGACATCTAATGTGTAAGTTGAAATGGTTGCATGTTTATCTGTCATGGGGTTCGTTGTACTCAGTTGCAAGGTGTTTTTGCCACTGAGCATAACTGGATATTCAAGCAGATTGTTGCCTGTTTTCATTTTTTTCCATTCCTCATCATTCCATTTGTAGTAGAAGGTTTCTCCCTGTGCAGAATAAGCATAAGAAGCCAATTCTATGGTAATATTCTTGAAAGAACTCAGTTTTATAGCCTTTTGTTGTGAAAGGTTTGATACTGGAATAAACAAAGAATCGCATAAAATGGCAGAGATAAAGGTCCTTCTGGTATGATGCTTACCACCAAACCTGCTTATGTTCAATAATGTAAGAAAGTCTTCTCCTCCAAATATAATTCTATTGTTGTTACCATCAAAGAAGGCACACTTAAAATGTGGATTATTTACGTGGTAAGGATTGACGTTCTTATTTTTCTTGTCTATGCACAATATACCATCTACAGAAGATACCCATACGTACTTTGGGGAACAAGCAAAAGAATATGCACTTCCATAAGATACCTGATAAGGTACCTTATTCTTAATTTTTTGTTTTATATCATATTGATAGATTGCTCCTTGGTCAGAAAACCAAATATAGTTTCCATCACATGCAAAGTTATCTAAGTATATGTTTGCCAATTTGTAATCATTCTTTAAAGGGTTTACACATATCAGCCCTAGATTGGTGTTAGCCCATATATTGCCAGCATGGTCTGGTATCATTTGATATACAGATTTGATATGTCCATATCCCAAAAAGTTCTTGTTCGTCAAAGCGTAAGAATGTGATTGACTGTTTTCTAGACTAGTCTTATCCACAACGATAAGACCACTTAGATATGTGGCTATCCACAGCCTATGTTTTGTATCCTCATAAATACCATAAATCCAATTGGTATTATTACGTTTGTTGCCTAACTGATAATACTCAAATTGCATAGTCTGTTTGTTCAACTTAGCTATACCGCCATCTGTGGCTATCCAGATTTGGCTACTTCTGTCACGATAAATGGCTCGTATATAATTATTGTTCAATTTATATAATACATTATTAGTACTATACCAAATGGTTTGTTCTTCAGAAACATAGAGTAAACCATTCTCTCCACCAAGCCAATATTCTTTATCGGAAGATTGCAATATACAAGTAAAGAGATTGCCCTTTCTGGAATCAACAATATCTGTTAACTTTACGTTTTGCATAAATGGATTCTGTTGAACCATAGATATTCCATTATCTGTAGCAACCCAAAGGTTATTGTTCTTGTCTTGATAGAGTTGAGAAATAAAATTATTACATAGAGATTGAGGATTATGGACATCGTGCTCTATTTTTTGAAGAGACTTTGTGTATATCTGATATACTAACATTCCTGTTTCTGTACCTATTAATAAACGATTGCTAGCTACATCTGAAACAATACTCTTTAAATAACAACCAGACAGTTCACAAACAGTTTCTACTTGGCGATAATTTATTTTATAGCTAAGTAGCTTACCATCTGTTCCCAACCATACGCAATTGTTCCTTCTATCATATGCAAGACTGTTTACTATAGGATCCTTCATTTCTGGTAAGTTTACGGAATAGAGATTATGATTTGTCTTGTTGTAAATGTTGAGCCCTCCATAAGAACCAACAAACAGCTTGTTGGCAACAGGCAATAAGGCATAAACCATTTTGTGCTGAAAGTTTTTAGGAGCTATTTTGTGAAGCTTACCCTTCTGTATGTCAAAATACAGCAAGCCGTCGTCGCGGGTACCAATCCATAACTTACCGTCAAAAACCGCCAATGCTCTTACTGCACTGACCTTATAAAAGTCTTGATCTGTGTCTTCAAAATTCCAAGTAAGGAGATTCAATTTATGAATGCCATTATCGGTTCCAATATATAAATAATGATCATACTGTACGATAGCTTGTACTGTATTCTCATCAGGCATGTTTTTGCCATAATAACAAAGGTGATAGTTATAGCCATTGTAATTGACTAGTCCTCTTTTCGTTCCAATCCAAATCAAACCATTAGAATCTTGGAAAATTGTATTGACAACATTAGCGTCAAAAGGCAACTTCATATTGCAAAAGTTATTCCAAGTAGTGCTTGTGTTGTTTGGAAACAATAGATTAGAACCTTTTACATTTGCTAAGATTCCAAACAATAGGCTAAATATAATAAATAGTCTTTTATTCATAATTATTTGATATTTTGATGATTATGGCGCAGCAAAGATACCGGTTTCTTTTGAAAAAGCGCAAAAAGTTGTTCTTAAAAGTGTGGAGATTCACAAAAAAGTCGAATTCAAAATGGCCATATAAACCTCGTTCTCTGAACCTCGGTCAGAGAACACACCTAATGACTCTGGATTTTCAATCCAGCAATCATTCTCCTTAGCCCAGTCTTTTAGCCTTGCGATTTGGACTCCCTTGCAAGCCGTTGTTCCCGCAAGCGCTTGAATTGAGCTAAGCACTCCTCCAGCGAAAGCGGATGCTCTCGCCAATAAGCCATGCTCTTTTGCATCTGGGCATTGACTTTCTTGTGATAATCGTTCAGTTGTATCTCCATTCATTTATGTATTATATTGTTAGTATATTACGTTTGCAAAGTTACGACTATTTCCCGAAACGTCCAAGGCTTCGCTTGATTTTCTTCATAATTTGCCTTTTTGCCGATAACAATCCTGGTGAAAGCGCCTCTTGTTCCAGCATATCCAAGGCCATTCTTAGCTCTTCGAGGAGTTCGGGATAGTACTTCATCTGCTCATAGGCGAGCTTCATGCAGTAGCAGCGGATGGCGTAGGGCTGGGAACAGGCTGTAATCTTGGCGATGCAGAAATCGATGAAATCGGAGCGGAGTGTTTCTTCCTCGAAAGGCTGACGGAGAAGGAGTTGAAGCATCAGGCGGCGCCTGATCTCATTCTTCTCTACGAGAACCCGATCTATCAGTTCATTATGCTTCTGAAAGAGCCACGGGTTGTTGGCCTCATCAAAATGGCATAAAGCCCAAAGTGCATTAAACGCCACTCGCTCGTTTTCATCAAAGGTGAGCTGGTAAAGCTCTTCCTTTAAACAATTATTCTCTTTGCCTTGCGTCTGAAGGCAAAGAGAATAAATATCGTTTATGCTTAATCTGTTTATGAGTTGATTTCTCATTATTTCAGCTCTCATAACTTCTTATTCAGTTCTTATAACTTCATAAGATGCTTTATTTCCTAAAGTACTTTCCAACCACTGGCAGACTCTTCAATGGGAAATCCTTCTTCACGAGATAAGCGGCGAAGA
>ENA-ORNT01002085-ORNT01002085.1-human-gut-metagenome-genome-assembly--contig:-NODE-2085-length-12630-cov-9.324056_pt1 | contig 12630 bp, 7 predicted proteins | sample MGYA00242120_ERZ509032 | MGnify/ENA primary metagenome ERZ509032 (study PRJEB26280, sample SAMEA2338729) | human gut metagenome | biome: human gut; feature: human-associated habitat; material: faeces...
CTGGAAAATTCAAAATCTTTCCCCCTAATTTATCGGGTGAGCCCTGATGTGCTTTTCAAGCAGCATAAGACTGAGATTGATGCAGAGTATAATAAGTATAAAGGCTCCCGTATGGAGCGAGCATACAAGGATGTAGCCGTGGAGAAGTGTGGCTTCTTCCTCCCCGAATGTGCTTACTTCGATTTTATCAACGATGCGCCCGATGATGCCAACAAGGCTTTGTTGGTGAAGCGTGCCATGGAGGCTATCGAACAGGAGAATCCTCGTATGCAGGGCGTTTTGCCTAAGGAGGTGTATGGACAGTTGGTGCCAGAAGAAGAACCGGAGTTGCTGAGCCGCATCGTCAGAGTGTTCAAGGATATTCCTGAGGACATCAGCATCGACATCTTCGGTCAGATATACGAATACTTCCTTGGCAACTTTGCTTTGGCGGAAGGTCAGGGTGGAGGAGCCTTCTATACGCCAGCCTCAGTGGTGCAGTATATGGTAGAGGTGCTTCGCCCAGTTACGGGAGATAAGAAGTTCTTGGACCCAGCTTGTGGCTCGGGCGGTATGTTTGTGCAAGCGGCTCGCTATATGCATCGCCACAATGCCAGCAACCAAGACTTGATGAGCTTCCGCTGTTATGGTGTGGAGAAAGAGCCTGATACTGTGAAACTTGCCAAGATGAACCTCTTGCTCAACAATGTGAGAGGCGAGATAACCGAGGCTAATTCTTTCTATAGCGACCCTTACAATGCCTTTGGCAATTTCGACTATGTGATGGCAAATCCTCCTTTCAATGTGGATGAAGTGGTGTTTGAGAAAGTGGCAGATGATGCCCGATTCAATACCTATGGTGTGCCTCGCAACAAGACCAAATCTACCAAGAAGGCTTCGGATAAGAAGGAAACCGTGCCTAATGCCAACTATCTGTGGATAGGTTACTTTGCCACGGCTCTGAACGAGAATGGCAAAGCAGCCCTCGTCATGGCTAATTCGGCGAGTGATGCGGGTGGCTCAGAGTTGGAAATCCGCAAGAAGATGATACAGGATGGCATTATCAGTCAGATGGTTACCTTGCCAAGCAATATGTTCTCTACGGTTACGTTGCCAGCCACTCTTTGGTTCTTCAATAAACAGCGCACCCACAAGGATGAGATTCTCTTCATAGATGCTCGTAACATCTTTACGCAAGTGGATAGAGCGCACCGCAAGTTCTCGGATGAGCAAATCAAGAACCTCGGTATCATCACTCGCCTCTATGAGGGTGATAGCGATGCTTTCTGGGCATTGATTGATGAATACAAGGCTGAAGGTAAGCAGGAAGAAGTGGATTGGTTACTCGAAAGATGGCCTGAAGGCAAATACCAGGATGTTATTGGCTTGTGCAAGGTGGCGAAGATAGCAGGGGAGGATGGCATTGAGGATAATGATTGGAGCCTCAATGCTGGTCGCTATGTAGGTGTCGTGATTGAGGATGACGGAATGACTGAAAATGAGTTCCGTCAGGAAATGCTGACCCTGAATGGTGAGTTCTCTCTGCTCAGTGCTGAGGCTGAGGATTTGCAGAAGAAGATAGAGAAGAATATGAAGGACTTGTTTGGGGAGGAGTAGAGTATGGAGTATGTAAAGCTTGGTGATTTAATAAGTCTTGTTATAGATTATAGAGGTAAGACTCCTTTGAAATTAAAAGGTGAATGGGCTTCTGAAGGCTATCGTGCTCTATCTGCGTTGAATGTCAAAACAGGAGGATTGGTTGCCGAAGATAAAATCCGTTTTGTGAATGAAGACTTGTATCATAAGTGGATGAAACAAGAGGTGAATCGTGGAGATATTTTAATTACTTCTGAAGCACCATTTGGACAAGTCTTGCAATGGAACTCTGATGAGAAAATTGTTCTTAGTCAGCGTTTGTTTGCAATTCGTATCAAAACTGATGTTGATAAACGCTATGTGTATTATTACATGACAAGTCAACCTTTTCAAGGTGAATTAAAGGCAAGGGCTACTGGCTCTACGGTTGAGGGATTGCGTCAACCTGCTTTGATGAAATGTAGGTTGTCTCTTCCCGAATTACCTCTTCAGCATCGCATAGCCTCCATCCTCTCCACATACGATACTCTCATAGAGAACAATACCAAGCGTATTCGTCTTTTGGAGAAAATGGCAGAGAACCTATATAAAGAATGGTTCGTCCGCTTCCGCTTCCCTGGACATGAGAATGTGGAAATGGAGAATGGCTTGCCTAAAGGGTGGAAACGTAGTTCTTTATCTGACGTTTGCGTGTTTAAACGAGGTAAGAATATCACTTCAAGTGAGATGGAAGAAGGTAATGTACCTGTGATTTCAGCAGGTTTGGAACCTTCAGGTTATCATTCTTGCTCTAATGTGAAAGGTACGAATGTTACTATGAGTTCATCTGGTGCAAATGCAGGATATATAGCAATTCACGATTCTGATATTTGGGCTGCGGATTGTTCATATATAGAAGAAACAACAACAGCTAATATTTTCTATGTTTATGAGTTGCTGAATAATATTCGTAGTGTTATTAACAACTTCCAAAGAGGAGCGGCTCAACCTCATGTCTATCCTAAGGATGTGAATAGAATCAAGTTGATTCTTCCATCAGAGAATTTGATGCAGAAAGCAAATGCTCGATTAGAAATGATGCATAAGGAAATACATAATCTTCAACATCAGAACTCCCTCCTAGCTCGCCAGCGAGACCTTCTTCTCCCTCGCCTCATATCTGGCAAGTTGGAAGTGAAGGAAGAGTTGTTGGAGTAAGTGAATAGGTGAGTTTGTGCCACTTGTGCCACTGTGCCATCGTGCCAAAGGGAAAATAAACAATGCCACGTGGCACAATGGCACTATTGGCACAAAAATATTGAAGCATATAGGATAGGTCTTTGAAACATATAGGAAAAGTCCTTTGAAGATATAGGTTATGTCGTTGAAAGATACAGCTTCGTCAGTCGCACAACAGCTGTTGTGCGCTCGTACATCAGCTGATGTGCACATGTCCAACACGTGTTGTGCACACGTCACCCAAATGATGGGCGCAAACTTTACACTATAGCAACAGGCAAGTATAGATAACAACTAGCGTAATAATCATATAGAAACCAAGAATAAGCGTATGAAGTCATTTATCAGTGAAGACCATATAGAGCAAGCCATCTGTAATCGACTTTCGCAGCCGGAATACGGATGGAAACGAATAGAGTGTAGCCCCGACTTGGATGCCCAAGACGAGGTGGCATCCACTGGGCGTGCCAACCCTTCGGAGTGCATTCTGCCAGAAGTGTTCCTCTCTGCCTTGCGCCGTCTGAATCCGCAGATAGACGATGAAATCTTGAAGAACATTCTCCAAGACTTCCGCAAGGACTATTCGGGTACCGATATGGTGGATACCAACTACAAGTTTTATAACCAGATAAGAAATGGCATCAAGGTGAAGACCCGCAACCAGCATCGTGAGGACTTCGACATCGTGAAGCTCATCGACTTTGATCATCCTGAACGCAATGAGTTTCATTGTGTCAACCAGATGTGGATCAAAGGTCACTTCCGCTATCGCCGTCCCGATGTGCTCCTCTTCGTGAATGGACTGCCCGTGGTGTTTATCGAACTGAAAAACTCCACCGTCAAGATAGAGGAATCTTATAACAAGAACCTCGTGTCTTATCGCAAGGACATCCCGAACATCTTTGCCATGAACCAAATCTGCGTGTTGAGCAATGGTTTGCAAACCAAGCTCGGTGCATGGAATGCAGGCTATGAGTTCTTCTTCGAATGGCTCAGGGTGAATAACGAAAAGGAGAAACTGAACAGGGAGGAGATAGCCGAACATGGACTGAGTATTCAGACCTTGATAGATGGTCTCTTCCGCAAGGAGCGACTCTTGGACTATATCGAAAACTTCGTGTTCTTCGATAACAAGCGCATCAAAATTATCGCCAAGAACCACCAGTATCTCGGCGTGAACAATCTGATGGAAACCGTGAAGCGCAGGGAGGAGCTGAAGGGTAAGCTTGGTGTCTTTTGGCATACACAAGGTTCGGGCAAGAGCTATTCGATGGTGATGTTCGTAAGAAAGGTGAAGCGCAAGTTGCATGGCAATTTCACCTTCTTGGTGATCACGGATAGGGATGACTTGGATACGCAGATACATAAGACCTTTGTGCGCACGGAGGTGGTGGGCGATAAGGAAGAATGCCAACCTAAGAATGCCGTGCAGTTGAGGGAGTTCCTCTCTGGCAATAAGCCGTTGGTGTTCACGCTTATCCATAAGTTTCAGTACGATAAGACCAAGAAATATCCTGTGCTCTCCACTCGCAGCGACATCTTTGTATTGGTAGATGAGGCTCATCGCACCCAGTATAAGCAGTTGGCCGAGAATATGCACACCGGTTTGCCGAATGCCAACTACATCGCCTTTACCGGAACGCCACTCTTGGGCAGCAAGCGACTCACCAACCAATGGTTTGGCGATTATGTATCGGAATATAACTTCGCCCAAGCCATCGAGGATGGTAGTACCGTGCCGCTCTTCTATAGCCGAAGAGTGCCAGAGGTGGGCTTGACCAATGACTGGCTAGATACCGACATCGACCAAATCGTGGAAGATGAGAATCTCAACGACCGAGAAAAAGAACTCTTGGAGAACTCTTCCTCTCGCATCTTGGAGGTAATCAAGCGTGATGGCAGATTGGACCGCATAGCCAAGGACATCGCCCATCATTTCCCAAGACGAGGATTCTTGGGCAAGGGCATGGTGGTGAGTGTGGATAAATACACTGCCGTGAGGATGTATGACAAGGTGCAGAAGTACTGGGCAGAGGAGAAAAAACAACTCATCAAGGAGCGTAATGAGGCAAAAACGCATGATGAGCGTGTCGCTTTGAGTGAACGTCTCAGCTATATGAACAAGGTAGAGATGGCGGTGGTCATCAGTAAGGAAGATGGCGAGGAGGAGAAGTTTGCCGCCCAAGGTCTCGACATCACGATGCATCGCAAGAAGATGGAGGCGATAACGCCCGATGGCAAGGACATCGAAGACCGCTTCAAGGATAAGGATGACCCTCTGAGCTTGGTCTTCGTCTGTGCCATGTGGCTCACGGGTTTTGATGTGCCATCGCTCTCCACGCTCTATCTCGACAAACCGATGAAGGGGCATACGTTGATGCAAGCCATCGCTCGTGCCAACAGAGTATATCCTGGCAAGACGTGTGGCATCATCGTGGATTACGTGAATGTGTTCAAGTACATGCAGCAGGCTCTGTCTGACTATGCCTCTACGGATGATAACGCAGAATATCCTGCCAAGGACATCGAGCAGTTGATAGCCAACATCGACCAATGTGTCATGGAGACAGAGGCTTTCTTGTTGCAACTCGGCATCAAGCTGGCTGACATCATCGCCGAAGGAGAAACGCTCGACCAACTAGAGATGTTCCGAAAGGCATATAATAGAATCTTGGAGAAAGATGAGTGGAAAGACCGCTTCAAGGTATTGAGCAATCTGCTGATGAATCTCTATGATGCCGCCAAGCCAGAAATATTTGAGAGGGGTTGGTATAATGAGGAGTTTGCACCGATAGCTTATCTCAATGGTTTGTTTTGCAATCAGATAGATGACGAGAAGTTGAGAAAGGCGAAGTTAAGAATGGCTGAGGCTCTCGACCAGAGTGTGTCGGCGTATGCTTCCGATGGTATGGCTTCATCGGAGATTCAGCCTCAGGCTACGTATGGCATCCATCAAGGTAAGGTCATCGACCTCAGTAAGTTGGATGTGGATGCTTTGCGCAAGGAAATCAACAGCACTCCTTATAAGGCGTTGGAGATAGATGACCTACGTGCCTTCATCGAGCGAACCTTGAAGCAGTTGATTAACAAGAACTGCACTCGTATCACATTCTCTCAGCGATATAAGAGTATCATCGACCGATATAATGCTGGTGGTAGTGAGAATGAGGACTATTACGAGAAGCTGCTTCAGCTCATCGCTGACTTGAAGAAGGAGCAGAGTCGCACCACGGATATGGGATTGGAGGAAGAGGAACTCGAAATCTTCGACCTTTTGAGGTCTGACCGCAAGTTGACCAAGGAGGAAGAGCAAAAGGTGATATTGGCTGCCAAGAATCTCTATCAGAAGTTATTGGCGGAGAAAGAGAAGGTGATGGTGGTGGATTGGTATAAGGATGAACAGCCTCGCCATCAGGTGTTTGCCTTGATACAAACTTCTCTCAATGAGGATTTGCCAATGAGTTACGACCGTGTGTCATTCAATGACAAGACTCATCTGCTGTTCAATCATTTCGTGGATATGGCAGTGCAAGGGTATGGATGGGTAGCGTAAGGCTACCCATTCTTTATTTCTCGTAAATCAAAAAATCTTGCTTAAGTCTTGTATCAGCCACTTCCATACAGGCAATACCTCGATGGTCTTGCCATTTACTTCCACAGTTTCCTCGGTATCATAGCTTAAAATCAGGAGACGTTGGCAATCCAAAACCTTGGTGAATTTTATCAATGCGGAGCTTTCTCGTTGCCAGGTCTCATCAGTCTTATGAGGATTGTAGCTTACCTGTATCGCCAAGGCAGCATCTGGAATGTAGAAATCTACCTCAATGTTTCGGTTATAGAAGAACACTCGCTCGTCTATGCCATATCGGCGGATGAGTTCTATGGCTACCATGTTCTCTAAGAGGGAAGTGTCGATATCCAATGCCAAGATACTGATGATGCCGTTATCCACAAAGTAGTACTTCGGGTTGGTCTCACGATTGGTGAGGTTGTCTGCGATGTTCTTGATGGGATATATCAGAAAGGCATCCTTTGAGTACTCTATGTAGTTGATGATAGTAGCTTTTCCTAACTTAGCACCAGTTGAGGCTATGATATTAGAAAGGCGGGTGAAAGAGGTGGGCTGTTTGACACTCTCTGCCATCTTTCTAAACAGAATACGGAGTGAGAACAGGTTGTCTATCTTGTTGCGAGTTGCTATATCGCCAATGTATATCTTCTGATAAACGCTATTGAGGTAATCTCGTTTGGATGCAAGTTGTGCTCCCTCTGGGAAACCACCAAAGCGGAAATACTCTGCAAAATATCTCTGTACATCAGCTCTGCCAGAAGTGGTTGCAATGTTCATGTCATCGTATGGGATATTATTGGCAGAAAGGTATTCGCTGAAACTATAAGGCAAGATATGCTTGGTAATGTATCTACCTCCTAATGTGGTAGCTACGTCACTGCTCAGCATCTTGGCATTGCTGCCAGTTATATATACTCTATATTTGTTGTCTGCCAATCGTCGGGCGAACTTATCCCATCCCTCGATGTTTTGGATTTCATCAAGGAATAGTATAGGGCGTTGTGCAGACATCATGCCATGAACCTCAAGGATAAGATTGAGTTCTTGGGCTGTCATTCCAATGAGTCGCTCATCCTCAAAGTTGATATATAGCATCGAGTCCCAAGTGATACCTTTTTTTAGGTTGTCTTGGATCTGCTGATAGAGCATGAATGATTTCCCTGCTCTTCGAACACCAATAAGCACATAGTTGGCGAAGTCTTCCTTCTCTATGTTTCGATGAACGACTTGCTGGCTTTCTATCTCTTTTCGATTCTCCAAAAGAATCTCTTTGATGGTCTCTTTTTCTATCATAATTGCAATATTGTTCTATTCGTAGAACAAAAATACAATAATTTTGTTTTATCTACAAAACAAAATGATGATTTTTGCGTATTTTAACGCAAATTATTCATTTCAGCCTTCTTGCTCCCTTCCTAAAACATAGGCAACTTCTCTTCGAAAAATACACTTTTCAATCTTCTTTTGCTGATATTGCCTAAAAAAATCGTAACTTTGCAGCCGCATTTATGAATAAGGTATTAAGTATCTCTATAAAAGGATGACAATGAATTTGAGCGAATTGGCGCGCAAGCGAGTGGCGGTAGCCGCCTATTATTTTGTGCCGGGAGTGGTGTTTGCCAGTTGGGCAAGCCGTATCCCGGATGTAAAACATCTGTTGCACTTGGGCAACGGACAGTTGGGGTCGGTACTCTTTGCCATCCCCATCGGACAACTTCTGATGATGACTTTCTCTGGCATCTTGGTGAGCAAGTTTGGTAGCAAGAAGATGCTCGTGGTATCGGAAGTGTTTTATGCCTTGGCATTGCTGAGCATCGGTTTCAGCCATACCGTCTTTCATCTCATTCTCAGTTTGGTGGCTTTCGGAATGATGGCGAATCTGATGAATATCGCCACCAACACGCAGGCATGTTTCTTGGAAAAGATGTATGGCAGGAACATCATGTCTTCCTTCCATGGCTTGTGGAGCTTGGGAGGATTTGCGGGAGGTATCGTCGGTTCCATCTTTGCCAGTACCTCGCTTCCTATCCCTGTGCATTTCGGCAGTATCTTGGTGATGTCCCTCCTCGTGATAGCCATCGGCTTGCGTTATCTCGTAGATGACCAGACGGCAAAGGCGGAGGAAGAGGAAGTGCCGAAGTTCTCATTCCGTACCATCGACCCAACGCTGTTCTTGCTCGGGCTGATGGGATTCGGTGGCATGTTTTGCGAGGGAACAGTCTATGACTGGAGCAGTGTGTATTTCTCTTCGGTGGTGAAACCCGATGAGGCTTTCATCCGTGCCGGATATGTGGCAGGTATGGGAGCGATGACACTCGGACGATTCCTTGCCGATGGTTTCGTTACGAAATATGGTCCTAGCAAGGTGTTGAAGACTTGTGGAGCCTTGATTGTCGTCGGCTTGTGGATGGCGGCAGCCTTGCCTTACCTCTTCACAGCCACCTTGGGCTTCTTGCTCGTAGGTTTCGGCATCTCCTCTTCCGTGCCTATCTGCTATAGCATCGCTGGCAAGCTCGGCACGATGAAGGCGAGCATTGCCATCACCATCGTGTCGAGCATCAGTTTCTTCGGATTCTTGGTAGGTCCTCCTGTCATCGGATGGCTCTCTGAGGCAACAGATCTTCGCATTGCCATCAGCATCGCCGCCTGCTTCGGCTTGTTTATCGCCTTTATTGCAGGGAAGGTTAGTAAAAGAGTAGAAGGATAAAAATATAAAAAGGAATCTCTGATAAGCAAGAGATTCCTTTTTTATATTTTCTGATGTATGTTCTAGCGGTAGTAATTGACTTCATTCTATTTCTTATACTTCCTCCATCCTTGCCAATTCCCAACCTTTAAACTGCATGATGAGCTTATGAAGTGTTGTGCCTTGGCGGAGTGCTTCTACCCGTGGAGCCGCGGCATATCGGTTGATTTGCTCCACAGCCTCGTCCCATTGCTGTTCGGCTTTCGTCTTGCTTTCCCCTTTAGAAATTACATTGAAATCTTTCTTCGGCAGCATCTTCAGTTCTATGATATAGCTATGCTTAGCCTCATAATGCGTAAGGTCTGGCAATAAGAAGAAATCACAATACCCATGACTTAACTCCAGTTCTGGCGCAGTATAATAGTAATCGTTCAGACTGAGATATGCCATAAAGAATCCCTGCATGTTACGTTCTGCCTCTATTCCGTCACGCACGGAAGAAATCTTGGCATAAGAATCTGCCATGTATTGCAAGGCTTCATGCCACTTGCCTTCATATGCCATGTCGTAGTAATAGTCAGTAAGTTTGTTTACATTGACATAGGCTTTTGCATCCATGAGTTCTATCAGATATTCATAATATTGCTTGCGCACATTATTGTTCGGAATTCCGAGTATAAGTTTTGCTCCTCTCGTAGCCTTGATGGTAAGCATGCCATAATAAAACAGCAGGCTTGGAAATACCTGCGGGTCTGTTATCATTCTTGCAGGGAAGGTGTCATAGAGTGTAGTCACAATCTCTCCTTTCTCGGCAATCGTGCGAATCACGCCCTTTCGGTCGCCATCCAGCTTGTCGAGCTGGATGAGCTTTTTCATCTTGTTATAGTCGGTCTTGGTGTTAGGGTCTATCATCTCTTCAGGTCCCTTGCCAGAACTCAGATAGTTGCGCAGATAATAGAACACCATATCGCAGTTGAAGATCTTACTTTGAGATGTCAAGGCACTCTTCGAGAAACAATAGTTATCATACCAGGGTTTCATCTCGTTAACAATGTCATCAATGTTGGCATTGGCTGCAATTTCGCCCTTTTCCTTATAATAGTTGAACATCTGATAGACATCTTCTGTAGAAAAGCCTAACATCTGGTTGAATTGCTTCTTGGTGGATATATGCCATCCGATGTTGAAACCGCTGGTTACATCATCGAGCGTCACAGGACTCACACCCGTCATAAAGATACGTTCAAACGAACCTTTGAATTTCTTGAAGATATCACGATAGAAACCCTCAGCATGAGTAATGGCACGATACACTCCTTCACCCTGCTCGTTGAGCACCGTGTTGGTGAAGTTGTCATATTCGTCAATGATGAGATAGGTACGAAGATTCAGCTTCTTCGATTCGTCGTTGATAAGTATCAACTTGTCTACGGCGTCTTCCGCCTCGAAGACCTTCTTTACAAAATCCTCCGAATAGTATTGACGGTAGACATCCACAAAACTATCCAGCTTCACTTTGCAATAACGGTTAAACTTGTCTTCCAGCTGGTCGATACGTCCGCCTACTTGCGAAAAATCAAGATAGAGAACCAGATATTTACCTTGAAGGGGAGTAGGATTCTTACCAATCCACAGATTGCCGAACAGATCCTTGAACTTATCCTTCATGCTACAATCATAATAAGCTTGGAGCATACTGATGAATACGCTCTTGCCAAAACGGCGAGGACGGATAAAGAAGAGGTTTACCGCCTCATCTTCCAATGCTGGCAAATACATCGTCTTGTCCACATAGTAATTGTTTTGCTCTATGATTTGTACGAAGTCATTGCGTCCATAAGGTATTCTTTTAGTATCTTGCTTCATATCTACAGTATTACTTGTAATTTTGTGCAAAGATACAACTATTTGGGAATAATACCAAAGAAAAACGGATTTTTTTCGGTAATCTGCAGAAAACAACATTCCTGGTAGATGCTCATACATTCTCACCAATGTGGCACTATATATAATAGAAAGAGCCTGCTTAGTGTATAATCTTTATGTACCCATAAAAAGCAAAAGACCCGCCCTGGTTCGCTGTTCAAATGGGAAGCGTGGCGGATTCTGTTGCTGCAAAGGTACGAATAATCATTGACAATACAAACTTTTTAGCAAGAAAAATCATGCAAAAAAGCATTTCTTTTGATATGTTTATATTTTGACAATGCAAAATCAGACCATAGAATCACATTTTGCTAGTAGAAAAAAACAAACTCCCCATCTGGCTCAAGAAAGCAGGATGGGGAAATGTCTGTATCTTATTTACCGCTGTTATTCAGGCTTTGAATCAAAGAAACCGATAAATTCATCAAAATCTTGAAGAATGACATCCAATCTAGGATTACTCTTTTGAACTATAATGGCTATGTAATTGTCAACTTCTTCATCTCTAAGAACAGAAACTTTGACGCAAAAACGGTCTCGTTTATCAAATTCGTTAAACCATCTGGTAAAAAGACGAGCTCTTATAGCCTGTTTGCTATCACCTGTTTCACATTGATATAGAAGAATGTCTGGATTCGTGAGAAAGAATTCCTCAATGATACATTGTATAGTCTCTTTGACTTTAGAATCGTTAGGCGAATTCTTCTTGTTTTCATTGAGAATGCCGAATTCGTACGCTTTTTCATCCTCCCATATATTATTGTTTTCTACAAATTCTATTCGATACTGAACACCATAATCTGTTAAAAACTTATATGAACCATTATCAACCCATACCTTATAAGGGGAATGAAAGTTGAGGCGAGTTAAATTAAAGGCTTGCATAGCAGTCTGCAGCCTCCTTACGTGCTCGGGCAAAGTCTAGTTGAGCCTTTGCTTCCATTTCTTTTTTACGTTTTACCATGTCTCGTAATACAGCAATTGCTTCTTCACGAGTTTTAATTTTTAAAGCCATATTTATTCATTTTAAAGTTCTACTTCTGTTTGCGTGCAAAGTTAAGCTTTTATTTTGAAAGTACAAAGAAAACGAGAGAAAAAGTTCTACCTGTACGGTTGAAATTACCCAACAGAAAGGGCAGAAACTCCTAGCCCGGGGCATCACCCTGGGTAATCATGAACGCAAACCTGTCGCCCTGTAAGTGCAAAAGAATTTACATCAACTGCTGTATCTGGGTCTCCGTCAACCCCGTTATCTCCATTACCGTTGATGCATCCATGCCTTTTGCCAGCATATTCTTAGCAATCTCAATACTTCTTTGGCTTTTGCCAGCTTCTTCACCTTTTGCCATGCCTTGCTTCATGCCTTCTTCCATGCCTTTTTCCATGCCTTTTTCCATGCCTTGCTGATAGCTGTCATACTGAAGGGTTCTCTCCACGCTTACCGCATCCCAAAACTTATCATAGGCTCTGAGTTCGGCATCTGTAAAGCCGGAAGTTTTCAACTCTTCTACGGCTTTTCCTATCTCCGGGTCACGAAGCAGATCGGAAGGAATCTCCTGGGTGTTGACATTGATTTCCGTGAGAAAACGGAGCCACAATACCATCATGCGCTTGTCGGCGATGGAATGAGGAGTGAACTTAGGGAGTTCTATGA
>ENA-ORNT01002102-ORNT01002102.1-human-gut-metagenome-genome-assembly--contig:-NODE-2102-length-12568-cov-5.441701_pt1 | contig 12568 bp, 8 predicted proteins | sample MGYA00242120_ERZ509032 | MGnify/ENA primary metagenome ERZ509032 (study PRJEB26280, sample SAMEA2338729) | human gut metagenome | biome: human gut; feature: human-associated habitat; material: faeces...
CCGGTCACGCGATGCGACCAGAAGCGCTCCGGCTGGCATTTGGTGCAGTCCGGGCAGATGTCGATCACCTGCACGCCCGCTCTTTCCAGCCAGATGCGGTTCAGGCGCTTCAGATCGACGTGCGCCTTTTCGCCGTGCAGTTCAATTGCCGCTTCCGCGTCCGGGCCGAGCGATCGCCGCATGGCCTCCGGCACCTCCGGCCCGACCTCAAAGCAGCAGCGGCCGATGCACGGGCCGATGGCCGCATGAATGTGCTCCGGCGCGCAGCCGAATTCCGCCTGCATCCGAAGGACGGCCTTGTATGCGATGCCCTGCGCCGTTCCGCGCCACCCGGCGTGGACGGCGGCGATGGCCTGCCGCACGGGGGCAAACAGCAGCAGCGTCGTGCAGTCCGCACCGAAGCAGACGAGCGCCGCGCCGGGCTCGTCGGTCAGAAGCCCGTCGCAGACGGCGGTCTGCTCCCGCTCCAGCCCTGTGCCGCAGTCCTGCTTGCCGACGCGCAGCAGAAGATCGGTATGCTCCTGCCGGGTAAAGATCGTTTCCTCCGGCGAAAAGCCAACGGCGGTGCCGAGAATGCGGTAATTCTCCCGCACGTTTTCCGGCCTGTCTCCCCGGTGCGTGCCGAGATTGAGGGAGGACAAAGCCCCCTCGCTCACGCCGCCGAAGCGCGTGGAGAAGCAGTGCACGCTCCCGGAAAGCGCGTCGGCGGTCAGATATTCAAGTGATCCGTGGTGAATGGTGTGAAACATGGGCTTAATTCGCGTTCTGGCCGCGTTCGGCGGCGAGATCCTTGTCGCGGCAGCACTTCTTGTACTTTTTGCCGCTGCCGCACGGGCACGGATCGTTCGGACCGACCTTGATCTTCTTGACGACGGGCTGACGCTTGACGGTATGATCTCCGCCGCCGCCCTCGCCGGTGACCTTCGCCACGCGCTGGCGCTTGACCTCGGCGTCCGTCTTGAGGCGGAAGCTGAAGAGCCTGCGCACGATCTCCTCCTTGATGGCAGAGGTCAGAGCCTCGAACATCTCGAAGCCTTCACGCTTGTAGGCGATGACCGGGTCCTCCTGCGCGTAGGCGCGCAGACGGATGCCCTGACGCAGATCGTCCATCGCATCGATGTGATCCATCCAGTATTCATCGACCACGCGAAGCGTGATGACGCGCTCGACCTCGCGCATGACGGCGGGCGTATACTGCTGCTCCTTGGCAGCGTAGAAGCTGTCCATGAGCTGCATCAGCTTTTCTTCGGCCTGCTCCTTTGTGAGGGCCTTCAGCTCGTCCTCCGTGACCTTCCAGCTGCCCTCCGGCAGATAGACGCCCTCGATATGGCGCATCATTTCGGCGAACTGCGAAAGGTCACCGAGGTGCTTCTGCTCGCCGAAGGCGGCGTGGACGATCCCGTCGATCACGAAGCGGATCATGGACTGAATGCTGGTATGCAGATCCTCTCCGTCGAGCACCTGACGGCGCTGCTCGTAGATGATCTTTCTCTGGACGTTCATGACGTCGTCGTATTCCAGAACGCTCTTACGCACCTGATAGTTGCGGCTTTCGACGGTTTTCTGTGCGTTCTCGATGGCGCCGGAGAGGATCTTCGCGTCGATGGGCGTGTCCTCGTCGATGCCGAGGCTGTCCATCATGCCGAGAATGCGCTCCGAGCCGAACAGACGCATGACGTCGTCCTGCATGGACAGGTAGAAGCGCGTCTCGCCGGGGTCGCCCTGACGGCCGGAACGGCCGCGGAGCTGATTGTCGATACGGCGGGATTCGTGGCGCTCGGTGCCGATGATGAACAGGCCGCCGGCCTTGCGGACAAGCTCCGCCTCGGCGTCCACCTCGGGCTTGTGCGCGGAATAGGCCTGCTTGTATGCCTCGCGCGCGGCCAGGATCTCGGGGTCGCTCGTTTCGGCGAAGGAGGTGCATTCCGCGATCAGCTCGTCGGACATTCCTGCCTTGCGGAGGTCGTTTTTCGCCATAAACTCGGCGTTGCCGCCGAGCATGATATCCGTGCCGCGTCCGGCCATGTTCGTTGCGATGGTGACTGCGCCGAGATGGCCCGCCTGCGCGACGATCTCGGCCTCTTTTTCGTGGTGCTTGGCGTTCAGCACATTGTGCGGGATCCCCTCGCGCTTGAGAAGCTGCGACAGCAGCTCCGATTTTTCGATCGAGATCGTGCCGACCAGCACCGGCTGGCCCTTGGCATGGCATTCCTTGATCTGCGCGATGACCGCGCGGTATTTGCCCGCCTCGGTCTTATAGACGACGTCCGGGTCGTCGATACGGATGACGGGCTTGTTTGTCGGGATCTCCACGACGTCCAGATCGTAGATGCCGGAGAATTCCTCTTCCTCGGTCAGTGCCGTGCCGGTCATGCCGGAGAGCTTGCCGTACAGGCGGAAGAAATTCTGGAAGGTGATGGTGGCGAGCGTCTTGTTTTCGCTTGCGACCTTGACGCCCTCCTTGGCCTCGATGGCCTGATGCAGGCCCTCGTTATACCGCCGGCCGTACATCAGACGGCCGGTGAACTCGTCGACGATGATGACCTGCCCGTCTTTCACGACGTAGTCGATATCGCGCTTCATGATGCCGTGCGCGCGCAGAGCCTGATTGATATGGTGCGTGAGGGTCGAGTTTTCGATATCGGCATAGTTTTCAAGGCCGAATGCGCGCTCTGCCTTGGCAATGCCGCGCGCGGTGAGCGTCGCCGTGCGCGCTTTTTCGTCAACGACGTAGTCGGCGTCGATGCTCTCGTCCTCTTCCTCCTTGGAGTCGGTGGAGGCGTAGACCTTCTTTTTAAGTCCGGCGACAAAATCGTTTGCCTGACGGTAGAGATCGGTGCTCTCGTCGCCCTGGCCGGAGATTATAAGCGGTGTTCTCGCTTCGTCGATGAGGATCGAGTCAACCTCGTCAACGATGGCAAAGGCGTGGCCGCGCTGGACGCGGCTTTCCTTGTAAATGGCCATGTTATCGCGCAGATAGTCAAAGCCCATCTCGTTATTGGTGCCGTAGGTGATGTCGGCGGCGTAGGCGGCCTTGCGCTCCTCATTGGTCAGGCCGTGGACGATCAGGCCGACGTCGAGACCCATGAATCTGTGCACCTTGCCCATCCACTCGCTGTCGCGTCGGGCGAGGTAGTCGTTGACGGTGACGATATGCACGCCGTTGCCGGTGATAGCATTGAGGTACGCCGGCATGACCGCGACGAGGGTCTTGCCTTCGCCGGTCTTCATCTCGGCGATACGACCCTGATGCAGGACGATGCCGCCGATGAGCTGGACGCGGAACGGCTTCATGCCGAGGACGCGCCACGCGGCCTCGCGCACCGCGGCGAATGCCTCGGGCAGCATGGAGTCGAGATCCTCGCCGTTATCATAGCGGTTCCGGAACTCGGCGGTTTTTGCGCGCAGCTCGGCATCGGAAAGTGCCTGCATCTGCGGCTCGAGCGCCTCTATCTTATCGACGATAGGGTATATTTTTTTAAGCTCATGATCGGTATGGCTGCCGAAAAGTTTACTGAAGAAGCCCATATTATTGCCTTTCGTATGTAAATATAATTTCACAAATAGATTGTAGCATATAATTGTGAATAAAAAAAGTCCTACGGCATGGCTTTTTATGTCTTTTCATGACTTTTTCTGCGCTTGTTATCGGCATGGGTGATATGTTATAATAGCCGCATCACGCGAAAAGAGGTATCCACCGTTGGATTTCAAACAAATCACATTAAGCGACGTGGGCGCACTGCGCCCGTACCTGCGCGCGCAGTATCGCTCGTGCGACTACTCGGTGCTGGGCGTTTTCATGTGGGCCGACAGATTCGGCTACGAATACAAGACAGAGGACGGAGTTCTGTTCATGCGCGAAAGATCGCGGCACGGCGGCGAGTACGACTATTTGCTGCCGACGGGCGAAGGCAGCCTGTGCGACAGGGTGCGCGCGCTGCGCGAGACGGTCGGCGCAGGGCTTACGATGAGCCTTGTTCCCGAGGACGCGCTCGGCGAGCTGCGGCAGGAATTTAGCTTCACCGCCGTCGAGGAGCCGGACATTGCCGACTACATGTACAAGGCCGAGGATCTTGCCTACCTCGCCGGGAAAAAATACAGCAAAAAGCGAAACCTCATCCACCAGTTTGAGAAGCTCTACCCCGACTACACGCTCGAGCCGATAACGAACGAGAACGCGCACCGCATCGCCGAGTGCTGCGCGCACGACTGGTCGGACGCCGGTCTGAGCGAGCTTGCGATATACGAAAACGACCACACGCGCGAGGTGCTCGAGGACTTCGCGGCCTACGGCTGCACGGGCTACGCGCTGCACGTCGGCGGCGAGATCGCGGCATTCTGCATCGGCGAGGTGATGGGCGATACGCTGATCGTTCACATCGAAAAGGGCAAGCGCGAGTACAAGGGCGCGTTCCAGATGATAAACTGCCTGTTCGCGAAAACGGAGCTTGAAAGGTGCGGAATACAATACATTAACCGCGAGGACGACGTCGGCGACGAGGGACTGCGCCGGGCAAAGCAATCGTACTTCCCCGAATACATGCTGAAAAAATTCAGGCTCGAATTTGAATAGGGAGCTTCGCTAGCTGAGAGCTGATAGCTGAGAGCTGTTAGTGAGCGGAACGGATGAATCCGTTCCCTACAGGGGAAGGCAGAAAAAATCACAACGCCGCAGTGGAGAACCACTGCGGCGCTGCTTTTATGCAACATAACGAATAGTTATAACAAGAGACTAAGTAAATGCTCTAAGCTCTAAACATCGTTAGAATTGCGAATTATTAATTACTCTGCGAGTGCGCGGTAGATGAAGGTGACAGCCTGGCCGCGAGTGCAGGTTGCTTCGGGACGGAAGGTGCCGTCAGCGAAACCATTGGCGACCTTGTTGGCAACTGCCCATGCAACTGCGTCTGCGCAGTAGGAGCCGGAAGCGACATCTGCGAAGTTGGTGCCGGTTGCAACCTTCTCATCGCCGGATGCACGGAACAGGAAGGTGACGATCTGGCCACGAGTGCAAACTGCATTCGGGTCAAAGGTGGTCTCGGTAGTGCCCTTGGTGATGCCCTTCTCGACTGCCCACAGGATCGCGTTGTAGTATACGCTGTCCTTGCTTACGTCGGTGAACGGGTTGACGGTGTCAGCCTTGACCTCGGGAGAACCGGCTGCGCGGTACAGGAAGGTGACGATCTGTGCACGAGTGCAGCCATCGTTTATGCCGAAGGTATCGGCGGTCTTGCCGGTGGTTACGCCCTTGTTTGCTGCCCAGATGATTGCATCGTAGTAGGGGCTGGACTTCTCAACGTCCTTGAACGGGTTGGGAGCGACATAGTTGGGATCCTTCTCGCCGCAAACGGTGCAGACGCCATTCTCGAACTTGTGGCCGAGTGCAGGGATCTCAGTGCCCTTCTTTACGGTCTCGCCGCAAACGGTGCAGACCTCGTCGCCGGTGTAACCAGCTTCGGTGCAGGTTGCTGCCTTTGCGTCCTTAACTTCGGTCTTGTGACCCAGAGCAGGAATTTCTTCGCCAGCCTTGAGGACCTTGCCGCACCACTTGCAGACGGAGTCGCCGGTGTAGCCAGCCTCAGTGCAGGTTGCTGCCTTAACGTTTGCAAGCTCAGCAGCTGCAACGTGGGTAACAGCAGGAACAACATAAACCGTAGGAGTGCCATAGAAAGCATCATACTCGCCACAAACAGTGCAGTACTTAACGCTCAGGCCATTGCTGGAGCAGGTGGGCTCAACGATAACCTTGGTTGCATAGCTGTGAGCAGCAGGAATTTCAGTAATCTGTGCATCCTTAGTGCCAGGCATGTAGGTAGGAGTATAGCCATTTGCAGTGTAAGTGCCGCAAACGTAGGTCTTACCATCATCGCCTACGAAAGTGTTATCGCAAGCATAAACATTATCATAGGTGTAGCCAACTTTATCGCAGGTAGCTGCAACGTCATCAAGCTTTGCCCAGTGGTGGCCAGTTGCAGGGATAACCTCGCCCTTGCCAGTTACTGCCCAGCCCTTGTTGGTCCAAGTGAGGGTCTTAGCGGTGTTGCCGTCCTTAGTGCAGGTAGCTGCAACTGCAGGAATTTCAAAAGTCTGGCCAACAGTCAGGTCCTTAGTGTTGTAAGGATTGTAGTACTGGTCAAAAGCGAGCTTGTCGCCGCCGAAGTACTCTTTGCAGATGCTGCAATATACACGATCGGTCTTGCCGTCATGCTTGCCAGCAGCGTCGATGTAGGGGTAGTAGCCTTCATCGCCGGTCTTGACGGTCAGTGCAGTTGCATGTGCATCGTTGAGGCAAGCAACATTGCCGGTGAGGACAGCCTTGTCCTTTACAATAACGGTACCGCAATCAGGGCAGTATGCGTCGCCAGTATGACCCTGACCATTGCCGCGAGTTTTGTCAGCGAGAACCTGAGTGAACGTTACTTCGTCGCCAGTTATAACTGCTTTCCATACCTTGAGTTCTTCGCCATTTACCATTGCAACATGGGTAGGCTTTACAGCTGCATGATACTTGATGGAGCCGTCTGCATTGTAAACATCTTTGTCTACAGTTACGAGCTTGTCGGTATCAACGTGACCAGTTTTTTCGAACTTGTCAACAACAGCCTTCACCTGAGCATTGGTGTACTTCTCATTGGAAGACTTGAAGACTCTTTCAGCGACTACGGAATTTGCAATGAATACAGGATTCTTGCAGTCCTTGCAAACAGCATAGCCCCAGCCGTCATTCTTGCAAGTGGGCTTTACAAAAGCAGTAAAGTCAACATAAGTATGACCAGCTGCCTTAGTAATATCGAGGCTTCCAGTCTTGTAAGTGCCGCAATCTGCGCAGTAAGTAAGGGAAATACCCTTCTTCTCGCAAGCTGCTGCCTGGAGCTCTACGGTCTTCCAGTTGTGGCCGAGTGCTGCGCACTTATTAACGTCAGCCTTGTCAGCAAAAGGAGTTACCTTAAGTTCCTTTACTACAACATCTTTTGTTGCAGTGCTATGCGTATTGCAGTACGCAAACTCGATGCCGGGCTGCTTCTTAGCAGCGTCAACCGCGATGTTGACGGACAGAACATCACAATTCGCATGGGCGCCGTCTGCCAGTGCGACAGCCGGAACCAGAGATGCGATCATGAGAACAGCCATCAGCATGCTCAACAGTCTCTTTTTCATTTTCTCTTGTTTACCTCCGTTTAAAAATTGGGTTGAAAAAGTTTTGTCAAATACGCTTGGATACGGGAGAAAGCCCACACCAAACATATTTTTCTTGATTATAGCATACGACTTTACATGTTTCAAGTGTTTTTAATAATTTTTTGGTCAACAATTCGGTTACAAAGTCGGGGCGAGGCGGTGTACGACCCCTCAGTCGGCGCAGCCGACAGCTCCCCTCAAGGGGAGCCAAGGGCGGTGGCTTGCGGTGCTGTTCTCTTTGCCTCCCCTGCTAAGGGGAGGTGGGGCAGGCGCGCAGCGCATGGCTCGGTGGGGTCGCGTTTTTTCGACGTAAGTTCCAACCCCTCCGGTTCGCAAGCGAACCACCTCCCCTTGACAGGGGAGGCAATGACAGTTCCCCTTGACAGGGGAGGCGACCCCTCAGTCAGCGGAGCCGACAGCTCCCCTTGGCAGGGGAGCCAATGGCGGTCTACTTGGCAGGGGAGGCAACCCCCTCAGTCAATGCGGCTTTTTACTGCCGCATCAATATACTCGCACACTCCAAGGAAATTCTTATTCACTTCGCTATTCGGTATGCGCAGAACCGTCAAGCCATAACGCTCAAGAGCAGCAGTGCGTTCGGCATCTCTTGCCTGCGCTTCCGGCTCGTAGTGCTGCGAGCCGTCAAGCTCTATCACGAGTTTCGCCTTGGAGCAATAAAAATCGACAACATAGTTAGCAATTACCCTTTGACGATAGAATTTCACATCATACAGGCGCAAGAACTCAAACCAAAGTTTTCGCTCTTCCTTTGTCATGTTTTTTCGGAGCGCTCTTGCTGTGGAAGTAAGGCGTTTATTATGTTTGTAGTCCATGTGTGATGCTCCTTTCTATGCGAACTGTCTCTCGACGCCCCAGTTGATTTGGAACCCCTCAGTCGGCGCAGCCGACAGCTCCCCTTGGCAGGGGAGCCAAAGGCGATGGCTTGCGGCAGGGGAGGCAACCCCTCCGGTTCGCAACCCCTCCGGTTCGCAAGCGAACCACCTCCCCTCAAGGGGAAGGCAATGACAAGGAGCTACTTCCTCCACGTTTCGGGGGCGAAGAGGACGAGCATGGGGAAGATTTCGAGGCGGCCGAGGAACATGTCGAAGCACAGGACTGCCTTACTTATTATATTAAGCCCGGAAACGCCCATGGTGAAGGTGTTCGAGTCGATGCCGTAGCCGACGTTGCTGAGGCTCGAGATCGCCGCAAGCATGCCGTCGCCGATGCTCAGGCCGTTTATCGACAGCACCACGGCAGTAAAAATGACCGCCATGAAATACGCTACGGCAAAGCTCTCGACCGCGGAGACCGTGTCCTCCTCGACGATCTCGCCGTCAAGGTGGATAAGGTGCACGGAGTTCGGCGTGACGGTGCGCGCAATGGCGCGGTAGGTGCTCTTGCAGAGGATCATCACGCGCGACAGCTTCATGCCGCCGCCGGTGGAGCCGGACATGGGGCCGGTTATCATCAAAACGGTCAGCATTGCCCACACAAATGGCGACCAGAAGCTTGCGTCGATCGACACATAGCAGGTCGTGCTGATGATCGAGACGACCTGGAACAGAGTGTGGTGGACGCCGTCGGCGACGGACGCGAATTTCGAGGCAGTGTCGATGCCCATGAGCAGCGCAACGCCCAGCACGACAACGACAAACGCGCGCAGCTCGCGGCTGCGGCGGATGCGAAGAAACTCGAGCGCAAGGACGCAGTAAAACAGGCTGAAGCTCATGCTGCACAGGGTCATGAAAACGAGCGTGACGTTTTGCGCATACGCGCCGTAGGACGCCATACTGTCGTTGCGGACGCAGAAGCCGCCGGTGGACACCGTGCTGAGCGATATGTTCACAGAGTCAAACAGCGGTATGCCGCCTAAAAGCAGCAGAAGGATCTGCACGACGGTCATTGCTATATATATCTCATACAAAAGCTTTGCCGACTTCTGCATGCGCGGCACGAGCTTTGACGCCATCGGGCCGGGGAACTCCGCGCGCAGCAGGAACATCGAGCCGCCCTCGCGCGCGACCGGCGCTATCGCAAGCAGGAAAACCAGCACGCCCATGCCGCCGATCCAGTTGGTGATGCTGCGCCAGAGCAGTATCGCCCGGGGCGCGGCCTCGACATCGTCGATGATCGTGGCGCCCGTGGTGGAGAAGCCGGATATCGTCTCGAACACGGCGTCGGACACGCTGTCGATCACGCCGGATGCGTAAAACGGGATCGCGCCGAACAGCGATATGATGATCCACGCCAGGGCGACGGTGACAAAGCCGTCGCGCGCGCCGAGCGGGCGACCCTTGCTCTTTATCAGGCCGCAGGGCAATCCGACCACGAGCACCGCCGCGATCGCCACGGCAAAGCCGCGCAGCGCAGCCGCGTCGCCGTCGGCGAGCGCAAGCAGCAGCGGAGGCAGCATGAACGCCGCCTCGATGCACAATATGACGCCTATCGTTTTTCTTATCGTTCCAATATTCATTACGCAAATATGTCGTTGAGGTCAAGGATCTCGCGTCCGGCGGTCGTGACGATGACGACCGTGTCGCCGGCCGAGAGCGTGTCCCGGCCGCCGGGGATGATGATCCTGCCCATGTGGTTTATGCAGACGATCAGTATGCCGGGCTTGAGCCGGATATCGGCAAGGCGCTCGTGCAGGTGCTCGGTCACGTCGGTCACGGCGAACTCCAGCGCCTCCGCGCCGCCGTCGGCTATGCGGTGGATCGTGAGCACCGCGCTGCCGCCGGTGTTCTCCATCGCGCGGACATAACGGATGATGGCGTAGGTGCTCAGGCTTTTCGGGCTTATCAGGCTGTCCGCGCCGCGGTCGCCGAGGATCTCGCCGTATTCGAGGCGGTTTATCTTCGTCAGAAGCTGCGGAACTCCCATCTTGCGCGCGAACATGCCGATGATGATGTTCTCCTCGTCCATGTTCGTCAGCGGAAGGACAGCGTCCATCTGGCGGATGTTGTGCGTCCTGAGCACCGCCTGACTCGAGCCGTCCGAGCAGATGACGTTCACCTCGGGGTATTTTTCGGCGAGGTACTCGCACCGCGAGCGCTTCATCTCGATGAGCTTGATGCTTGTGCCGGTTTTTATCAGCATCGGAGCGAGGTATTCGGCGATCCTGCCGCCGCCGACGATGAGCACGTTTTTGCTTTTTTTGCTGCGCAGCTTCAGCTCGTGCGTAAGCTCGACGAGCGACGATGCCGGCGCGGTGACGTATATTTTATCGCCCTTGCGCAGAACAAAGCTGCCGTCGGGGATAAAGACCTTTTCCTCGCGCAGAACCGCGCAGATGAGGACATGCACCCGTATTTTCCGACGCAAATCGGCAAGCTGAAGCCCGTCAAGCGGGCTGCCGTCGGCAATGAAAAGCTCGACTATCTCGGCCTTGCCCTCGGCAAATGTATCGCGCTTTATGAAGGCCGGGATCTGCAGCAGACGGTAGATCTCCTTGGCGGCCAGAAGCTCGGGGTTTATGGTCATGGACAGGCCAAGCTCCGACTTGAGAACGTAAAGCTGCTCGGTATACTCAAGATTACGCACGCGCGCGATGGTGTTTTTGCAGCCGAGCTTGCGCGCTACGATGCACGCAAGCATGTTCAGCTCGTCCTGCGCCGTGACGGCGATGAGCAGGTCGCTCTCGTCAACGTTTGCCTCGCGCTGGACGGATATCGCCGCGCCGTTGCCGCAAAGGGTCATGACGTCAAGCGTGTCGGACAGAAGCTTTACCTTTTCCTTTTCTATATCGACCACGGTTATATCGTGGTTCTCATTGGCCAGCTCCTCGGCAAGCGAATAGCCTATCTTGCCTGCGCCGACTATTACGATCTTCATTTTTCAGATCCTCTCAATATGTCTATTTTGAAAAATCCAGTAACGTATATATTAACATATTATTTACACCGTAGCAATACCGCGGCGCACCCAGTCAACGGTATAATCGGCAAACTTGCGTGTCGCCGGGCTGTTGCGGCTGGTTTCGGTTATTGCGAGGCCGATAACACGCTTTGAGGGCGGAACAAGCTCTTTTACAACAACGTCGTCGTGCCGTCCGGTCAGCAGAAGCTCGGGCATGATGGATATGCCCAGTCCCTTTTCGACCATTGCGATTATGGCGTAGTCGTCCTTGGTGGAAAACCTGATGTTCGGCTTTATACCCGCTGCGGCAAGAGCGCGATTTGCGTCGTGGTTCGATTCTTCGAGCAAGGTTATGAACGCCTCCGTCTCGCACTCAACGAGCGGAAATTTGGGATAAGACTCGAATTTGTGCCCGTGCGGCAATATTGCAAGCAGTCTGTCCTCCATCAGCGGTATGCACTCGCATTTGATCTTAGTCGGGACGTTAACGAAGCCGAGGTCAACGCTGCCCTCGTCTATCCAGCGTTCAACATCGTAATAGTCGCCGTTTAAGAGCTTGAGATCGACGTTCGGGTAATCGTGCTGGAACTCTTTTATTACGCCGGGCAGCCAGTGGACCGCAACGGAGGTGAATGCGCCTATGCGCACCGTGCCGGAATCAAGGCCGCGGATGGCAGAGGCTGTCTGCCTAAGCTGCTCTTCATAGTTGAGCATTCCGCGCACCGACGGCATTATGCGCTCTCCGTCGGCGGTGAGCTTAACTCCGGCGCGCGAGCGGGTTATGACCGAAAAGCCAAGCTCGGCCTCCAAATTATTAATAGTATGGCTGACTGCCGACTGCGTGCATCCGAGGGCGTCGGCCGCTCTTGTAAGGCTGCCCAACTCCACCACTTTCGCGAGAGTTTCGTATTTTGAAATGCTCATATTGCTCCTCCGGGGAATTTACATGAATTTTATTCATGTTAGCATGAAAATAATTAGGTATGGTAATAATATACCGCGTTTTTTCTGAAAATCAAGTAATTTCGATAATATTTCGCCTTGCAACGCACTTTTTGTGCGGCTATAATTCAAACATCGTTTAAAAATGATTGGAGAGAGAAACATGACAGGTAATATTATTTGCATCCTGATCGCCATTGTGGTCTACCTTGTCGGTATGGTCGCCATCGGCGTTTACTATTCCAAGGGGCAGTCCGACGCACACGAGTTTTACCTCGGTGGCCGCAAGCTCGGCCCTATCGTGACGGCGCTTTCCACCGAAGCTTCGGACATGAGCGCATATCTGCTCATGGGCGTTCCCGGACTGGCGTTCTTCTGCGGCATCGCGGAAGCGAGCTGGACGGCTATCGGCCTTGCGCTTGGCACCTATCTCAACTGGCTGTTCGTTGCAAAGCGCCTGCGCCGCTACTCGGTGCGGCTGGGCGCGCTGACTCTTCCCGAGTACATATCCCGCCGCTTCTACGATAACACCAAGCTCATTGAGCTTATAGGCGCCATAACCATCATCGTTTTCTACGTTCCCTAC
>ENA-ORNT01002107-ORNT01002107.1-human-gut-metagenome-genome-assembly--contig:-NODE-2107-length-12557-cov-43.458727_pt1 | contig 12557 bp, 9 predicted proteins | sample MGYA00242120_ERZ509032 | MGnify/ENA primary metagenome ERZ509032 (study PRJEB26280, sample SAMEA2338729) | human gut metagenome | biome: human gut; feature: human-associated habitat; material: faeces...
CAGTTGTATGGTCTACTAAGTCACTTGAAGCTGCAGTTGATGGTCTATCAAAGGGTCTTCCGCTTAAAGCTAATCCATTTATAGGACCTAATACAAAGCTATTAAAACCAGATTTAGTATATAAAAGAACTAAAGAAGAGCTTGAAGACTATATGAAATGTATGGAAGATCCGGCATACTTTGCTACTAAATGCTATATCATACATCCAACAGGTCTTCAAAAGGCAGTTCTTCGTGACTACCAAATTGACTACTTACATCATTTGCAGACGCATAGATTTTCTATCATGCTCGCATGTAGACAAGCAGGAAAATGTGATTTTTTTACTACTACAAGTGATTTTGTTTTACCTAATTCATTGATACTCGATTTATTAGAAAATAAACGTCGTCTGATTGACAACATATTAAAAAGATATAGTTATTATATAGATAAAGATGGCAATTACATTGTCATGAATCTTCCATTATTTGAGCTTCAAAATCTATTTGATGACTCATTTATATGGAAAATGAAATACATTATATATAAAGCAATATATAACATTGCTAATAAATAATACTGCCATGATAACTTATTTATTATATAAATTAATTTGCTTATTAGACTATATAGATTATAAGTTCATTAAAAAGGAAAAACTACTTGACAACTATAAAACTACTAAAGATATAGATATAAGCAAATATAATATAAAGGTATATACTGATACTGGGTACCAGCCAATATCACACATATATAACACTAAGCCATTTGAGATATATGATATAGAGACAGAAAATGGATATGAGTTAGAATGTGCAGATAAGCATATGTTGTTTGACTCTAATTATAATATAGTATATGCGAATGAGCTGTCAGTAGGAAGTGTAATACAGACTATTGCAGGTCCTTCTAAAGTGAGCTCTATAACTATAGCAAAAGACAAAGTATCTATGTGTGACATAACTGTTGAGCATCGTAACCATAGATATTATACAAATGGAATATTGTCACATAACTCTGTGACTACTGCAATATATTGCTTATGGAAGATTTTATTTAACGTAGACAAAGCTGGATTGATTCTATCTAAGTCAGGTCCAGCTGGTGTAGATCTTCTTAAAAAGATAAAAGATATGTATTTATATCTTCCATATTATCTTAAATGTGGCACACTAAAATGGAACCAATCCGAGATATCCTTTGACAACAACTCATCAATATCTACAGAGTCTTTCTCAGAGACAGCAGGTCTAGGTAAGACAATAAATTTCTTGATTCTTGATGAGTTTGCATGGTGTCCTGCAAATGAGGTAGATTTGTTCTACCAAAATATCATTCCTACTATTACTACTATGACAGACTCAAATGTATGTATTATGTCAACGCAAAATGGATTCAACAAGTTCTATAATCTATGGCATGATGCAGAAATTGGAAAGTCTATATATGGTCCATTTAAAGTAGATTGGTGGCAAGTACCACAATGGAATCCTAAGACAATGACATGGGATAAGCGTACTGAAGCATGGAAAAATGAGATGATTGGTGTGCTTGGATCTGAAGAGGCATTCTATTATCAATATGGTACTCAATTTGCGACAAGTGACGCATGCCTTGTATCTAGAGAGAGACTAAAGCAAATTAGAGATATTGCTAAGCCATTCGTAAATCGTGATGATTTAGATGTATCATTGTTGCATAAAGAGAATTTATATTGGAAGGAAGATTTTAATTTTGAGGAATTGAAGACTGGATGGTTTATAATTTTGTGTGACTTAGCAGAAGGTGGAGGCGGTGATTATACAGTATTTAATATATTGAAGATAACTAACGAGAAAAATGATGAGAACAATATAGAGCAAATTGGATATTGGTACTCTAATAAAGATGACATTGAGATAGCGTCAATTGATTTTTGGTTGTTAGCTGTACAACTCTTCAATAATGATAGATGCATATTCTCTATAGAATGGAATACTTATGGTGCATTATTCTATAATCTATTGCTACAGCTTAATGAAGATGACTATAAGCAAGAGTATTCATGGAGATTTAATGTAAAGCCATTGTCTTCAGATGTAGTTGATGGACAATTAGAGTTTGATATATCAAGGATTGCCCAATATAAGAAAGGAAATATAGAGTCTGATATTGCGTTAGCAAAAATGTTCAAGCATAGAAACACTATTCCTGGAATACGATTCAATAGTGCTAATAAAGTTACTGCATGCTCATTATTGAAGCTTGAGCTCGAAAAAGCTTCTGTTGTCATAAATGATTTGATAACTACACAAGAGCTTGAGAATTTTGAAGACAAAAACGGAAATGGAACATATAAAGCTGCATATGGACATGATGATTTAATTATGACTTTTTGCCAGATACCATTGCTTAAGCAGACAATACAATATAAGAATTTGATTGAGGAGATGACTTCATCAGAAATGACAGACAATGTAGAATATGGTGTAAATTTATATAGCCAACCAGGATATGATATTGGTATGCAACAAATTCCATCAGAGTATACACAATTTCTTAACAATAGACTAATAAATAATAAGCAAAATTATGGAATGTTTCCAAATCAATTAAACCATTTATAGAATATGAAACGTATAGTTTATGTACTTACAACAACATATAAAGACAACACATCTGAAGTGAATGCAGTATTTAACAACAAGAAAGATGCAGAAAAAATTCAAGGTATGATGAAAAATCTCGACAATGAAAATGAGATACTATCGCAAGAGATAATTGAGTTTTCGGTTTTATGAATTTTTTTATTTTTACATGATATAAGATTGGTGAGAGGTGATAAATTTACTTTTTGTTACAAAAAAATGGATAAAAACATCGCTTCAAAAATTACAACTGAAATTATGAAAAAGGTAAAACAACGCTCATGGGTAGCAAGATTATTTGATATGGATGACAATAGTGTAAGCCCAAGTACATTATTTATGTTGATTCTTACTATAATTGGATGTGTACTTTTAACTGTTCCGGCAATAGCACTAATATTGGAAGCATTCCATAACCATACTATTACTACAGATTTAAATGGTATGGCATCATATGTTTGTTCAATTACAACATTATTTACCGCAGCAGGTATCACTAAAGCTTGGTCATCTTGGGCAAATTATAAATATAGCTCAAAGAATAAGAAGAAAGAAGACTGCAAAGACAAAGATAAAGACAATAATGCATAATAAAATATAAATTTATAATTATAATGGATGCGTCATATATGATGCATCCATTTTTTGTTATGGCATAGTTGAAAACATAAATTAAATCTAAGATATCCTAGGCAATCCCAGATTACACCAAATATCATGGATATATATTTTTATATTTTTATAGATAGATGTAAACCAGAGACACCAGATGTATCTCTATTTGAATCTAAATATTGCTATGTTTCATAAATAAAAAATCTGGCATGATACCATACCAGATTATAGATATTTCATCATACAACTCCTGAAGATGTTTGCGGTTTTTCGATGTCTTTCTCAATTTCTTTAAGTGTTCTCATATGAAAATTATTCTATTTTAAAGTCATCATCAACAACCAATTCAAATTCCCTAATTTCGCAGTCGTGCCAATCATCATATGCATGTTCAAGTACATCCATATAATCCCAATAATCTTGTTCAGTATATTCAGGATAATGTTCGGTAAGATACTTGATGCACCATTCATCATGTTGTTCTTCAATTTCGTCGAGAAATTCCCGAATCATTCTGGTTTGTTCTTCTGTACGACCACACATCCAGTCCGGAATATCACTCATTTCCTCCATTGTAGGAATATCATTATCCCTACAGAATTTTTCAAGTTGTGGATCATGCATATCGTCATACCAATGTTCCTCAATATCAACATACATGTCATCAGTAACACGAGATTTATATTCATGAGACGCATCAATCTCTCTCGCGTATTTTTCAGCATCAGTAATGTTCGTGAAACACTTCTCAACGCATTCACAATAGTCATCATAAGATCCTTGTGATGACACTACTGCATATATCTTAATAGTCTTCATATTGTTTTTTGTTTAATGATTTAACAATATTAAAATAGAAACAATGATTAAAAAATTCAAAATTTACTATCATAATTTTCCAACAATTCTTTGATATTGTTCTCGATTTCTGGATATTTACACATCAATATCCATCTAAACCTCAGTTCGTAATTCATACGAATTGGATTTAGTATTTTAATTCCGTTCAATATATCAACACATAACTTAGCATCACGTTCAGTGATTCCATCACATGTATCTGTCTGAACAAAATTGCACAACTGATCATCGCACATATCAGAATCATCATCAATAATCACATAGTTCTCAACTTCAGGATGTTCATTCATATATGACTTTATTTCGTCGCCTCGTAATCCACCTATACATTCTGTCATTCCAACAATATTACTGATGAACTTATCAAATGTATCTTTAACATCATCTAAATAATTATGCTTTATGAAGTACTGTTTTAAACGTTCATGAAAGGCAGACACATTACCACGACAACCCATTCTCCAAGTAGAAGACACCACAATCTTTGCGTCTGTTTTGTCGCAGATATCATTGACGATATTAATCTTGTGCATATCGATTTTCCATTTTGTATCAGGTGAGGTTATCACACCATCAAAATCAAGAAATATTACTTTCGTCTTATTAATTTTTTAAAGTTCGTTATAAATATAATTTTCTAAATTACACGTATTTCATAATCTTAATTATTATCTTTAGTCATTACAAATCCTGAGCATGCTGCAGCGCATATTACAGCTGTTAAGATATTAACATCATCTGAATTAGCGGCAACTGCTCCAGAATAAATCGCTATGGTAAGCAAAATTGTTTTTATTAAATTTTTCATTATTCTAATGGTCTAAGTTGATAAATTGCCTTCGATAATTTAATTTTCCCCTTTAACAAGCTCATTAAAGAATTCTTACCCCAATCACTCCAAAAAATTTTCGGTTGCATTGGACTATAAAGTCCCCTAATAACATACAGGATTTTATTATGCCCCATAACAAAAACGGGCATTTTTAAATGATTCATAGAAAGTCCAGCATCACCATAATTAGTGGATCCACCAGAAAATGATGGTTCATAGGGAAGTGACTTATCTTGATGACTATGCACCTGAGCTTTTACAGTATAACGCCCAAATTTATTCGATAGGATTCGTCCATGAAAAGAATACCCTTCATAAGCATTCAGTTTTGTCGTCGAAGCATCATTTTTATAATCAGGCAATACGAACACTTTGTCGTTTTGCAGCAAGAAACCTCCGACTTCACGCTTAGTATAATTTGCTTTTTGCCATATATAGTTATATGCCTGAGTTTCATTTGCAAACATAACACTACCATCATTATTATAAGTAGCTAAATTGCTCCCTTTACCTGTGGTAAAAGAACTACCCATGTATGTTTGTCCTTTCTTCAAATTCTTACTAGAGTGCACATCTGGCGAATATAAGTAAAAGCCATTTTCTTGATACCAATCTAAGCCATTTATATCGAGACACAATACGGGATTATTTCCACAATACAAATATGGGCCAAAAGAATAATATTTACTAAACAATGGTTCCGTTCTATCCCAAACCAATCTAGCAGCATCATACATTCTAGCCCCATGATCATACAAATCCAATCCATGTATGTGATCGAACTCTTTACCTACATACTTGTTTCTTTGCAACTCGGCATTGTATGATAAATCGCCATATACTCCACCAAATGGATAGTAATGATTCACTTGCTCTATCGTGCCATTCTCATTCACAACCATTCTTACACTGCCAAGATGGTCCTTCTCGTAATAATGGAAAGTTGGATTCTGGCTATTGTAGAAGGAACAATAGCCACCATCGAAGAGATACTTGTCTAACTTACCATCCTCGAATATGAAGCTACCGATGTAGTCGGTCGTGTTTGTAACGACTGACTCATGAGTAGTTCGCAGCTTATTGCCTGCTGCATCATAGATATATTTCGTCTTGAAGCCATTAGAGAAAGTGATGCATTTCAAGTTGCCAAGTACATCATACTCTATATTACTGATGCCCTTGTTCAAATCCTTGACCAATGCGCCATTGGCATCATAGAAATACTCCACGTCTGCATTTGCTCCATCCTTGAAATCAAAGGAACCATTATAGAGTAAGCTACCAGCCTTATCGCTGATTGCCTTTATTTGGTTGCCGTTGTATGAGTACGTTAAGTCGTCTATGAGACCAAACGTCCCATTGTTCTTCTTGCCATATCGCTGCAATCGCTCGATGGAGCCATTCGGAGAATATGACAATACATTCTCGGAGTAATGGTTCTTGCTCTGGCTCATGTCCGCACCCTCGCCATAGATAGATTCCTCCAAGCGGTTCAAGCCATCATAGGTGAAGTCATAGCCACGGAGCACATTGTCCTTGCTTGATTGCCATTGCATACGGCTGATGTTGCCATTGAAGGATGGATTTTCCTTTGTGGACTCATAATACAGATTCTGCTTGAACCTGTCCGACTTCGTCTCCTTCAGCCAGTTGCGGATATTGTAGTCGTAACGCACACTACCTGCATTGCCGCTTCGATTGACAGAGACGAGCCTGCCAATGTCATCATAGCTATACGATGCCACTGTCCTTGTTACATTTCCAACTTGTATTGTCATTGTCTCGATTTTGTCATTGTTTGGATTATAAACATACAGCTGAGTAACATTCTTTGTCATGTCGCCTTTCGTCAATTCCGCCTTGACTTCAATTGGTTTTCTTGTAAAACTATACTTGATGGATTGCCTCAAAAATACTTCATCAGGCTTGATCTGCATTGACTCAACGACCAACCCACGCAAGTCATGGTAGGACACGGAAGCCAAGAGGTCACCATCCGTGTTTCGTGTCACAATACCTGTCTGTGAGCCAATGTTGTAGGATTCCTGCAAACCAGAAGTCTTCGCTGACAAACTTTTCGAGGTAAGGTTCTTGACCAGCTGGCGATTCAAAAAGCTATGGCTGTCATAATACCTAGCTCTTAGAAGCTGTTCATTTCCAAGACCTAAGTTTCCCAATGGGGTGTAGCCACTGTTGCACAAGCCCGAGGACAGCTCTCCATAAGTAGCCAAAGCAGAAGTGCATGAGGCATTCATGCTGGTTGTCGTACCCATGAGAACCTCGCGTTTCATTTTGTCATAGAGGTAGAACACGAACAACCCCTTCTTTCGTTGCTCGCCATCTTGAGAGAACATCAAATTGTCGGCCGCATCATACCACATTTGTTGATATTCACAACCTGGCAGACGTTTCCATACACACCTGCCATACTTGTCATAACGATACTCATAGCCATACTTTTGTAAATCTGAACATTCCTGATAAGAAGGAGAAAGCACATAGCGAAGATGACCAATATTGTCATATACATAATATGTGTCATTGTCCACATCCCTGCGCTCCAACACCTTATTACCAAATAAATCGCTGAAGGTCTGCTTTGTCTTTCCATCTTCATCAGTCACTTCCAACATAGAAAGGGATTTGGCTGCATAATAGCCATTTTCCTCTAAAGTACCCGACCCACTCACTTGATAACGTTTCACGCTATTCGATTCATTCGAACTGTAGCGTTGGTTTACAGACTTCTTCGCCTTGTGCCATGACTCACCTGCCCCTAATGTGGAGATTTGTCTATCCAAGACATCATAACGATTCAATGAGTACGGATTTTGGTCGTTATGAAAAGCTATGAGAGAGGAGGACAGTTCGGAAGGGGACACGAAGGAGCAACCTGACTGCGCTGTTCCAGGAAGCCAGCTCTGCTTTTCCCTGCCAAGCGCATCATGTTCCTGTAATGTATAGGCATACTTTCCTGTACCACCAAGCCCATTGGTTGCAGTCTCCACAGGATTCCCCAAACCATCATAATACGTAACAGTCGTTATGGCGTGAGTTCCGCCCACGTCAAGCACCTCCTTACTCATCACATAGTTTTGAGTAGGACTTTGTGCCTTGGAAAAAATGGTCAAGGCACAAAGAAGAAGCAACATACTTACAGTTCTTATTATTCTCATCTTTGTTTGAAATTATATGAATATCCATGCAAAACACCAATATGATCTCTAACGCTTTCCAACCTCCCTTCCGAGTCGTAGGAATAACTCGTTTCGTATCCATTTGGATTGATGACAGACGATATATTCAAACGTTCATCATACACATAAGCAGTCGTTTGGCATCCATTATTTCGCGCAGCCTCATAAATAGACAGCAGGATACTTTTTGATAAGTAATTCCGACCACCCAATGATGCGACATAACTTGAGAGACCTTTCATTTCTGCATAGGTCACCCCTACGATTTTCATAACAGGACATTGATAATTATAAGACCATAGCAATGTTACAGGCACACCATCCTTTCCCTCATATTGCAATATATTACCATGCTCATCATAAGCATCAACAGTAGCTTCTGTCACCAAAGTTCTGTTAGGTATTATCGAATAGCACTTATTTATTACCGGCAATCCATTTGATTGTGTAAAATCATACCGTCCTCCTCCTGTAAAAGTACCATTACGATAGAACTCTTGCCCTGTGATTTTGCTCATGCAATGCTTGTCAACAAGTAAAGCCGAGCCTGCTGATTTATCATCACACGGATACCAATAATACGTAGCAGCCGTTTGTTTCCCATACTCATCTGTAATTTTTTCTAACGATATTTGCATATTTTGTTGATTATACGAATAATTTATGTCTTTTGCGAACTTGACATTTCCCTGTTCATAATTGGTTTCTTTCGTCTCTGTCAAATAACACCATTCTATAGGTTTCCTCAATATAGCTAAATCAAATTTTCCAACTGTTAAGTATTGACTTGGCAGATGAGTAGGCACACATTTTGGAAACAAGGCATATCCCAACTCTTTCTTATAATACGAATACTCCAACTTACGCAAAGGCATGCCATCTGTAGAAAACACCGTTTCACTTTTTATTTTTCCATTCAAATAACCCTTCGGATTATAAAAGAAAGCATTATTAACCCTCGCATTGATACTATTGTCCAGACTATACCCTTGGTTATAATACTCTGTCAAAGTCTTTTTCAACAACATGCCAGAAGAATCTAAGTCATATTTAGTGACTTTAGAATAGCCAACCATTGCCGGATTACTCAACGAGCATATGTAAGAATAACTTGGTTCCGAACTTGCATAATCGAAAGCAACATTTACGGATTTTTCCACATAATCATTTACACCAATATATGAATAATCCACAAAATGTTTTTCCAATCTTTGTGTAGGTATCAACAACTTGCCGTTTTGATATTCATATCTGGTTTCACCAAGCAATTCATTAGTTGAATCATAATTTTTGATATTCTTAATTCGTAAACCTGCGCCAAGTGACATTCCTCCTTTTTCTCTTCCAGCAGTATCACTTACTTTTACTATCTGATAACTTAAGGAACATTCTGCCACTGGTATAGAAGAACCTTTGCACTCCGGCACCTCAACCTCCAAAGAGTATTTTCCTGGAGCCAATATCAATCGCTTGATGATTTCAAAAGGACTCCCAATCGAAGTATCAGAAGTTGAATAGCTTTCAATTACCTTACCTGTATCCTCATTTTTCAAATAAGCTTTTGCTGTATATTTTTTCAAGTCCGGGGTATACAAAGAAACACAAAAGCTATACTCTGTTGTTTCCGTCACTGTGATTTCCTTCTTTTGATGATTAATTCCTCCAGTACCATAAGCATTGGCACTATATCCAACAACAGAAACACCAAACCTATCGGCTGCATCCGGATAGTAATATTCGTCATCAAAACGATTAGGCTCATATTCAAAACATGAATAGCCGCCTGTTGGATATGTGAGTTTAGTCAACACTCCTACCTTAGAATATTTTTCCGATGCATAACGATTGGCATTACCCAGATAAGATACGGGTTTCACCAATTCACCTTGTAAGCTATACCTTGGCGAGCCACATAATGTACGACCATTATCAATACCATTAAAATACCCCCAGTAATCCTGAGAAAGGCTTCTAGGAGAAGGCAGTTCTGAATTTTCATAAGCCAGCTCATATATTTTAGAGTTAACCTTTACCCCTGTAAGTTTCAGACGTTTACCAGAAGTTCCATTCTGAGGAGAAGATTCTTTAAAATAATCATAACTAAAAGATATTCTGTCAAGAACATTGCCCCTAACAGTAGATTTTCTTACAATGCCGGCAATTGATTTTGCACCATCTAAATCCATTCTATCTGCTATGCTAAAACTGACAGAATCACGACAAGTGATTATCTTGGAAGGATATACTTTGTAAAATGAGCCAGAAGGGTCACCAATAGTATTAACATACGTTTCATGCTCTCCCATAAGCGACATCATCTGATCCCCTATATCACTGGGATAATTGCTTTTTTCTTCAAGCTTTGCTTCCGAATAAAAGGTTTTTACGCTTTTCGAGCTTTCACCATAATCTAATAGATGCTGAGTATACTGAAGTTCTATATGGCTTTTGCCATTCTTTCCATCTAATCCATATATATGAGTCAAGAAATACGAGTCTTTATTTGGGCCTTCCTTGAAAGCATCAAACTCATAGGTGACGCCATGATCATCCGTCAATATAATATTTGCTGGATAATGATATTGAAAATCAGAAATAACAATTTTATACTTACTAGTGTTCTCATCCAATGGGATTGCCACATTCCTTTCCCTGTCAATATAGAACGATACTGAGTTTCCACAAAAATTACCTTGGAAAACATCTGGAGTATATAATCCCCTGACTAGATCTGAATACATTAAATACTGCTTTTCATTTCCTGGTGGCAAACCAATATCAATGGATGAGCCCGACACAACCACACCCATATTAGCTATATAATGGGCATAAAAAGGACTATAAGCCGAGTACTCCTGAAAATTGCTTTCAAAATAACTTTGAGGACTATTAGGTGTTTGCTGAAAATCATCGTGTCCACAAACAATATGTTTTATATAGCCACCACAACTTAAGTTCCATCCTAAGCCTACGAAAGTCGCATTTTGCTCCACTTTTATTCCAGAGGCATCATAATATAGTTCTATTGGATATGATACGTCACCAGACTTCACCTCAAACAATGGAATTCTAATGTTCGGGGTACCAGTATATTCTGTCATCGCAATCGTTCCATATTTTCCTAATGAAGCTGCCTCTGGAGTCAGATGATTAAAATCTGGTAACAGCTTATCTATACTCAAAGAGTTTTCTTGGGAAAATGAAAATTGAACATTGCAACAAACAACAAACAACAAACAGAGTATATTTTTACAACTCCTCTGCTGCATTGAATAGAAATCATAGGAAATAAAACTTTTCATAAGAAACGCATTATTATAGTTAAATTACTCAACGGAGACTTTCTCTGAAAGCCTCTGATTGTTTACATTAATATATAAAACATATTCACCTCGTGGCAAATTGCCAAAATCTATTACTTGCTCATATCCTTCACCTGCTGGTTGATACTGGTTGAATGACTTCAAGAGCATACCTGATGTGTTACTGAGCACGAACCGCAGCTGACTGTCTGAGGACAAGGAATATGCTATGTGCAATTGCTTACCCGAAATCGTTACGTGATAGGTGATATGAGAAGACGTCTTCGGCTCTTGAGTTTCCTTACCTTGCTGCCCAGCTCGCAACTTTTCATTTTCAGAATCTTCCAACTTTTCGAAGCACTCAACATTGGCCACGCAAGCATATTTTCTCTGCAAGATTTCTCGATTGGCATTTTTCAAAGATGCCAGCAATATCTTGAACACAGGATAGCGATAACCTTGGGCATACCAATCATAAGAATTAACCTCCAACTGCATCTTTTCGGCATTAGGCATTACTTCCGTGCTATCATTCAAAGGAATAATGACTCCATTAACACTCCTCTTGATTAATAACGTATTGGACAAAGATTTATTGTCTGGAAGGATGATTTTTCCAATATCAATAGCCTTAGTGTTACTTATTCCCCTCAGAACAAAATTTATCTTTGAACTATAAGTTCCGTGCCCTTTGATGTTACACACTAAGGAGTCATTAGCAACAAAGGGATAGCGAAGATACACAAAAGTATCAACGAAATCTATCTTCACAAGGGATGTCTGTATCTGAGACAAGTACAAGCCTGCTGTAGTTTGCACGAAATCCAGCATTTCGTCTTGCCCTATCATCCTAACCTTTGCAGAATCCTTACCATAGAAGGACTCTTCTCTCTCCTTTCCCAAATACTTAAGATTTGAGAAATCCCATGTCGATTCATCATTCTCTGGGATACAGAGCTTTTCTATATCCACTAAGTCATAACGGACACTATCTCCGATACGGAAGCTATTGGAGACACCAGAAAGCATCACTTTTTGCTGCGCAAACGCTGTAGCATTACAATATGCTACCATCATCAAACTTAGTATAAATTTCTTCATAAAACATCATTTCGTTTTAAGCCATTTTTAAATCCT
>ENA-ORNT01002113-ORNT01002113.1-human-gut-metagenome-genome-assembly--contig:-NODE-2113-length-12549-cov-4.536738_pt1 | contig 12549 bp, 9 predicted proteins | sample MGYA00242120_ERZ509032 | MGnify/ENA primary metagenome ERZ509032 (study PRJEB26280, sample SAMEA2338729) | human gut metagenome | biome: human gut; feature: human-associated habitat; material: faeces...
AGTTATATAAACTTAAATATCAGAGAGTTATAAATTATTCAGTAAACACTAATTAAGAACTTCAAATTGATTCGTATTAGAAAAATTACCATTAACTAGAAAGAAACAACTCAATTCGGAATTAGAATAACATAGATTGACGGCATGTGGTTCGTTGGTAAAGCAATACACGCCATTATTCAAAGTATAGGTATTTTTTCTTTTTAAATAGTCAAAATCGGAGGATTTCTCACTTATATAAGAAATACGATATTTCCCTGAATAATTTTGATACAGGTACGCCCATGGCCGTTTAAATAAAGTGAGATTATTATATATAGCGATTATTGAATCATATAAATCTGGGTTTACACTTGCGCATTGCGCCGTGGTTATTGAGCCATGACCTTTTGTTTTGTTTCTTAAAATTGCAAAATTACTATACCAAATTAAGAGAGAAGATTTGTTCGTTAAATCATTAGCATTTATTTTTAGTTGAATAAGACAATTATTTAACTTAAACAACGCTTCTCTTTGCCATGTGTTTTCTTTCGCCTTACTCACTAATTCAGACATTTCATTATCACGTACAGGATTTGACAATAAATCTGCAGCACTACTTGTAATAATAGAATTAATAGTATTTGAAAATTCCCCAATTCCATCGGCTCTTACTAATTGATATTCATACCTATACCTTGTCCTTTCAATATCATCTTCTATGTTTGAAATGAGAAATAATGCCGTAAGTTTTGTAATCATCTCACCTAGTGCAATTAAATCATAAAAAAAAGAAACGTCAGAATCATCTCTAGATGAACTGGTTCTTGCAATCATTTGGTCAATAGGTAATAATGCCATACTTTTAAAATTATATAGTTTGCAATCATTTAAATTGAATATTTTTGTTTGTTCGGAATCACGCCGCGTACACCGCCTTTGGGATTGGGCACGTCGCCCTTGTAACGTGGGATGACGTGCATGTGGCAATGGAAGACGGACTGCCCGGCGGCTTCGCCCACGTTGATGCCCACGTTAAAGCCGTCGGGGTGGAAACGCTCGTCAATCTTCTGCCTGACATATTGCAGCACGACATTCATAGCCTCACGCTCATGGTTGGTCAGGTCGAAGTAGGAGGCGACGTGTCTCTTGGGGATGATGAGAGCATGACCGGGCGAGACGGGATAGCCATCGTAGAAGGCCACGCAGGTAGCCGTCTCGCAGATGATTTCCACTCGGCGGGACAGGCGGCAGAAAGGACACTTCTCGCCTTCCACGCGCGGCAGCTTGTTGAAATGGTTGTATTGATAGAGTTCGTAGCTTTTGTTGGCGACAAGACTCTTGTACGGCAACTTTACATTACATTGGTATGTATATTGCTTGTGGATGGCATGGAGTCGGAAGCCCTCTTCTGTCAAGTCACGACGCACGGCAAAGTAGGCCGTCCCCTTGGGGGAAAGCAGGTTGGCGACATTCATCAGCACCTCGGCTTGGGCGTATGGTTCCAAAACGTTCAGCACATAGTTGCAGAAGATGGTGTCGAACTTGCCCTCGGGAAAGTCGGGGCGATAATAATAGTCGTAGCCCGTGATGTCGTATCCCTGTTTCTTCAGTTCGTCCGTATCGAAACCATAGCCACAACCGAAATCGAGAATCTTGCCCCTGAGCAGATTGTGTTGCATGAGGTATCGCGTCGGTACGGAGAAATCCGTGCGCTTGATGGCCGTTAGGTAGGGATGGTTTATCTTCTCTGGTTCCATAGTTATTGGGGGCTTAGGGTTCGGAAACCCATGTTGACAGCCATTTGGCTGAGAGGGGAGAAGGTCTTGCGGCAGACGTTCAGGAACTGCTCGTCGGACATTTGCATCAAGTCCTGCGGGGAACAGCCCAAGGCATAGTACTCGTCCAGAGTGTTGTCCCTTTTCCCGCTTTGAGGGATATACAGACGCAACGCCTTGTGCTGCACCTTCGCCATCTTGGGGAGATAGTAGTCGAGGTCGGGGATGCGGTTGCTCTTGGAGGAGTTGAACGAGCCGTCGGCAGGAATCAGGTTCCAGTTCTGATTGTGCGACACGAAGCTCCACGGAATGAAGTGGTCGAGGTCATATTCATTCCTTCCAAGCGGCGTGTCCTTGTATATGCACCGGATGGGGCCACCTATCTTGATGACCTTATTCCAGAACTTCTTCTGTCTGTTCAGCGGTTCCCGTTCTTCCGGGCGAAGCAACTTGCCGGATATGTTCGGTACGTTGGGATTCTTCGACTGCAAGAACAACGTGAGGTTCCACAAAGCAAAATCGCGAAGCACCTCATAATTGGTTGTCAGATAACTGCTCCAACGCGGATTGATGGTAACCGTAAGCCTTTCACCACTACCCGTCAGGGAATACAGACAATCATTCTCAAACGACTGGCTGCGACGTTGCATCTCGGAATCGTCGGTCGTGTCAATCCAAGGCTTCTGGAAGCGGAAAGGAACATTATTCAACAGAATCCTGACCCTCTTCTTCACCTCCCTGTCCTCCGAAATGGCATTAGAGATGGCTTCATTCTTGTCTTCGAGCCTGTCATCTACCGTAATGCCCGTCAACAGAGCCACATCGGGAATAATCTTTGACATGGAATCGCCCTTGCCAAACGACAGTCGGAAATACTGGGTTGGGTACCAAGCGTAGGCAACCATCCGAGCCGCCACATCAAGAGCCCGCATTTCATCCTTCTGCTCCTTGACGTACATGTCCAGCAACGCCAAGAGCCAATAGAACTTGTACGTTGCCGTTGTCGTGTCAAACACGCGATTCATGGCGTTGGTTGACAATATGTCCGACTGAGGAATCTGCATATCTCTTACAAATTAAAATGTATTATAATACGAACGTCAGCATTCAGGATGTTTACTGTCCACCCCTGTTTCAGCCTTGGAAGCATCTTTCTCTTCATTTTTATCAAGCTCTTCATACCTGACAAGGTCTTTAAATTCAACGCCAAGCAACCTTGTTATCTTCATCAGCGATTCCAACGGAGGTTGTGACGAGTTGGTACACCACTTAGACACAGTAGTTGGTGCACATCCCAACTGTTTTGACAGCCAGAGATTAGACTTCTTTTTCTCTGCCAGTATCACCTTCAGGCGATTGAGGTCTTTGTTACTTGCCATTGCAATATGTTTATTATTCGCTCACAAAGGTACTCATTTTATCTCAGACCAAGGTCTGATAGCTATTAAAAGTTGCTAAAACGAGTGTTTTTAGTGAATTTCGTTCACTTTACAGAGCGGTTTGTATCTTTTTTCTTGTCAAAAGCAGGATTTGTTCTATCCCCATAGCAACATGGTCGTATAACTTACGCAAGAGCGGCCTTTCACCTCCACCCACTTTCTGCATATTCGGCTTAAGCGCCTCATCTGTATTTTATTCACAGAAGGAAGATAGGCTTTTGAAGTTTTATAGTGCTCGCGTTCCATAAACACCATCACTTTATTGTATCTTACTAGCCAATATTCTTCCTGATCCATAAGAAGTATATTGAGAGTTCATATACTAATCATATATCGCACGCTCATGAGCATTCTGTAATCTCTCCTGGTCTATCTCTTGTTCCCATAGCTTCACATCTTTCTTAAACCACATTCGTGCCTCTTCGTTTTTTGTCTTAGCAGCATAGTCTTTACAAAGGGCTATCCTGCTCTTATAAAGAGGCATTCCACTTCCTGTCCAACTAAACGAGTGTAATCTAGAGCTAATAGCACTGCGTACTTCATCACACCAATAGCAGTCTATCAATCGCAACATATCAGGGTTCGCCTCTCCTCCTTTAGAGTACTGTAGCATCATTGCCAAAGCATAGGCTTTATCTTTATTTGCATCACTACCAAGCCACTCAAACCAATCGTCTATAGGTATCACAGTATAAATAGGGTCCTCTTCCCCCCTTTCCTGCGGATAGCTGGTGCGAAGCAAGTCAATCCAAGAATGGCTTACTTTCTCATCCACCAAGAGTTCCAGAAGGCGTGGCTTCAAAAGATCCGTATATTTACATAAAACTTTTCTATACAACCGACCCAAGTAGTAGTTGTCTCTTGAGTATTGTTCTAAGAAGCCTCTTTCTTGCAAACTCTGGATGCGTAAAGCCATTTCCTCGTCATGGTGCTTCACCAGATAGTTATTCATGCTCTGAAGGTACAGATGGTCATCCATTTGTATCCCCTTCAAGTCAATCTGAATCAAACACCGCCTAGCGATTGCCTCATATTCTTTATCCAATTCTTTATTGCCAAACAAAAGGTTATGGCAATGGCTTAATACTAATTGTGCGCCATCTGCGCCATAATCCAATAAGCGTCCAGCCACAAATTTCACGTTATAATTGCTCAAAGCCAGATAATTAAAATAACTGGAAAAATCCTTCAATTCTAACTGTCCATCGTCTAACAAGTTAAATAGTAAATCCAATTTTTCTGCCCCTTCAGCCTTGATTGCGAATAATGCTGGCAATAACCGTTTCTTATTAGATACAATTACCTCCTTATAGGTTTCCTCCAACAATTCTCTATCTTCAACCTTTAATAAGAAATATATCATCATAGATTCTCCGTCTCTAGAGACTTTCTTATGTAGCACATATTCTAGTAGTACGTGTAGTACTTTGCCTTGTATTCCTTTCTCTTTGCTGTATTCTGAGAGTGTTATACCATAACTGTTATAATAAAAACATTGACCGGCCATCACACCTGCCATAATAGCCTCATCTTTAAATAATCCCTTATCAACTAACTCTATGGCCAGTTCTCTGTATCGCTCATGGGTTTTCCTCGTTTCCTCCTCAAAACTGTCATCATATTGCCGTCTTATCTCTTTACCAGCATGAAGCAAAGTATATACATAGTCATCTTTCGTAAGACGATTCACCCATTCTTGAAATTCATCCACGCGATACATTTTCCTCTTCTTTGCATCATAGTCTATAAGATAGGTTAATGCGTCCTCCATTTCCTCCCACACATAGTCTCTCTTAGGAGCAATTGTTTCAATACCTCTAAGCAGAAAATCTTCTACTCCGTGAATATAATAGCCTCGTGCGTTGCTAGATAAGACTTTAGCTATATCCTCATAGTCTTGTGGACTTTTAGCTTCATCAAGCAACATACTGAAGCAAACATTAAAATACTCTTTTACTTCCTCTACTGTTGGCACATAATCCTTCAGCGACTTTAGCCCCTGTCTCTCAGCACCTCCAGACCTATAAAAATGTCCAATACCCAATGCTCGATATAGTGTTTTTTTGACTAGTTCATCGTATCGATGGTCGCTCGCAAGTGTCCTGAGAACTTCTATTCTAGCGGCAAAATCAGCCTCTGTACCAGGCAGCATGATTGGAAACCGGTCCACAAAAAGTCCTGTTGTATTGTTTGACAACCAACCTTCAGTTTCTACCAATGAGAATCTAGCCAAAGTAAGCATGGCATTCCTAAAACTTCTCTTATCAAAGGCCAAATGATCCAATGCCCATGCCAGATTACGTCGCGCATCACCTATCGAACGGATTTCATCATCACTCTTACCTTCAATTATTCTGTGAAGGGCAAAGGCACACGACTCCGGATTCACTTCTGAAAATGCGAGGAAGAGGCGTGAGCCCAGAGTTGAAAGAACGACTTCCTCATTTAGGAAAGGGCTGCCATCAGGATTAGTCAAGCCATCATTTAATTCCTTTGCTAAAGGTACATCTGCCAGCAAGGTAATTCTTCTTGACAAGCTCTCAATAAGCATATTTCTTGTTCCTTCGTCTTCATGAGCGCGAATCTGTTCTATTAATTCAGAGATTGAATCCATCGTCTGTTTGTCAAACCATTTCTTACACAAGTAAATTGCGAGGGGTATCAATCTCATAAGAACCAGATTCCCTTGACGCTCTAATATTTCAGCAGGTTGATACTGTCCATGTACCTCCTTGAATAATTGCAATTTTTCATCTTCATTACCACGTAATCCTGTAATTATACTATTATTAGCCACAAAGCGCCCCTGTTTCTCCTGGGGGCCATAAAGGCCAATAAATTTTAAGATTGAAAAAGCAGTCAGAACCTTCAGTTTGTCAACGTCGGACTCATTATCTGGTCTTACACCAAGCATTCTGTAGAAAACATCTCCTTTTGAAACATCAACTACAGGTACGCCATCTTTGAAGTTTTCAATCATGATAGCTGCCATTAGCGGGAAACCACCACTTAGTTCAGTGATGGATTTCTTTACCTCATTAGGCATTTTCTCCACTTGACTCACCATATCTTCCACAATCCCATCAAAGTCCTCAACCTTCAATGGGATGCCTTCTATACCAGATTCAACCCGTTCACGAGGATCGTAGTGTATAGATATGAGTTGACAATTATAGCCGTATTCTTTTATTGCTTCATCCACTTGGGTGCAAAGACCTTGATTGCAGTTGTCCAGAATTATTGTCTGCCGTGTAGCACCCCTTTGTTCCATCAATTGGTCAATAGCTTTCATTACATCTTTATTGGGCTGCTCTTTGCAATCACAATAATACACGTCATTGTCTTTCCCATGAAAAGCCTCCCCTACCATTCGTGTTTTCCCGAGTCCGGGTAAAGCAAGCAGTCGGAAAGACCTACCTTTTTCTGCCATAGCCAGAATCTTCTCAAAAGCTTCAGTTCTCTTGAAAGGAGTACTAAACATTTTCTTTGCATAAATGTGGCGCATGGGGATCAACGGAGTATAACGAACCTTCTGATTATTCATAAAATCTTTGGTCCCTTCCCACAATAAGCCTACAAGCGATTTTTTCAGATTCTCAATTATGTGCTTACGATCTTCTTTACTTTTACTATCATCACAACTATAAGCTATTGGATAATGTTCTTGTCTAAGGTCAAAAGGAGGTTCAAGATTAACATCTATTTCTCCGTATGCTGTATTATATACCTTAAATACTTGCCTAGGCCCCAAGGCTATCTCCAGTTTCCCATCTTCATATGTTGCGCATGTATTAGGTGAATGTTTCACTTTTATCCACTCATTGGTGCCAGGGTTCCGCTGTGGAATATTACCAGTATGTGTAAAATCCACAACAGCAAGGTCTGCTTTTGTACAGATGATCTTATCAATATTGTTGTCGATATGCTCTGCTCCAAGCACATCTCCTCCACCACGCTCCTTGTCGAAATGAAATCCTGGATGTAACCTATTCAAATCCTCAATCGCTTTATCAAGAGCTTTTTCGATAATCTTATTACAATTATCACGGTACTTGCTCTGCCAGCTATAAAAAATACAAATGTTCATATCTTCTTTTATTTTAACGTTCAGAACAGTCATGCCTTCACTGGGCACAGCTGTTATCCCATTATATTTATGTCCTATAGCAGTTCTTCTAATAATCAAGAACTTTAATCCATTCGTACGATAATTTAGATTTATTACTCATCTGGTCTTTTATTTTATAAACCGAATCCTTGTACATTCCCAAACCCTCATTTTGTGGCACTAATAGCTCATCTCTGATATTCTCCAACATGGCATAATGTTCCATAATCAATATCTTATTGATACGTCCACATTCAAAAAACAAGGAATCCGAAAATATCCGTTGTCAGAGAGCAGACGAAGCAGTTCTCTGACTCCCGTGCTCCCTTCAGCGCGATGCTTGATTCCGACAGAAAATCTGCATCGCTTTGTGGATGTTGAGCTTTATTCATATTAGCATTGATGCTTGTTACAGACCTCACTAATTGTCTTCCTGAAGCATCAATGATATTTCTATCAGCTTTTCTCAGTTTCCCCTCATTCAGATACTTGTATAGTTTAATAGTCCTACAAGAGAAGTCATAAGACAGCTCAAGTCTTTGAACATCTTTCTTCTCTTCCTCTGTCGTCAATGGCCTTACGGGATTAGTAAATCTACGTGTATCCGTAGATCCGTCAGTCCGTGAAACCTTTTTTCCGTAAGTTTTCTTTTTATATTGCTTGTTAGCGTCCACAATTCCGTTAATCCGTAAATCCTAACGAAGTGCACCCTTGATTCCGTAGTTCCGGTATCCTTTAGATGCTTCACACCTTCATCAGCCACTTCCAAACTGGCACCACGGGTATTCCTTCTTCAGTGCCCTCCTCATCATACGTAATCAGCAGGCACTTCCAGTCCTTGTGTGCTTTGGCATACTTCACCAGTGGCGGAACCTCCCTGTTGTAAGTGGTCTCATCCTTGATGCTATACGAGACCTGGATGGCCAGTTTCTTGTCAGGTACTATGAAGTCTATCTCCTTGTCAGCATTCAGATAATACACATTCTCCTTGCCGTATCGTCTGAATAATTCCACCGCAACCATATTCTCCAGCAGCGAGGTCTCCGAGTTCATCAAGAACAGATTCAGCAATCCGTTGTCTATAAAATAATACTTCTTTTGCGTCTCCTTTTCAGTCAGCTTACCCACCTCGTTCTCCATGGGCAGTATCAGCCAACTGTCAGCGGCATAACCCACATAGTCTATTGTAGTAGGCACACTGATGGGCGACCCAGTTGCCACGATTACATTCTTCAGTCTGTTATACGACAGCGGTTGCTTCACGCTCTCTGCCATCTTCTTGATCAGGATGTTCAGCACCCTGTCGTTCTTAATATTGTTTCGGGCACAGATATCACCAAGGTAAATCTTTTGGTACAAGCTTGAAAGCATCGCCCGTTTGTTCTTAAACGACAGGATCTCTGGCAGACCACCGTAATAGAAATACTCATTCAAATGTCGTTTCACTTCGCTCCTTTGAATCGTTTCATACTCCCAATGCTCCTTCAGTTCCACCTGCTGCGCTGCCAGATACTCTTTGAATGAATATGGGTACGCATCATAGATAAAGAACCGTCCGCCCAGCGTAGTTGCCACCTCTTTGCTCAGCATCTTCGCATTGCTGCCCGTCACATACACCCTGTATTTCGCATCAGCCAATCTCCGCACGAACTTATCCCAGTGAGGAATGTTCTGCACCTCGTCCAGAAACACCACCGGCTTCTTACCATACAGTTCCAGATGAGCCTCTAGCAGACTGTTGAAGTCCTCCGTCTGGAATTCCGCCAGACGCTCATCCTCAAAGTCCACAAACAGAATCTCGTCCCATCCCTTTCCTGCTGTCTGCAACTGACGCACACGCTGATACAGCAGGTACGACTTACCCGCATGTCTCACGCCAACTATCACATAATTGCCATTCTCTTCAAAGTCTATGGGACGATTCACAATCACCGCCTCATCCACCTCACGCTGCTTACTAATCAGGCACTGTTTGATGACATCTTTACTGATACTCATATAAATTATATTTTATACGAATTACACAATTTTATTAAGTTTGGTTTACAAAGTTAAGTATTTTCTATAAAACAGAATTAACAAACCCTGATTTTTTACTATATTTTCACATTTTTTTATCGCAGCCACTGATTTCCTGCTATCTATGTGCCAGATTTTGCCTATTGTATAGCATCAAAGATTTCCACCAGATACGACACAATCCATCTTCCACGTTGCCACTTTGAGTTCTTGGATGTCATGAACTCCTTTTATCATGATAGATGACGGAATCAACCCTTTGGGCTGGATCATACTTGTACTCTCTGCCAGAGAAAGTGCAGATAGCACGGAGGAATAAGGAAAAGGAAACGTGCGGATCAAGATGATGAGAACGGATGAGTGCAGCCTTGATATAGGCGGTTTCGTATTCGTGTTCCATGTCATCGAGAGCCGTCAGAATTGCCGTTTTCAACGTTTCTTTGTCATCGGCTATAAGAATGTCACCAATGCTCTGCTCTTCCTGCTGAAAGGTTCTGCGTCCGTGTTTGCCCTTCGTGTCGCGGAGAGTATTCTTCATAGCTTGTTTTAATTCTGTGTCTTCAACGTCCTCAATCTGTTTAGTCCATTCGACCTTCTTGTCAAGTGCATTCGTTACACTTGTCTCCATTAGCTTTTCAACTATAGCCTTAACGCTCTCACGTATGTAGGAGATTTGTTTGGCACCCAGGCTGACCTTGCTCAATGCCATTGCGCTTCTCGGCATTCCGTGGTCATAGCAAATATAATACAATGTACACATCAACAGAGAATTGCTGCCATCATGGATTTGGTCGCGGAGTTTGATGAAAATCTCTGGTAACGCATGTAAGGCAGATAGCATGATTCTCTTTGACAGAGTCGCAAGTTCATCAGCGGAATGCCCTTTTCCAAAAGTGAATACTGCCATCTGGACAAAAGACGGTAGTGACTCCCAAAACTCCTGAGCGGTAACGGACGGAACATAGAAATGCTCGTCATCTTCCTCGCTCTGGTCCTTTTCCGATAAACTAAATTCTCTAATCAAGAACTGCTCTGCCTGGTCTGGAGCATCTTTATCCCCTACTGTCTCAGTGTACACTCCAAACCTCAGATAGCCTTTCAATCCCATCAATTCATCAACGACTCGGCTGGCAGCAGCCCTTTCATCAGCAGACAGAATCTCTTCCGAATCGAGTGCAAGCATTTTTCGGCATTCTATAAGGACATATGTCGGCACAAGCCCTACTGCCATCTTGAATATACGTTCAAGGCTGCTAAAATCGTTGCGCTCTACCTTCATCATATCTAAGGAGAAACGTGAATATTCTTCTGGATGCTCCTGCTTCCATGAATATACTCTTTCCATTGCCTCTCTCGTGGCATATTTTTGGAAATCTTCAAAGGGTCTCATCTGAAAAACATGATTGTGAATAATACAATAACGTGTTACTTATTTGCCAATAGTTTGAGAAGCATCTCTGTTTTCTGTTCTTCTGTCATGTTCTTGACATCTTCCTCGGTTACCTTTGGCTGTAAGTCTAACAACTTGTTGTTGTACTCGAACATGGTTTCCAGTGGATATTGGGCAATGTATCTTTCTGTAATGGTCTTGTCGGTCGCATGCCCCATACTTTGTGAGATATACCTCTCCTCCACTTTGGCATGAGTGAGGTTCGTTCCGTAAGAATGTCTACACCAGGTTCCCGATGGACGGACTTCCCAATGCAAAACATCCTCACAGATTTTGATGACACGATCTTGCACATTAGAGTTTTCCTGAGAGATACGCTTGCGCTTGTCAGCCTTATGTGTTGCACCTTGCAGAATATCTGGGAACACGAAGCCGTTGAGAACGGGTTCTGCTGCTATCTCATCAAGGATTTTCTGTAATGGCTCAATGATGGGGATTATTACTTCACCGCCACCTTCTGTGCGATTTCTGGTCTTCACTCGCTTGAATTTGAACGCTTTCCTACTAGAGTCGAAATAGAATTTCGAATACTTAAGCTCGGCTGCATCAGCCATATTGAAACCGTTACACAGATATTGGGCAAGAAATAATCCCAGTGAGTAATGTGCTTTTTCCGCATAGCCTTTCTTCCATTTTTCAGGATAGCGTTTCTCGATAAACACCCGATACAGTTCTGTCATCTGCTGGACATTCAGGTAGTGATCCTTCCTTGTGTCGCCGACAGGTATTGCTACGAGTTTCTTTTTCTTGACATTAGAAAATGGATATTCTTGGTTGGTAAGATAGCCTCGTGACACACATTCATTCCAAACTGCACGACAGTTTCGGAGATAAAGGCCTCTTGTCGCCTCTCTTATTTGACCGATTAACTCACCATTCTCATTCAGCACACCATTTTGCATTCCGTTACTCCAATACTCAATGTCTTCCTTTCCCACCTTAAAACCAGTAATCGGTCTATCCCAAAGAATCTTTTGGAAAGACTTCATGGCGCACTCGTATGACTCTGCAGTAGTGTATTGCTCTCCGTTATTGTTAGTCCGAAAGAAATTAATCCTGTCTTGCCACACGCTAAAGAAGGAGGCATCCTTGGAAGAGTCAACACCCGTAATGGCTGCTTTTATTTTATCGAGCGTCAGACTATTCCCCAGACGCTCAATCAGTTCCACTTGCGCCTCAAAGATGGCATCAAATTCCAATTTCTTATCGTAGAGTTCTGAGCGGACAGCCTTGGCGCTGAGATTACATACCTTTGCAAAATCTTCCTTCGTGAACTCTCCAGCCACGAAGTTGTACCACGACTTTCTGTCTATGGTATAGCGCATTACGACGGGAAATGTGTTCTTGTCTTTCTTCGGATGACGCTTGTCAAGGATGAGCGCATAGGTGCAATTTCCGAATCGTGCGCTCTTGTAGGTTGTGTCTAATTTCTTTGCCATTTTAAGTCAATAGTCTGGAGGTTTCAACTTCACATTTTACACTATTTCGGGAAAACAATGGGAAAACAAAGCCTCTCATTTTCTCCCCAAATTCCGTGTTTTCCGATGTTTATCGGGAAAACAATGGGAAAACAGAGGCGTTTTGATACGGGGTTTTATGGGGTATCATAAACTGTTGCAAAGATAGTAACTATTTGGTAATCATCCAATCTATTGATATTAAAAAATCACAAAATATCATTCTGCCTTACTTATAATCTGGAGGTCCCAGGTTCAAGCCCTGGCTGGTCCACGCTTCTATTACAGCGACTTACGCTTCGGCGTAGGCCGCTGTTTT
>ENA-ORNT01002123-ORNT01002123.1-human-gut-metagenome-genome-assembly--contig:-NODE-2123-length-12509-cov-2.481211_pt1 | contig 12509 bp, 5 predicted proteins | sample MGYA00242120_ERZ509032 | MGnify/ENA primary metagenome ERZ509032 (study PRJEB26280, sample SAMEA2338729) | human gut metagenome | biome: human gut; feature: human-associated habitat; material: faeces...
ACGAACTAAAATGAGCATGTTTATAATTCTAAACACTCATTTAAAACTAATGTTATTAAAGCAATAAAAGGACTTTTCTAAAAATTATGAAAATTTATCGAATCTTATTGAAAAAAAGCTTTCAATGATTTAGAATGAAGCTATAAATGGGAAAAAGGAGTCTTTTTATTATGGACAAAAAAGTACATTATAAAATGCACAAAGTTAAGAAACAATGGGTAACCATCGCAGTGACAGGTTTGTCTCTCGGTGCAGTCTCAGCGGTTTCTTTAGGAACTAACGACGGTGTCGTTCAGGCCGACGAACACACGGATGCTACTGTAGCCATCCCCGATATTACTGTTGATACGGGTACTGTATCTAACGATACAACGGCTGCTCAGGATCCAACTACAGCAGTTGCAGCGACAAACGATGTCGCAACTGACCAAGCAACTCCAACAGCAACTTTCGATTTGACAACTGATACAACAAATACAGTTGCAGCGAATGCTGTTGATACGGTAGCGACTGTCGGTACTGATCGTGCGGCAACTACAAACGATACAACAGCAACCAATGATACAGCTGTTGATACAACAAATAACAATACTACAACTGACACAACAACAGTTACTGATCGCGCAGCGACACGTGAACGTCGTGCGACTGGTGCTCGCCGTGGTCCTACAGGAGGCCGTCGTGCTACCCCAGTTAACGGCAATACAAATAATGCCAACAATACTGTCACAGTAGTAAACAACGACCTTCCAGCAACTAACAATGTCGTAACTGATGGTCCAAGCCACATCAAAACTATTAATGGAAAACAATACTACGTTGAAGATGATGGCACTATTCGTAAGAACTATGTTCTTGAACGTATCGGTGGAAGCCAATACTTTAACGCTGAAACTGGTGAATTGTCTAACCAAAAAGAATACCGTTTCGATAAGAACGGTGGAACAGGTTCATCAGCTGACAGCACAAACACAAACGTTACTGTAAATGGTGATAAAAATGCCTTTTACGGTACAACTGATAAAGATATCGAACTTGTTGATGGTTACTTCACTGCCAACACATGGTACCGTCCAAAAGAAATCTTGAAAGATGGTAAAGAGTGGACTGCCTCAACTGAAAATGACAAACGTCCATTGCTTACAGTTTGGTGGCCAAGCAAGGCTATCCAAGCGAGCTACCTCAACTACATGAAGGAGCAAGGTCTCGGTACCAATCAGACCTATACGTCATTCAGCTCACAAACCCAAATGGACCAAGCAGCACTTGAAGTTCAAAAGCGTATTGAAGAACGTATTGCGCGTGAAGGTAACACTGACTGGTTGCGTACAACTATCAAAAATTTCGTGAAGACCCAACCAGGTTGGAATTCAACTTCTGAAAACCTTGATAATAATGACCACTTGCAAGGTGGTGCCCTTCTCTATAACAACGATAGTCGTACAAGCCATGCTAACTCAGATTATCGTCTTTTGAACCGCACACCAACTAGTCAAACAGGTAAACACAATCCTAAGTATACTAAGGATACAAGTAACGGTGGTTTCGAGTTCTTGTTGGCAAATGATATTGACAACTCAAATCCAGCGGTTCAGGCTGAGCAGTTGAACTGGCTCCACTACATCATGAACATCGGTACTATTACTGGTGGTTCTGAAGATGAAAACTTCGATGGTGTTCGTGTCGATGCCGTGGATAATGTCAATGCTGACCTTCTCCAAATTGCTTCAGATTACTTCAAAGCTAAGTATGGTTCTGATCAAAGCCAAGAACAAGCTATTAAGCACTTGTCTATCTTGGAAGCATGGTCTCACAACGATGCCTACTACAATGAAGACACCAAAGGTGCTCAATTGCCAATGGATGACCCTATGCACTTAGCATTGGTATATTCACTCTTGCGTCCAATTGGTAACCGCTCAGGGGTTGAACCACTCATTTCAAATAGTTTAAATGACCGTTCTGAAAGTGGTAAAAACTCTAAACGCATGGCTAACTACGCCTTTGTTCGTGCTCACGATTCAGAGGTACAATCAATCATTGGTCAAATCATCAAAAATGAAATCAACCCTCAATCAACAGGGAATACCTTCACGCTTGATGAAATGAAGAAAGCCTTTGAAATCTACAACAAAGACATGCGTAGTGCTAACAAGCAATACACACAATATAACATCCCATCAGCATATGCCTTGATGCTTACGCATAAGGACACTGTGCCACGTGTTTACTATGGAGACTTGTACACAGATGATGGTCAATATATGGCTCAAAAATCACCATATTATGATGCTATCGAAACCCTCTTGAAAGGCCGTATCCGCTATGCAGCCGGTGGTCAAGATATGAAGGTTAACTACATCGGTTATGGTAATACTAATGGTTGGGATGCTGCAGGTGTCTTGACATCTGTACGTTATGGTACAGGGGCTAACAGTGCTTCTGATGCTGGTACAGCAGAAACACGTAACCAAGGTATGGCAGTTATCGTTTCAAACCAACCTGCCCTTCGTTTGACAAGCAACTTGACAATTAACATGGGTGCGGCTCACCGTAACCAAGCTTATCGTCCATTGCTTTTGACAACAAACGATGGTGTGGCTACTTACTTGAATGACAGCGATGCTAACGGTATTGTTAAATACACTGATGGCAACGGTAATTTGACATTTAGTGCAAATGAAATTCGTGGTATCCGTAACCCTCAAGTTGATGGTTACCTTACCGTTTGGGTACCAGTAGGTGCTTCTGAAAATCAAGACGTGCGTGTAGCACCAAGTAAAGAAAAGAACAGCAGTGGTTTGGTTTACGAATCAAATGCTGCCCTTGATTCACAAGTTATCTACGAAGGTTTCTCTAACTTCCAAGACTTCGTTCAAAATCCATCACAATACACTAATAAGAAGATTGCTGAAAATGCAAACCTCTTCAAATCATGGGGTATCACATCATTCGAATTTGCACCACAGTACGTTTCAAGTGATGACGGTAGCTTCCTTGACTCAGTAATCCAAAATGGTTATGCCTTTACAGACCGTTATGATATTGGTATGAGTAAGGACAATAAGTACGGTTCATTGGCTGACTTGAAAGCAGCTCTTAAATCGCTCCACGCTGTAGGTATCTCAGCGATTGCTGACTGGGTTCCAGACCAAATCTACAACCTTCCGGGTGATGAAGTAGTCACTGCAACTCGTGTTAATAACTATGGTGAAACTAAAGATGGTGCAATCATCGATCATAGCCTCTACGCTGCTAAAACACGTACCTTTGGTAATGACTACCAAGGTAAATATGGTGGTGCCTTCCTTGATGAATTGAAACGTCTCTACCCACAAATCTTTGACCGTGTTCAAATCTCTACTGGTAAACGTATGACTACTGACGAGAAAATTACACAGTGGTCTGCGAAGTACATGAATGGTACTAACATTCTTGACCGTGGCTCAGAGTACGTACTTAAGAATGGCCTCAACGGTTACTACGGTACAAATGGCGGTAAGGTTAGCCTTCCAAAAGTAGTAGGAAGCAACCAATCAACAAATGGAGATAATCAAAATGGTGACGGCAGTGGTAAGTTTGAAAAACGTCTCTTCTCTGTAAGATACCGTTATAACAATGGCCAATATGCTAAGAATGCCTTCATCAAAGATAACGACGGAAATGTTTACTACTTTGATAACTCAGGTCGTATGGCAGTCGGAGAAAAGACTATCGATGGTAAACAATATTTCTTCCTCGCTAATGGTGTGCAATTGCGTGATGGTTATCGTCAAAACCGTAGAGGTCAAGTATTCTACTACGACCAAAACGGTGTCTTGAGTGCAAATGGTAAACAAGATCCAAAACCAGATAACAATAACAATACATCAGGCCGTAACCAATTCGTACAAATTGGTAATAACGTTTGGGCATACTATGATGGTAATGGTAAACGTGTGATAGGTCACCAAAACATCAATGGTCAAGAACTCTTCTTCGACAACAATGGTGTCCAAGTTAAAGGGCGTACTGTTAACGAGAATGGTGCTATCCGTTACTATGATGCTAACTCAGGTGAGATGGCTCGTAACCGATTCGCAGAAATCGAACCAGGTGTTTGGGCTTACTTCAATAATGATGGTACGGCTGTAAAAGGTTCACAAAACATCAATGGTCAAGACCTCTACTTTGATCAAAATGGCCGTCAGGTCAAAGGTGCTTTGGCAAACGTAGATGGCAACCTTCGTTACTATGATGTAAACTCAGGTGAGCTTTACCGTAATCGATTCCACGAAATTGATGGTAGCTGGTATTACTTCGATGGTAATGGTAATGCTGTCAAAGGCATGGTTAATATCAATGGTCAAAACCTCCTCTTTGATAACAATGGTAAACAAATCAAAGGTCATTTGGTTCGCGTGAACGGTGTTGTTCGTTACTTTGATCCAAATTCAGGTGAAATGGCTGTCAACCGTTGGGTTGAAGTGAGTCCAGGATGGTGGGTTTACTTTGACGGTGAAGGCCGAGGTCAAATTTAATCGTTTCTAAACTGTATGAACCGAGACAGTAGTCTCGGTTTTTATGGCATGTTTGGATTTCGTTAAGGATTTGGTGATGACTGAAACTAGTGATTTTAAAACTATTTTGAGTTAGTCATAATAGTCTGACAGTGGTCGTTACATCTGCAATCCCTTGAATAAGTCATCATGCAAAAAAAGTTATTAATTATTTACAACTTAATACGTGAAAGTTGAGAAACTAGGGAGTCTCATTAAATGGTTCCAATCTATTGATGAAGCATCAAAGTCATTCTATACTAAAAGCAATACTAGTTAACTCTTAGCATTTCATAGTTGAGGGCCAGGTACAGACTTTTTCTGTGCCATTCTCTTAGGTTCTTTCCTTATAAACTAAGGTAAGGTTCTAGCCTTTCAAAGATGAGAAGTAGTTGTGATAGTTTATAGTGTATTTCTTAAGAGAGTGTCTTTAGGGAGAAAAAACTCCATTAAAGACTCGTCATTTATCATATCGGTGTAGTCTCATTTTGATGCCACTTTCGTAAATTATTTGATAGATATTACACATTAAAACGCTATTTTTTCACTTAGGGGTTAAAATGATTAAAGTTCTTACACCTTACTTGTAAAAATTCGATTCTCGTATTATAGTATATATAAGAGATATCAAAAAATTTAATTTTTTGATAAAAGCTTGTTAGCTTCTCTGAGGGAAAATGGAATCTTAATAGAAAAGATTTCCATGAGAACTTGGCAAGTATAGGATTTTATTTCTCATAAAAAGAAGAAAGGGGGAGTATTTTTGAGAGCCTATAGGGAAGATGCGACTGAAGCAGCAGCAAGAACTGCCGAAGAGCATGTCGCACACGGATCAGGGAACACTGATTTAGTTGATACTATAGATCTTTCTAAATTATTGACTAGCCCAAAACGTCACTCTGACCACCGTGCCCCCTCTCCATTAGATTTTGCTAGAGCTGACGAAGCTCTCTTTGATAGTCATGCCCAATCGGAAACCGTGAGGATTCCATCTAAGCAAGAGATTATTTTTCAAGGAGCGGATTCGCAAACTCCAGATTCTGAAGTCATGGAAAACCATGTCTTTACGGGAACTAGAGATAGGAAGACTGGTTTAATCGAATGGGACAAGGACAGTTATACCTATCCTAAGATACCGGTACCAGTTGTCCAGGGCTATTTCGCTGACCAAAAGGAAGCGGGTTTTAACGTTGTCACACCCTATGTGCCAACGGTAACGGAACATGTGACCTATAGGAAATTGGGACGCATTATCCCTGTGACAGAAGATGGGGAATATATTCCAGGTGCTTTGACTAAGCAGTATAACAATAACAAAAAAGATCCACGAAAGGCGGGTGAGACAGCAACACCAGCTGTTCAAGATTATATGACAGATATTAAAAGTGTAGTACCGAACAAACCAGGAGGGGATACTCCGGTTGTGTATCGTAAAATTTTCAAGAAAGCCAGCATCACTTATATTGATGAAACTACCGGAGCTTACTTGGTTAGTGACCAGTTGACCGGTGAATTGGGTGAAGCGATTGAATACGGAACAGCAACACGTATCAAGACTTTCAAGGACATGGGATATGACTTGATTCAGGACGAATTCCCTAAAGATGCCATTTTTGATGACAAGGATATTGATGATCAAGAGTGGTTTGTCCTCTTGCAACACGATGTTGCCAAGATAGGGCCTGACCATGAACAAGTCCCAGATACTCCAATCAATCCTAATAATCCAGATGGACCAAAGTGGCCATCTAAGTATGCTTACGAGAAAGAAGTAAGCTTCACAGTCTTTTACAAGAGTACCGATGGCAATGCGGATTTGCCGGATGCCGATGTGCAAAAGGCTTATTGGGTCCGTACCCTTACCTTTGACAAGGTTACAGGTGAGCTTGTTGATGAGACAGAATGGTCACCAAACAAGACCAAGTATTATGACATCTATGCACCAGTTGTTTTAGGCTATTTTGCAGATAGAGTAGAAGTTAAAGGTAGAGAGGTTACTGAAGATAACATCGAAGAAACCATTACCTACGTTCCACTTGGTAAGATTATTCCTATTGATGCGAATGGACGCCTGATTCCAAACGTTCCAACGCCAACCTTCAACAACGATGCCAATAACCCAACTAAGGTTAGTGAGACACTTGTTCCTCACATTCCGGGTTACCGTCCAATGCAACAAAGTGTCATGCCTGAGAGCTTGACAGACGATATTCTTGTTGAGTACGCTCCAATCCTTGAAGATGTAACGCAACCAACCTTGCAAACGGTCTTCTTCAAAGGAGCTGGCGAAGCAACACCGTCTGTTAATATCCAGTCTGACTTTACTTTCACTGGTAAGTACAATCAAGCAGAAGACACTTACACTTGGGATCAAGACAGCCATACCTATGCTAAGGTTAATGTCCCAGTTATCGAAGGTTACTATGCGGACAAGGCAGTGTCTGGTATGCAGATTGTTACACCTGATAAACCAGAAGCTACAGACAGTGTTGTCTATAAAGAACTCGGTAAGATTATCCCTGTTGATACCTTTGGTAATCCAATCGCGGATGCAGAACCAGTTCATTATGCTAATGATCCTCAAGATGCTACGCAAGTTATTGAAACACCAGCACCACAAGTTGCTGGCTACCAAGCTGAAAGTGAATTGGTATTGCCAATTGACCTCAGCATGGACCAAACCTTGGTTTACGAACCAATCTTGGATGATATCACGCAAGATACGAAACAAACGGTTACCTTCCAAGGTGCAGGCTACAAAGATCCAGTTATCAACATTCAAGATAGCTTCAGCTTCCATGGTAAGTTTAACCAAGTGGAACAAACAAGCACTTGGGATCAAGACAGCTTCACTTATGATGTTGTAGAAGTTCCAGTAGTTGAAGGATTCTATGCAGATAAACGTCAAGCTGGTGGTCTTGAAGTTTGCCCAGACCTTCCAGAAGTGGAAGATACTGTTACTTACACAGAACTTGGTAAGATTATTCCAGTAGATGAGTATGGTACACCAATCGAAAATGCACCTACTCCAAGCTACAACAACGATCCTGAAGATCCAACCATGGCTATGGAAACAGTCGTTCCAGATGTTCTTGGTTACATTTCTGAAAAGGCCTTTATTACTCCAGAACACCCAGGTCAAGATACCAACGTGGTTTATGCTAAGGATGAGCAAAAAGCCATTATCCTTTACATGAATGAGCTTGATAAGTCAGAATTGACTCGTGATGTTGTTGTCGGAAGCTCAGGTGAGAAGATTGACTACTCTACTGATGAACAAATCGCAAACTTGCTCAAACAAGGTTATGAACTTGTCAACGATGGTTATGCAGAAGCCTTTGACCACACTTACAACGGTGATTCTGACTTTGATCAAGTCTTCGAAGTGGTTCTTCGTGAACGTTTGGTTCTCATCGACCCAGATATGCCAGCACCAGTTGCAGGTGAAGTCGTAGATCCAAACGATGTGAATAGCCCAGTTTGGCCAAATAGCGTAGAGATGCTTGAAAACCGTGCCGATGTGACACGTACTATCCAGTATGTCTTCGAAGAAGGTGGCTTGGCTAGCGACGACTACGTTGAAGTTCTTGATTTCAAACGTTTGGCTAATGTCAACCTTGTGACAGGTGCTATCAATTATGAAGCATGGTCAAGTACTCAAGCTGGCTTCTCAGCTGTTCCTTCACCAGAGGTTGTCGGATTTACACCAGACCGTATGGAAGTCGCTGAAATGACAGATGTTTCTGTGGAAACTCCTGAAATCATGGAAGTGGTTACTTACCTCAAGGATGCTCAGAAAGCTACAGTCACTTATGTTGACGGTACAACACGTAAGAAACTTGAAGTGGTTGACTTGCTTGGTAAATCAGGCGAAGTGATTGAATACTCTACAATCGAACGTATCAAGTACTATAGCGACCGTGGTTATACCCTTCTTGCGGATGGCTTCACAAACGGTGTGATCTTTGATGGCGATTCACATGTTGACCAAAACTTCATGGTTACCCTTCGTCATGGTACCGTTCAAGTAGGTCCAGATAACATCCAAGAAGCTGGTACACCAATCAACCCAGCAAATCCTGATGGTGCCAAATGGCCAGAACGCGAAAGCTACATCAAAGACGTAACCTTCACAGTTCTCTACACATCTAGCGATGGACAAGCAGAACTTCCTGCCAATAACATCCAAACTGCTCAATGGACACGTAGCTTGACTATTGATAAAGTTACAGGTGAAGAGCTTGGTTCAAGCTACTGGACTTCAAATAAAGGTCAGTTTGAAACAGTCATCACTCCTGAAGTAGAAGGCTACAGCGCTGATAAGGACAAGGTTGAAGGCAAGACAGTAGGTCAACGTAACCTTGAGGAAACCGTTATTTATATCCCGCTTACAGGCGATATTAACGGTAAACCTAAGGAAGACAAGGCAGACGATATCCTTGTTGAAGAAATCCAAGACCTAGAAGTTCTCGACCAAGTCGAAGAACAAGTGGAATCTCATGAGGGACCAGTCACTTATGGACCAGGCGACGACTTTGAAGCACCTGTTTCAGGTCAAGCTGAGGGTAAAGGCTCTAAACACAAGATGCCAATTAATCTCTCAAATGAGGAAGAAGCAAGCAAAGGTAAGATTGAAGAAACCATCAATATCGCAGGCTTCACCGTATCGGTAACAGGTCTAGGACTTGGCCGCAACGGACGTAAAAAGAAAAATAAAAAAGATCACAAAGATCAAAAGGACAAATAATATAAAGCCCTGAAAGACTCAGGCATGCCCAGACAGAAAGAAAATCTCAAGTTGCATAGAGCACTTGGGATTTTTTTGTGGATTGTTTCTTATCTAAAATAAGATGTTTAAAGACTATCTCAGAACATTTTTTTTATTAAAAATATGTAAAACTATTAACTCTGATTTTTTTCCGAATATATATTGATAAACTACAATTATAGTGAAAGGTACCTTCGCTATAACAAGACGTTCTCCAGATTGGGTTTCAGATTTTAAAACTTCCTCTTTTAATGCATATGCATGGGTGGAACTTGATGGTAAACCTATTGGTGAGAGCATTAGTTTGTCAAAATTTCAAAAGGTTCTATTCGTCAAAGGAAAGCAAAATGATTAATATTACTAATTTAAATAAAACATATGATGACAAAGTTGTATTATCAAATATAACTTTTCATGCTAATAAAGGTGAGATTACTGGTTTGATAGGACCTAATGGTTCTGGAAAATCAACCCTAATAAAAATACTATTAGGATTGGAGTCAGCTGATAGTGGAAAGGCAACTATTTTGGGAACAACATATAGTGAGTTAGGAGCTGAGCCAATCTCTATAGTAGGAACTTTTTTAGATAGTTATCAACCTTATCCAAGTAGAACTGGTTATGAGCAATTAAGATGGATTGCACTTTCTTGTGGACTCAGTAAGCAACGTTGTATTGAATGTTTAGAAATTGTTGGATTAAAAGATGTTGGTAAGAAAAAAATCAAAGATTATTCTTTAGGAATGAAGCAGAGATTAGGTTTAGCAACAGCAATACTTGCAGACCCAGATATTTTGATTTTAGACGAACCTATTAATGGGTTAGACCCAGAAGGAATCCGTTGGTTAAGAGAGTTTCTCAAAGACTTTGTGAAACAAGGAAAAACAGTACTATTAACTAGCCATTATATGAGCGAACTTGAATTAACCGTAGATAGAGTTGTAGGTATTTCAAATGGTCACGTTGTTCTAAATGACAAACGTGAGCAAGTATTGAAGGAATATGATAGTTTTGAAAACGCCTATTTTAGCTCTGTACACGAAAGGAGTAGTGTAAAATGTTAAGTCAAGTTATTAAGGGGTATTTATATAAATATAGTCACCTAACTTTATTTAAAATGGGATTTTTTATCTTAGTTGTAGTTAGTTTGTTTTTTACCTATCAAAATATTCAAGTCATTAATGCACTACACACTGGTGCTGCAAACTCAGTAAATATTGATCCAAATGTAATTGAAACTCCCTATAGAACGGTGAGAGATGCTATTTTATCATCTCCGTATCAAGCAACCGTATTATTTTTGCCTATATTGTCAGCATTAATTCTAGCAACTGATTATCAATTTGGTGAGGATGAGTTTTCATCACTAATTTGTGCTAACTGGAAAATAAGATTGTTTTCACAGATATTTAGTATAATTGCTATTTCAATAACGACGACTTTTACGTTGTTTTTATTAAATGCATTACTTCTAAAATTCATGTTAGTTAGTAAGTTACAAAGTATTCTGTCTATAGGCTTAATGCTTGATGTTTTCATTAGAATAGTAGCTTTTACAATTACACTTAATTTACTCTCTCTATTACTTGTAAAAATAACAAAAAGATCAATTCCTTCTTTGATTGTGATAGTTCTGTTGTTAGTTTTCTCTTTATCAGGCATACTTAGGGCAATTTCTCCTATTTTAGATAATTTATTACCTTTAATTGGAGCTAAGTCTTTTGCTTTTGATAGGATCGAAGCCGGTCAGACAACCCAAGTATATGGAGCGATTCTTTTACTATTTGAAACTTTCCTTACGACGATTTGTTTATTTTATTTAGAAAAAATAAAATGGGGGAAGAAGAATGAAAAGCCAATTGCATAGCTTGTTTTATAAAAAATATAGTTTATTACCTGTACAGGTTTATTTATTATTTCAGTTAGTATTTGTTATTATAATAAGTTTATTAAGATACCTAAAATTCGAAGTTAATGGTGATTCTATCACTTTTAGCAGTTCTGTCTTATTAACTATAATATCGTTCTCTTTTTTAGGGAATGGAGTTTTAAATGCAAGTGTAGAATTGAAAACACAAATAAGCAAGTTTACCTGAACAACGGAAGTAGGGTGAAAGCTACATTATATATATTATTAATAGACCTACTAGAATGTCTAACACAGTCAGTATTAGCAGGTTTAATAGTAATGATATTTAGTCAGGGTACTCATAGTGAAGTAAATTTTTATTATTACTTGTTTGGTTCAGTTGTATACTTTTTAGCGGGTTACTCTTTTTCCTTTTTATTCGGTAATTCAATGATTGCACTTGCAATTTTGCTATTATTTCCTATACTCGTGTTGCCTTTTATAGATAGGGTTATACCAATAGCTTCAAGTGTAATAATATATGATTTAGTTTTTCAGCTAATACATACAAACTATTCTATAATGCGTTTTATTGTATTCATAATTTGGCTTATTGGATTATTCCTTACTAGTTATTACCTTATTAGAAAGGAATTTTTAAAGTAACCCAAATAAAGATTGTTTTTTTAGATGAGACAACATCGAATTTAGATAGATTGACTGAAAAATAGATACAAGACTTTGGAGCACATATTCTGTTACTTAAAAATGAGCATTATTGAGATTTGGTAGAAACTCAATTTATTGAATTATCAATTATATGCTAATTTTGAAATGTATTTTCGATTTTTAATTATGTTACAATATATTCAAAACGTACGAGGAAAAAAATGGTAAAGTCTAAAATTCTAGTTATTGACGATGATTTAAAAATTTTAAGATTGATTAAGAATATTCTGGAGAAAAACTCCTATGTAGTTGAAACTAGAAATTCTGTTGAAGATATTAACCTATGTGACTTCATAGGATTTGATTTGATTTTACTGGATATAATGATGCCTGATGTTGACGGCCTACAGTTTTGCCATGAGATTCGAAATCAGGTGGATTGCCCTATCCTCTTTATTACAGCTAAAACGCAAGAGGCAGACATCGTCCAAGGATTGACTTATGGTGCAGATGATTATATTTGCAAGCCATTTGGAGTTAAAGAACTCCAAGCGCGTGTTGCGGCTCACTTGAGACGTGAAAATCGAGAACGTCACCATAAGCTTTCACTTGGGGATTTTCAGTTTGATTTGTCGGCTCAGGAGCTTTATCTTGAGAATCAGTTGTTAGATTTGACTAAGTCGGA
>ENA-ORNT01002125-ORNT01002125.1-human-gut-metagenome-genome-assembly--contig:-NODE-2125-length-12504-cov-2.360431_pt1 | contig 12504 bp, 6 predicted proteins | sample MGYA00242120_ERZ509032 | MGnify/ENA primary metagenome ERZ509032 (study PRJEB26280, sample SAMEA2338729) | human gut metagenome | biome: human gut; feature: human-associated habitat; material: faeces...
TTGTGGCATTATATTTACAATAGAATCAATAGTAATATGACTGTTGCTAACGTCAACTGACAAATTATTCCATTCGTTTGTTTGAATTATAGCTTGAAACTCAAACCCGACTTCTCTATATTGGTCTTTATCTTCTACCCAATCAAAAATGGTATCAGGGTACATTTCTTCCCAAGTACCATTTTGATACATCATAAATGTGCCAATAATCGGTGTATCGGCAAGATGTGTATAAGGGTCAGACTGTGTTTTGAACCAAATTTTGCCGTTGATTAGTTCTTCTGTTGGTGCAACATTGCTGATATAAATATTGGCTTTAACTACTCGTTCATACAATAACCAAGTATCACTATTTGTAGGAAGAACATTAGTGTTGCTCTTTAGCGCAACATATATCTGTCCTTGATATACAACAAGGTCGTTAATATTATACGCTTTACCAGAAGAATAATCATATTGCTGACGAACATTTACGCCAGCCACACCTTGTTCTCCACGCAAGCCAACATATAACCAATAATTAGTATCGGTAATAGGAGTGTTTACAGGAACGTCTTGCAATGCCATATACATTTCATTGTCATAAGCAACAAAGTTCAGTTCCTTATATTCATTACCAACAATCCATGTACCGACATTGCGATAATTGTCTACAAGACTTTGTAAAGTTTCTGATAAATCGGACAAAAACTTAATTACATTGTCATTGTACAAACTTTCAAGCGTTATAATTCCATTGACAAGCGTGTTAATACTGTCACCAATCCATGCCTTGCCTTGAAGTTGTGATTGATTATCGGAAAGTAAACGTAATGCTTGACTATAATTACCTACACTCATATAAGATTCAAATTGCGTTCGTAACGCTATATCAGCAATTTGAATATCTTGATATTTTAGCCACGGAAAAAGGCTATTAGGATTCGCCATAATAACCCTCCTTACGCTGTGCCTACAATCAAATTACCTTGACCATCATACGCTTCAAAGCCAGCGGTAATATTAGATGCACTTGCAGGATTGATAAGTGGCTCAAGTTTGTAATATTTGGTCGGATTGCCAGCGGTATCAAACCAAAGTTCGCCTTCACTCTGATTGCTCGGTTCAGTATCTTGAATTGGATATACAGTAACGCTATACGGCATAACCAACTTCCAAATACTGTCATTTGTACCGGGCTTTATATTGGTGTTTGTTGCCAAAGATTGCCAAAGTGCGCCATCATAAGTAACTGCATTATCCTTCTGATAATCTTCGCTTGCATCCCACTCCGCGCGGTAAGCCAAACCCACACCAGATACGCCCTGCTTACCTCTCTGCGTCATTACTCGCCAATAATTACCATTTGTAGGAGCAATGTCAGCAGGAGTATCAACAATGGCAATATAGATATTTGTCTTAGTTCCAACTGTATATGAAACAAGGTTGTTCTTTTTATATGGTGTGCCAGAAGCCCATTCACTAATATAGCTAAAATTATCAATCAATGCTTTCCATGCTTGTTGACGCTGTTCAATATCATCGTTAATGTCCGTAGAATAGAAACGCTCAATCGCAAGAATAGCTTCTGTTAATTTATTTAAGTCAGTCGCTTGAATAATCTTTTGCGATGCAGAAGAAATCTGTGCAAGATATTGATTTGCTAATACTTGGTCGCCAGCTTGCATAGCATCGGTATACCCCTTAATAGCTGTGCCATCTCTTGCTTCAATATTCAAAAATGTCTTAAATACGTCTACTGAATCAGGAAACGAAGTCAAAGATAAATCGTTATAACGTGTTGACAAATAACCACTCCTTTCCTTTAATTTCCTTTTGCTTTACCAGCAATAAACTTGCCAGTACCAGCATTTTTGTAAAATTTTAACTCTACGCCATCATACATACCAATTTCACCAGTTTCTTTATGACGAGCAGGAATAAGATTGCGTACAGCATTATCATCATCATAAATGACAAGACTATGGATTCTAACACCCTTAGTCTTTAGGTCGGCTTTTCCACCTGTATTGCAAGCAAAAATATACAAACTATTGGCACAAGTAAATGTACCAGTGTATGCGATTGTAACCGTTTTATCTGTGTTCAGAGTGGTTACGTTATCATCCTTATCCACTGTAAACGGTTCTTCAAAATTTACTTCTGTAGCAAATTCGGCGTAAACATTGGCATATTCTGTACGATACTTTTTGTTATTGGTACGGAATGTATAATGTACTGTGCCATCCGCAGAATCACGAGCGCCAAACAATGCGCCTTCCTTGGTGTTTGGATATTGGCTAACCTTGGCATAAACACGAGTATCTTGCTTTGGATTGAACCCAACATCAATCCATTGGTCACCATCAGACTCAATATATTCAAGCAACTCATAATCTGTATCAGCTTCATTTTCACCATAATATCTTGCCATAGTAACAGTCATGTCATCTGTTGGAGCAAGACCCTGCTGAATTGAAGTGATAAGATACTTACGCTTTTCGCCATTACGATTCAATGTGTATTCAACAAGCATATTAACGTCAAGCCAATATACAGGAACACAACTTAATGTTACAGTATCGTTCAGATTAGTATGAAGCCATAGCTCATATTTAGCACGTTGCAATGCCAAATCGTCTGTTAGACAATTCGCATAATCATCATCATACAGTGGTAATCGAATACGACCTACCGAGCCGTTTACATAATAAGGGCTTTTTTCATTTGTATCTTCAGCGAAACCATATGCTTGCAAATGCCCAAGCCATCGCCAATAAGTCGTTTTGTACTGGACACAAAAATAAACATCGCCTTCTTCGGCAATGATATTAGTATCAGTACCGTCATCATTCTTAATCGGCAAAACAGCAAGGTCATTGATTTTTAGCTTTGGCGCAGTTAAACCCTTATTATTTTTCATTGTAAAACCATATACCACATTTTCGGTATAGGCTGTTACATCTTCAATGGTTAGCTTAATAGTATTGTCAGTGACTTCCGCAGTATCAGAATAATGTGCTGGTTCGTGAGTTCGTCCCCACACTTCAATACTATTCTTTACATTCTGGAAGTCAACTTCAATCTTTTCATTGGTAACGATTGGAATAAACGTAGTATCATCAACAACAACTGGGTCGTTTTCGCCAGTTGGCTTACGCTTATAAAAGAACGTGCCATTTACATCAAAATATATCTCATAATATGGATATATATCCCTTAGTCCTGACAACAAATCATATACAGTTGCGCCTTGACTAAATTCAAGGTCTGTAGGAATTACACTTGGAAATGGTGCTTCTTCAACAACATATTGTGTAAAACCGCCTAAAGCCAATGTATCAATGATTGTCTGACGAATGTTTTCGCCAGCTTTAAGCACAACAGGAACACCCTTCAAATAACCATTTCGTATACCAGTCAATTTTGCCATAAGGTCAAGCAAACTGAAAGATACTGTATTAGTTTCTGGCGCATATTCATAGCTTGGAGCGTCAATAATATAAATGCCACAATTTACATATTCAATTTCGCCTGTTCGCATTGATTGCGTGCCGACAAGTAAACGAATATATTTATCAAGCCATACTCTTGCGCCACTGGCTACTTCAAAACTGGTATCTTTTACCGCAAGAACAATACTCGCTGTTCTTCGTATATCAGCGGTAGAATCAATAGATATACTTCCAGAAGTACAAACTCCTGATATTTCATCTACTGTTTGAAATTGATAATTCAATAATTCAACCTTAATAAAACGAGATTGAACCGATTGAACAGAAGTTTGAAATTGTGCAAGTGTTACTGGCATATTTCTTCCTCCTTATGATGGCGCGTCAATAATGCCATTGTAGTACAAATCATTTTGGTCATCGGCATTACCAATCTCCGTCCATGTAATAGTCATAGAAGGTACGCGCAAACCAGAAGATTCAGCATAAGAAATCTGAATATCATCGGTAATAGCTACCAACCACTTAGCGCCAGTCCAATCGCGCAAAATCTTTGGCTTTTTATCTGCAAGAAAATCCTTGAGTTTACGCTTCTTTTCATTGGTCTTTGCGCTGTCTATAATGCCAGTATTTTCAAATTCATCATCAAGCACAATACCAGAGATAGAACCTGTATCATAGCTTAACAAACCATTAGAAATAACGATAGGATATTTTCTGCCTAATGGTTGGAATGTGCCAACATTTACTTTGCGTGCATTCGTCCCATATTGCACATCATATAAAAATCGGTAACAAGTATCAGCGTCACCAATAAACACACCTTCAAGGTCAGACATAATACTGTTAATGATATAATCGCCTTCGGCGTTATTCAGCACTGGAACAAAAGCGTATTCATATTCTACACCATGCGTATTTGTTCTATCTTCAAAAGCAAAAGATAGGTCAGATACAGAGTGAATAGGAACAGATTTTAGCGTCAGCCAATCAAACGTGCCACGGACACGGCGTTTAATCTTGACTTCAGTAATCTGATTCAAAGCAAACTCTACATTGCCAGCTTTAATATTGCCATCAAATGTAGCGTCCATAATAGTATCATAATCCCAAACGGTTGGAAGTGAAACATTAAATGGCTCAGATACATTCTTCGTTACACTGAATTGGTCAAAAATAGCATTTGTTACTCTTGTTGTCTTAATATCATTAACTTGTGCAGGAGTTGGATTTAAGCAATCTTGACCTGCAAACGCACTTAGTCCTATAAACTGAAACATAAATCCACCCCTTTCTTATTCTACAATCGCAAAATGTGTTTGATAAATGTTGTTAATTCGTCTTAACCAAAAACAATAATATGAACTGTCTGGTAGAATATCAAGATAATCACTAAAGATATAATACTTCATTCCATTGATAGATTCAACATATACTTCCATATACGCTTGCTTATCTTGAGCGGTTTGGTCTTTATATCCTTCTCGATAATCTACTACAACCGTTTGACCATTAGTATTACTAAAGCGAATTAAAGTTGAGTTTGGATTTGCGCCCCTAAACCATAATTTTGTCGTAAAATCACTGGAAACATTGTAACCTTGATTCCATTCAACATAACTGTTATTTTGGCGTAAATCCACTTCTTTATTATTTATATATGTTGGTGGGTCGGGCTGACTTACACCCTCAATCAAAATCATATTAGAAGTAACAGTAATATAGCCATCTTTGCAATGATTTTCAAGTTCTATCTGCGAATAAATACTTGGATTGATATATCGTGTATTAAACCGTACTTGCCCTGTTGTTACTGTAGTTCCATTGATTGTTAAACCAACAATTTCAATAAAATATTCGGTTGTATTCTCAAAGCCGTTAAACAAATAACTACCATCATACGGTGGTACACCATCTTCTACATACACTGTACCAGAAGTAGAAATTAACGTCTTTGTACTATCATACAAATTAACCACATAACTATTTAATCTTTCTCCTTCAGCTTGGTTATAACTAAACTCAAAGTTGAATGAAGCATTATCAATAATTGCAGTAACAGGAAAATTCGTCATTACAATGCTTGGAGCAGAATAGCACCAAAATTGAATAGGGATAGATTCTGCTGATTCTACTCCGTTACCATCAATTACGATAATAGTTGCATTATAATAGTTACCATTGGTTAGAGAACCAGCAGGTAGCGTATGTTCAAACTTAAATGTAGTTTGTTGCTGTTGATAAACAATCGAATTATCTGTCTGTTTTCTGATGGTTAGCTTGTTTGCTGTAACTTGAGCACCAGACCCATATACAGTAAACGTAAAGGTATGAGCCTGCGTAGCGTCAAACGCAACCTGTGTATTTAACACTGGTCTTGGTAAAGCCATTGCCATACCTCCTTACATAAAAAATGTTAAATTAGCGTTGCCTTGGGGAATAAACACTTTAACGATTTTACCAACTTTTACTGGATTGTCGCCATACTGTTTGATAGAATGAACTTGTCCATTATATCTTACATTCCAATTAGTTCCATTCTGTCCAATGACAAAGCCATCATAAATTTTCGTAGTATTACTAATTGCTTCTTTAAGCAACAAATTAAAGCCCTCAAGCATAGCTTGTACAGCTTCTTGGTTCATTTCGTCCATAATGCCCTCCTATATAAAAGAGGGGTGAGCATTACGCTCACGCCCTCCCCATAGTCGTTTTATACTGTACAACATTACGCCAGAAATTATTCTTGAGATAATTAGCAAAACCTTCACCATCCACAACATTGGGTAGAGAAGGATTGAAGTTTTCTATGCAAATTGTCACACCAGAATTTTCGGTTTGTGCGCCTGTGATAGCAGATACAATATCGCTCGGTCTGGTCTGCCCCCATTCAAACAGATTAGCTGTCATATTATGAGGAACAATACCTTCGCCTTGACCGAGTACGCGCAATTCTGCACCTTCTTCACCAACGAGCGAAATACCTGCCGCATTATATTTAGTACCAGAAGCCTTCTTTGAATAAGTGCCCTTATAATTAGACTTGGTTGTATTAGAAGTTTTCTGAGAAGTGTAAGAGCCGTCCTTATTAACGCCAGTAATAGTGTAAGTACCACCGTTGGTAACTACCTTGTCACCAACGTTTAAGCCAGAAGGCGCTTTACCATTAACAGATTGGTAAGTTTTTCCTGAAGAACTTGAACCACCAGAAGAAGAACCGCCTTTATTAAGCCCAAGACCGCCAGTTACAGCACCAACGACCGTGCCGCTAGCATACCACCCGTTTTACCACCCGCAGTGCCTCCAATAGCACCACCGACAGCACCGCCAATAGCACCACCAGTGGCAATACCTGCACCAGTGCCAATAATTGCACCAGCACCCGCGCCAGCAGTACCCTTGTTGGAATCATAAGAAGGCAAGTCTTTACCCAATTCTTCTTCTTTTTTAAGTTTGGTAAGTTGCTCCATGATTTCGGCATACTTATTAACATAATCTTGGAGATTACCAAGGCGCTCTTTCCAGTTATCGGCTTCAAGGTCAACGCCAAGTTTCTGTAGAACATTAAGTTCCTTCTGCTTCTTTTCGTAGTCAGAAACAACCTTGCCCCATTCGTCCTTGTATTTTTCCCATGCGTCAATCTGGTCATCAATAGCCTTTAGAGCCGCTTCTTTCTGCTTTTCAAGATTTTCCTTTTCTTTTTTGAGTGCTTGTTCGCGCTCAATCTTTTCAAGGTTAGTCTTAGCTTCAGAAACTTCATCCATATCGTTGATATATTGGAATCGACCATTCTGATAAACCATGACTTTCGTAGAACGAGCACGAGCCAAAGCGTCAAGTGCTTCTTCTTTTTCAATCTGGTCGTCAAGTTCATCGTTCGCTTTTTCAAGCGCGTCAATTTTATCGTCCCAATATTTTTCAACGGTATCACGTTGTTCGTTCAGTTTGTCGATTTCTTCTTGAGCCTTATCAGCTACAAGGTCAAACAAATCTTCGTAAACGTCTTGCCATTCTTCAAGTTCTTTAATCTGAGCCTTTTTAGCTTCTTCCCAAGCCTTCTTTTCAGCTTCGGCGGCTTTTTTGGTCGCTTCTTTACGCTTTTCAAGGTAATACTTGTAGCTAATCTCGCCACGAGCATACCATTCGTCCATCCATTTTTCAACACGATGCCATGCTTCAATTTCGGAGTCAGCGCCCCAATCTTCAAGGTCATTGCGGTCGTCAATGTAATCTTTGGATTTCTGATAGCGTTCGTCAAAAGCCTTTTCTTGGTAGGAAGTTATGTCATCTTGAAGCCCCCACCAATCCTTCTGGATTTTACGGATTTCTTCAGAATCATCATTAAACCCTTGGCTTCTCCACCAATTTGCTTGCTGATTAAGTTGCTTCTGATAAGCCTTGCTCATCTTAATGAGTTCAGCGTAAGAAGCGCCTTGCTTTTCACGCAAGAAAATATGGTGTTCAGTTACATCATTGGCTTCTTCAAAGGCTTCTTTCTGCTTTTTCTGCGCGTCTGTTAATTCGTCTGTTGCTTCGGCGGCTTTAGAACTTGCAGAAGCGTTAGCAGACTTAGCAGAAGTATTGGCATTAGTTGCCTTAGTATTAGCATGAGTAGCCTTAGTGCTACTACTGGTCGCACCAACATATCGACTTTCGGTTTTGCCAACATGAATGGTATGGTTACCATTGCTTACGCCAGAGCCAGAAACAGAAGTTCTACCGCCAAATTTGCCGTTTGAATATCCTTGAAGCAACCCCTTGCGAATCATATCAGTAACGTTCGCAGGAATAATGGTATCGCCCTTATTTACCTTGACAAATTCTGCACCATTCTTACCAAGAAGTTCTTTTCTGCCATCAGCAGTAATACGGAACTCTGCGCCTTCTTCGCCAACGAGCGCAATCTTAGAGGATTGAGAACGCATTGGTTGAGTACCAGAAAGGTCATCCATTTTACCGTTGGCATAAGCTGGAATTTGACCCACAGCCTTATGCGCTGTAGGAAGTGTAGGTGGTTTCCACTGAGAAGTATCAGACTTAAATACTGTAGTAACAGTAGTGTTAAGTTTCTGCGCTTGGTTATAAGCGCTGGACGCTTGAGTTTGCAAATAATTAGCAGACCCGCCAGCCGTTAGCATACCATTGATAAAGTTCTGAAAAGAAACTTGACCTAACTGTTGAGCCTTATTTTTAGCATCTTCAGACTTATTACCTGTTTGCTCAGCGGCAGTGCCAGCTTCACCAAGTTGGCTGGTCATATTTCCAGCACTAAAGTTATTAACTTCGCCATTAACATTTTGAATACCTTGCTGAACTTGTTGCATTGGGTCAGCAATATTCATGTTAGAGAATATGCCTTGTAGAACACTTGCACTATTTTGTGCGGATTGTTCTGCACCAGACATAGCACTCTGAACACCTTGTTGTACTTGTGGTGCAAAACTGTTAGAGAACCAATCAGCAGTTCGTTGACCAGATTCTTGGACGGCATTCATGCCTTCATCAACTTGATACCCTAATTCGCCCTTAACTTCAGCACCAATGCCATTAAGCGCAATTTGAGTAGTATTTAATTGGTCTTGAATAGCTTCGGTTACTGCGTCAGCGAAATCTTTACCTACATCGCCCGCTTGGTCAGCGTCAATTTCCATACCGTCAAAAAGATTAGCGAGTATACTCTTACCCGCATCAGTCTTGACAATATCATCAAAATCCATACCGCCAAAGGCATCTTCGATTTGGCTCTTTAGTTCATTGACTGCATCTTTTGACTCAAACTTAATGTTATTACCATCAAGTTCAATTTTAGTGCTTTTACTTGCGTCTTTAAGCGCACTATTAACCTTGTCAATAGTACCACTTAAATCCCAAGAACCAGACTCCGTAGTAAAAGTTTTAAGCGCATTTGCATAACCTTCAACTTGCTTTGCGGCATTGGTAAAATCTTGACCTTCTAATTTGCTAAAGTCGAAATCAAAAGGTACATTTGTATAGGAAGAAAGTTCATTAAGTTTATCGTTAAGTGCTTGTAAATTTTGCACTCTATTCTTAATATTCGTGGGGTCAGCACTACCGAGTTTATTTAGTAGGTCTGAAATACCTCCCGTGTCTGTATTAGAAACAGCGTCATGAATATCTTGAATAGCGGCTTGAGCGGCATTTAAGGTATCGCCCATTTGGAAGTCTACTGAACCACCAAGGGCTTCCATTGGCTGAGTTATACCAAGAGCGTCCGCAAGGTCGCCTAAGTCCTTAACAGCTACTTTGAAAGTACCATCATCAAATTTCTCAAAATTAACAAGGTCGCCAAACTTGCCTTTGTTTTTGGAAATTTGCTCGATATTTTTAAGAAGTTTATCGCCTAAGAAATTACCCGCTGAATCATAGTAGGCTTTCATATTATCAAGAGCAGTAGCCGTCTCAACCGTAGTTGTACGGAAATCCGACATAGCGGCTTTCTGGTCTTGAAGCGCGATAATATTCTTATCAGTTGTACCGTATACGCCTTCCAAAGCCTTGTTATACGCTTGCATATTCTGAATGCCATGTTTGTCTGACTGCTCAATGTAGTCAGCCATTTCATTCATTTGTTGCAAGGGCTTTGCAAAGTCAGTTTCTAAAGCCTTGTCAAATTCGTCATAAGCGCCAGTAGCGTCTTGCACAGCGCCAGTGAATCGGCGCATAACTTCTGATAGATAAGTGACGGTTTCTTCTGTTGACATATTGCTAAGCTGTGAGCCAAGCCAACCCGCACGGTCGCCTATCAGATTTAGTATTTGCTCAAGATTGTTCAAAGAAGATGGGTCAAGTTTTTCCAACCATTCTTCTGTAGAAAAAGCGTCTTTAGCTTTAATGCCAAGTTGTGCAACAGTTGTTCCTAAGTCTTGTGCAAGATTTACTATACGGTCGTGTAATTGTTCTGCTTTATCAGCGGCGTTCTCCATTGCTTTTAAATCGCCGTCAAGTGCGTCACCAATAGTTCCACCGCTTACAGAATCACTGGCTTCAGCCAAATCAATCAAAGATTGAATGTAATCAGCTTTAGTAGTATCGCCAGCAGATACAGCCGCTTCTTTATATTCCTCAAGTTCAGAAATAATTGATAGAATCGAACTTTCAGCTTCAGTAGCGGCTTCTTTATAATCAAGATTTTGTGTTTGCGTAAACTTGTGGATAGTTTTTTGTAAATCTGTTAATTTTTGTTTATAGGCTTTTTCGCCAGTAAGAGTAACAGATACTTCTTCACCACGAAGATTTTGTTGTTTTGTGGTATAGCGCATTTTATCGCCATACTGTTTATCAAACAACTTAGATTGTTCTTGCCAAAGTGTGGCTTGCTCTGCCTTTAGCTTTTGCTCTTGCAGAGTAATTTGTCTTTCAATAAGAGTATTTTGGCGTTCAAGCGTGTTTGCTTCATTCTCAAGTTCGCCATTCCACTTTGAAGTACCCTTTAAGGAATTGATTTCTTCAAGACGTTGCTTGTTAGATTCAAGGGCTGAATTGTATTCGTCAATTTGGCTTTGAATATCACTAACAGAATTTTTATGTTCGTCTACAGACTTCTGAAGGTTCTTTTCTTCATTAGTATAATGCTTAATAGCTATTGCAAGTCCAGTACCAGCGGCAACAACAGTACCAATGCCAATCGCAAGTGGGTTTAGCGAAGTAATAGCCGCAAGAGCAGACGAAGCCATTCCTGACAACGCACTGGAAGAAGCTGTCATCGGGCCAGCCATACCAGTAGCAGACATACGCACATCGTTGAAAATACCCATCAAATTGGTGAATATCGAACCAATTCTACCGCCAGCATTCATCAACTCGGTAATGGCTCTTTGTCCAGCGCTCATGCCTGTGAACATCTGAAGCAATACTCTTGCCGTATTGCCAAAAATAGCAGAAGCCGCTCTCATGGTAGTAGAGAATAGCGCAAATTTAATGATTGCTCTACCTACACCAGTATCAGCAAGTTTGGTAAAAGCGTTGACCAAATTCAACACTTCTGATACCATTTCTTTGGTAATTACAGCGTTAGCAAGTTCTTGGAAAGAAGCCTTTAGAGCCGCAACCTTGGACTCAAGGCTATCCATATATGCCGTATTTTCCTTTGCGGCTGAACCTGCGGAATTAAGTGCTACATCTTGAGCCTTTACTACAGAATCCCAGTTTGAGAGAAGTGAAGCAAGGTTCTGAGACTGATTTGCACCTGCTTGTATGTTTAGAAAATAAGACTGCTCATTCTTAGATAGTCCGTCCCATTGTTTAGAAACGTCACCCAAGATTTCATACAGACTTCTTAATTCGCCTTCTTGGTCATAAATCGCAATATTATGGTCATTATACCAATTAGTTAATTTTTGACCTGTGCTTGAACTTTCATCAACAACTTGGTTAAGACGGCTCTGCACAGACACCAATGCACGGCTACCCTTAGACGCATTACGAGTAACTTCGGTAATACCCGTAAGCATTGCCAAAGATTGCTCAAATGTATTATTGCCCACTGCAAGTGCGGCAGACATATTGCCAAGGTTTGTAGCAAGGTCGCCAGATGAAACCGCAAAATTGTTGGAAACTGCGTTCACCGCGTCCACGATATGAATGGCATTATCAGCTTCAATGCCGAACGCTTTCATTTGCGCGATAATAAACGAAGCGGAATCACCAGCGGATAGCGATTCATCCGCTACGTTTTGAAACATCAAATTTGTTACAATAGATTTTCAAGGATTTTAATGTATTCTTTATTCTTAAACACTGTATAATCAAGACGAAGTAACTGAATATTTTTATCAATACAGTATTTAGTTTTAATACTGTCTCTATGTTGAATTTCTTTTACTTCGCTTTCTGTAAACAAATGTCCGTGGAATTTAATATTACTTTTGAGGAGATTACCTACGAGACAATCCTTGACCACGCAGATTCTACATTGCTGCCAAAGCAGGATACCGTTCAGGCAGTGCCAATGGATACTATTATTAGTAACCAATAAACTTACGCATTAACAATAAACTTATAAACAATAAAACAAATAAACAAACAAGTATGGGACGCGCATTTGAATATCGCA
>ENA-ORNT01002129-ORNT01002129.1-human-gut-metagenome-genome-assembly--contig:-NODE-2129-length-12493-cov-5.094469_pt1 | contig 12493 bp, 8 predicted proteins | sample MGYA00242120_ERZ509032 | MGnify/ENA primary metagenome ERZ509032 (study PRJEB26280, sample SAMEA2338729) | human gut metagenome | biome: human gut; feature: human-associated habitat; material: faeces...
TCGATGCCCTTGAGTACCTGCAGGGAGCCGAAGCTCTTTGTTATACCTTTTATATTAATCATTTTCTTACTCAAAATTATTTTGCAGGCAAAATTAAGCAAAATAATTGGAAAAGCCTAATTTTAAGAGATAAAAAGAAATAAGGAGGGATATAAAAAAACAAAACGAGCCTTATTCTTGCAAATAAAGCTCGTTTCAGTACTCAATTCTGTATTACTTTCTATAAAATGTATGTGTTATTTCAACCCGTCGGCATCGCCGGTGGTCTTCAATCCGTTGCTCTTTTCGCAAGGAGTGATCACAATCCATCTGGATGTTCTTGATGGAGATGTTGTTGCACTGGCACTGATCGTGTATTATTATATATTGGTTCTTTTTATATGTAATCTACGATAAACTCGTAATATTCTATGTTTTAGTATTACGAAAAGCTCGTAAAACGTTAAAATATAGTTGAATTTATGTTTTTTAACGCAGATTGTTTTGTGTTTATACGAAAAGTTCGTAGATTTGCAGCGTGATTTAGAAACAAGAATGTTGAATTTAAAAGAATAATGATAGAAATATGGAAAAGCTGACGAATCAGGAAGAAGATATTATGCTTCGGATATGGCGATTGGGACGATGTGCCGTGAAACAGATTATGGAACTGTTGCCAGAACCTCGTCCACCTTATACTACAGTGGCTTCTATTGTGAACAATCTGAAGCGCAAGGAATATGTCAAGGCGGAGCGGGATGGTAAGGGGTATGTCTATTCTCCACTCATAGCCGAGAGCGATTACAAGTGGAAGTTCCTGTCGGGTTTCGTGAACAATTACTTCAAGAATTCCTTCAAGGAAATGGTTTCCTTCTTTGCCAAGGACGAGAAAATCAGTCCCGAGGACCTCAAGGATATCATCCGTGAAATTGAGAGTTCGGAAGAATGACTCGAGAACTTTGAAGAATAAATCAAGCTTTCGGAAGAATAATTATTAAGTTCATTTCAAACAAAAATCGAAACTGTATGGCAATATATCTTATAAAAATCAATGTAGCCCTGATGCTCCTTTATGGCTTTTATCGCCTCACGGTGAGCCGCGATACTTTCTTCGGTCTTCGCCGCCTTACCCTCTGGCTCATCTATGCCGTTGCCCTGATGGTTCCGGCACTCAATCTGGAATATTGGGTGCGCGATACACCAACGATGGCGAGTATGGCGAATGTATATGCCGACACGTTTTATCCCGTGGTGGTTGTAAAGGCTCAGGCTCCCAGCATAACCTGGATAGATATGCTGCTGGGCATCTATTGGGCAGGAGTTGCCGTTCTCTCATTGCGTTTGGTATGGCAGCTCTTCAGCATCATCCGCCTTGCGGTTATTTCCCGGAAGCAGGAGGTGGAAGGCATTACGGTACATCTTCTCAGAGGCGAGGGGAGTCCGTTCTCCTTCTTCCGCTGGGTGTTTATGTATCCATCTACCCTGGAGGGCAAGCAGTTGCACGAAGTGATGGTTCACGAGTGCACCCATGTTTCGGGTCTCCATTCCCTGGATACCCTCTTCTCCGAGCTTTTCTCCATCGCCTGCTGGTTTAATCCGTTTGCCTGGCTGATGAAGCAGGAAGTAAGAATGAATTTGGAATATTTAGCCGATGAAAGTGTATTATCTGATGGTAACGCGCGCAAATCCTATCAGTATCACCTTCTAGGTTTGGCATATCGACAGCCGAATGAATCGACCAAGATTGCTAATAATTTTAATTTATTACCTCTTAAAAAAAGAATTAAAATGATGAACAAACGTAGAACAAGTGAAATAGGCAAGGCGAAGTACCTCCTTTTCGCACCTTTAGCAGGAGCGTTGCTTATGGTGAGCAACATCGAGAGTGTGGCTCGTGAGATTGGCGAGCAGATTCCGGAAGTAGCCGAGGTTCAGCAGAAGGCTGAGCAGGCTCTGAATGCTGATGTGGTTGTGGCGAATCCGACGGTTGAAGAAGCAAAAGCTGCCGCAGAAGCCAAAAAGGCAGAAGAAGCTAAGGCTGCTGAATTGGCAAAGTCGGAAGCTGAACAGAAGGCGGAAGCAAAGGCTTCTGATGCGACAGCCCCAGCCGATACAACCAAGAATGTGGTTTATGACGTAACAGAGACATTGCCGCAATTTCCTGGTGGTCAGGGAGTAATGATGAAGTATCTGGCTGCAAACATCAAGTATCCGGCTTCCGCTGTCAAAGCCAAAAAGCAGGGCCGTGTGATTGTAACCTTTGTCATTCAGAAGGATGGTAGCGTTACCGAAGCCCGAATTGCAAGATCTGTAGATCCAGAACTGGATGCCGAAGCTTTGAGAATTGTGAAGGCGATGCCTAACTGGACTCCTGGTACACAGGATGGTAAACCGGTAAACGTAAGATATACCATCCCTGTTGTATTCTCTCTTCAGAAAGATGTAACCCCAGGGAAGAAAGAAGTAAAATAGAATATCAATTTCGGGTTATAAAACAACTCAATAAAAAAGAGCATAAATCTCAACTCAATAAAAAAGAGCATAAATCTCATCTCAGCGATAGGGTATGTATTCTCTATTGCCATGTAGAATGAAAAGGGCGGTTTTCTTGCGTGATGCAAGAAGCCGCCTTCTGCATTTTCTGCATCATCAGGCGTGATTTTTCCTTAGCCAAGGCTTGCATATCCACGGCAACATCGTCTTCATCTACGATTTCCACGCCCGTCATCGTTTCTATCACATCCTCCATGGAGACTACGCCGCGAAGGCATCCGTATTCATCTACGATAATGGAGATGTGCTCTCGCTTTTCCAACATCTTTTCCCAAATCTGATATATCGATTCATCCTCGTTGAAGGAAAGAATCGGGCGCATCAGCTCGGATAATCGGGTTTGGAATTCATCGTCTGAAACCGATTTGAGAACCACATCCTTCAAGATGTAGCCCACGATGTAGTCCTTATTGTTATCATATACAGGAATGCGTGAGAAATTCCACTCCTTCTGTTCGTAAAACTCCTTGGTGGTTAGATGCATATTAGCAGATTCTACCACGATGGATGGTGTCATCACCTCTTTTGCCTTAACTCCAGCCAGACGGATGCAGCTCTTGATGATCTTGCTTTCCGATTCACGGAAGATACCTTCTGTGGTTCCTACATCTACCATGGCCGAAACCTCTTCGCGGCTCATGGAAGCCTGGTGGCTCTTAGGCGTGAATACCTTTGTGATAAGTTCTGAGAGCAGTACCAGAGGGTAGGTGATGAAGATGAGTACCCGGATAATCTTGGTGGATGGCATTGCCAGCGAGCGCCAGTAAGAAGCACCGATGGTCTTCGGGATGATTTCAGAAAGCACCAGAATCAGCAAGGTGAGAATGGCGGAAATGATACCGAAGTATTCTTCGCCAAAGAGTTTGATAGACTCGGCACCCACGCCGGCAGAACCGATGGTGTGGGCGATGGTATTGAGCGAAAGAATGGCACCCACTGGGCGATCTACGTTGTTCTTATACTGTTTCATCAACGAGGCAGTCTTGTTGCCTTGATTCTCCTTCATAGAGATAAACGACATCGGAGTAGAAAGTAGCACCGCCTCCAGGACGGAGCATAAAAAGGATAGTGACAGAGCACCTAAAAAATATAATATGATTAAACCCATGTAATTTTTAATTCGTTAATAATATGTTGTCTGAAGTAGAAATAACATATTATTTTCGAAAACAGCAATGGTAGATGTAATGGGGCACATTACATCTTGTTTTATTCAATATAAGTGTACTTGTAAATATCATCGCAATATGTTTCAATTTTCTGCAAAGATATTGAATTAAAAGTGAATCTGATATTATTTTGTAGTATATTATGATGTTTTGATGTATTTTTACTAAACAGCTTCAAGACCAAGGAGCAGGTTCCTCCATGTTCACTCACAATGGGTGTTGGCACTCTCCTGACAGCATGGGGCGACTTCTCTGGTGTAACACGAACTTTTCCTCATGTAACGTTTCGTATATTTCCCTCTTTATGTAACATTAGCGAAAGTTATGGTTATGTTATAGAAATATAAATCATCGGAAAAGTTGTAATTTTGCGCCTTGTAAAGAAAAAGAAATAGTAATCTCACAATCATTCGAAAACTTACAATTCAACTACCAGCAAATGGTAATCCGACGAAACACTATCATTGACGAGAAAAAGCCAATTTGTTATCTGACGACGAAGAGTAATAATCCGAAAGATTAAAATCACTAAAATATGAATTTACATTATTTTATTACTTTCAGTAGCAGAGGAAGTGGCGTCTGTAGGTCGCTCTTCCTTAGAACATTTATGGTGATGATCCTTTTCGTCACCGGTAGTAACGGCATCTATGCCGGAGTAGAAATAAATGAGGAACGCGCCATAACTGTCGATGGCAAAACCCGTAGATACTGGCTCTATGTACCTGCAACTTTGGAAGGACAAGAGAATGTGCCAGTGGTATTCTCTCTCCACGGACGTTTTGGTAACGATAATCCTGATTCTGAAAAGCCCTTGTTCACCTCACTCGCCAAGGAGAAAAACTTCATTGTGGTCTATCCTCAAGGACGAAATGCTGGAAGTGATCAGGATAAAGCAGACTATCCTGGTGACTGGTATAATGCTTTCGGAGAAACTACCGGTTGGGAAGCCACTGGAAAAGAGAATGCAGATACTAAGTTTATCAAGGCACTTGTGGATACGATACAGGCTGACTACAAGACAAGGAACGCTTCCAACAGCAATATCTCCGTCGATCCGAAGAAGTTCTACCTCTGTGGATTCTCCATGGGCGGCATGATGACATACGCTTGTGCGAAAGTGCTCAATGGCACATTTGCGGCATACGGTTCATGCAGTGGCTACCCTCTCAATGAGTTTCACATGAACCTCGCTACGGAAAACCCTATTCCGTTTATCCATCTGCATGGCAATCAGGATAACATACTTGGCATCAAGCATCTCAACACCATCATAGAAAATCTCCTGTTCCGCAATGGATGCGACCTCTCAAATCAGGTTAGTAATAAGGACTGGGCTACGACCAGAGAGAATGGTGAAGAGCATAAATTCAAGAGATATGATTTCACAAGTGTGAATGGAGCGCCTGTCACCACTGTCACATTTGATGGACTTTGGCATAATGTGGAAGCGAGCGCACCTGCTTATCTTTGGAATTTCTTCTCCGGCAAGACCACAGATATGTATAAGTCTGACATAGAGTGGAAATGGGATATGCCAACGATAAACAAGAATATTACCAACAGCACAAGCCCCTCCCCTTACTACGGTTGGGAGCATGAGGTAAATGGCAATAATAGGACGCTGACTTACGGTGGAGTAGGCAATTCTACCGACAATCAGAATGTCTATAATTCCATCCAGCTCACTCCAGGAAAGCACACTCTATATGCTAAGATGACGAGCACATCTGGAGTATCATCAGTGACATTGCGAAATATCCTCACCGGTGCAGAGACCGTTGCACGTAAGGTAGTCGACAACAGTGGCACCGATGACCATACTGATTTCAATGTGCTGTATGAGTTTGAAGTAGGAGAGGGCGCGGAGTTTTCTCTTGAGCTCAAGTTTTCAAATACCAACAGTAAATGCACCCTGCTTGAAATCCATAAAGGATCCTACAGACCAGATGGCGTAAAGGATGAGAGCCAGGATAATGCCACCGTTCACCTCGATGACGGTAAATTGGCTGAGTTGACATTCGAAAATGTTGCCGATATATGGTCTATAGAAAAACCTGTAAACGAACTTACTCCTGATGGCAAAAATATGAAACTCTATATGAAGAGTCGACTTGGCAGCGTTAAAGATGGCAAGTTTGTCAATAAGGATAAGTATATCGTGGAGGATGCTGTTTTCGGACATTATTTCCAGAATATCCCTGATGCAGATATCTATGACAGATATGGCGCGTCAGACTATATGCGTGTAGTATTGGGTGAGAATAATTCTCTTTCTGGCCATGATGGTATACCTGGAATACAAACCACAGGAAAGGTGACAATAGGATTCTGGGTAAATGGAGATATAGCAGTCAATCGTGGACTGGCTTATGACGAGCCGTCAATGTTCTATATTTCAGGAAATGAGTATTATGATGAGAATGAGCGCAAAGGCAGAAATCCTCATATGTTTAATATCACCTGCAGTGGTGGACTTACCGGCTATATGAGAGTGAATGATACTACATTCGATTATAATAGCGGTACAAGCAGTTTTGGCGAGTTGTGTGACACAAAGTCCAACACGGATTTCTACAACAAGAATTTCTATAAGGACTGCAACTGGCATTACATCACTTACCAGAAGTATGACAACCTGTCACGATTTAATATGTATGTAGATGGAGAACCGACATGTTTGGGTGGCTATGCCACGCATAATGCCAGCTCGCTGGAAGGGTGTATCAAAGGACTGAAAAGCATAGTGCTCGGTGGCGCCAATGCCAACAATGTGGAATTCGCCTATGACGTGGCGTTTGCCTATGACGACATCGTAATCTATAATCGTGTGCTGTCAAAGCGTGAGATCAATGAGATTATCAAGAAGAAGAACTATTCACCGTCAGTTTGGCATTTCGATCGAAATCTGGAAAACAACATTTTCTGCAATCGTGATTTGCTGGACAAGAACACGAACATGTGGGCTTCATCCGATGGCGTTTATACGCTCAATACCAATTTCTCCTCAGCAGCAGCATTGACCTATGATGGAATCACTGAGATACCTGCTTTCAAGGGCTTGCGGTTTGTCACTAATGGTGAACAAAAGATCACGATAAATGCAAAGAGCGGTGCTCTCCAGCTTTCAAAGGGCGTCAAGGTGATGTTCTCCAATCTGGCAAAGGATACGTATGTGAGGATGGAATACAAGGATGATAATGTGAATTGGAATAATCCTGAGTTAAAGAATGTAACTATATCAGGCAATACCCCTTCGCCAAGTCAGGGTTGTGTTAGAACATTGTTCAAGGTTGGTGGTACAACATCTGAAGAAACCAGCATTACTATGCCATCTGACATAAACATAATCCGAATGGAAGCCACTAACAAGAATTTCGCACAGATAAAGTTTGTGGATAATAATAATGAAGAGGTTAGTGTGGTGACGAATCCTAATAATGAGAACCCACTTCCACGTAAGGAACTGTATGTCAATGGAGTAATTGATAATACGAGTTATGATTTCAAGTATACGAGTTCTTCTCCTCATGTGGCTTCCATTGACGATACAGGAAAAGTCACTTTGCATGGCATAGCCGGCAGCACTGTGATAACGGCAGAGCTCATCAATGACGAGAATAAGTATGATTGTGACATCTATGACCAGTATGCCTTTGAGCCATCAAATCGTATCTTCTCATCCTATGAGATTGTAGTGGAGCCAGATCCAGAAACATCATGCAAGGTGGAAGACAATAAAGAGTACAAAGTCGGTCAGACATTGTATAATGGTGACAGGACTGTCGGCGTTACTCTCGGTGGATGGACTTATAATAATGGTAGTTATTATGGTAATACAGACTCATATACGGCAAAAGAACCATGGGCAGGACATAAATTCGAGAAGAATGCTGACCGAAATGGTTACCTTGCAAATAGCCGTAAGACGGAAGAAGATGTATTCCATGAATTCTTCAATGATGCCAAAGCGACGTTCTCCACAAATGGCAGTTATGCGGCGAAGAGCGAGCAACTGAATGTGGTTGGCAATAATACTTATGCCGCAACAGGCAACTATTCTGCCCCGACAAACAACACGTCTGTTGCCAACAAGACACCTTGGCTCTTGCCTTGCCGTGGTTCGCACATCAAGATAGAGCCTACAGATGCAGGATTGATCTCTGTCTATGTGATGCAGGAGGGATGTGTCAGTCACGATAAAGAAGATGAGCCTATCGACGTTACAGTCAAGAAGGTATATGTGGCTGATGAGAAAGGCGAGATAGTCAAAGAAGTGGTGGCGGACACCAAGAGTAAGGTGGCAGCGCAGATGTGGAAAGATGATGGACGCGCCAGAGCCGAGTATCGCTGGGGCAATCCAGAGTTCGCTTATAATACAGCAACAATGAATTCATTCCTTAAAATAAATGACTTTAATACCCAATGGTCATTCCTCGACAACTGGCCTAATCCGGGTATGCAGCAGCACGTCTTCAAAGTTGGCAAAGATGAAGATGGAAAAGATAAAGATGGATATGTGCTGATCACTAAGGGCATTGTCAGATATACATTCAATGTGCTTCCTGGCAAGACCTATTACATCTTCTCAAATACGGCAAAGCTCGGACTGGCAGGCTTTACATTCAAGAATGGCATACATGCTCAATATCAGCCGGTGATGCCTGACGCTAAGCATTATGAATGTAGGGCAACTGGCGTTTTTGATTCTCTGAAAGTTGAAAATGTTACGCTTAATGATAGCGATAACTATGTGCCTACTGATGCAAAGAATGCGAATGTCACGCTTAAGCGCACATTCTATAAGAATCGTTGGAATGCCATCTGTCTGCCTTATTCCATCAATAGGAGACAGATAGAGGATGTCTTCGGTGACGGAACCATGGTGGTGCTGATGAAAAACATCGACACTTCCAACAAGAAAGTGATGTTTATCGAGCATGCCAATCAGGACATCATCGCCGGTTATCCTTATCTTATTTTCCCTACCGATAAGGCAGATACTAATAAGGACGACCATTCAGTCATCGATAGCATAACAACCCGCGCCACATTCGGTGAGGCTGACAGTCCGCTTTTTAGTGTAGGAACTGATGGAAATACATATCCTGGTGCAGAAATGCAGAGCGATGCACTCGTCTTTAAGGGTACATTCATTAATACTACGCTTAATAAAGGATCTTACGTAGTGACGAATAAGGGTGTTCTATCACGTATTCCTAAAGATGGAATGAAGATAAGACCTTACCGTTCTTACATCTATTTTAATAGGCAAACTGCTGGTGCAAAGGCGATTTTGCTGCAAAATATGAATGTAAACGGTTTTGAAAATGATGAAGACAATACTACAGGCATTGAAAATCTGCTCTTTGAGAGTGGTATCCTTACTCATTCTGCTGATGTCTATTCCATAGATGGACAGTTGGTTCGTAGTAAAGCTCTTAATTTTAATGGACTGCCTAAAGGCGTTTATATAGTTAATGGTAAGAAATATGTAAAGAGATAATTGTTACAAAGATGAAAAAAGATTATTTTATTCCGACAATCTTCGTTATAAAATATGAAGAAGAGTCAAAACTACTCGATAACAGTCTCAGTGATGCTGACAGCACGTTTGCAGCTCCTGATGCTCCGCACAATTCGATGAATGGTAGTACAGATTTAAGTACTGATAACACAGGAAGCGTATCAGAGGGTGATTATGCCAAAAAGACTGATTGGTTCTTTGATGACAATGCTTTCTCTGACTTCTGATAGGATTCAGACTTGAATGAAAACAGAAAACCTGTCTTGCTACTCAGTACATTCGTAGCGCGAAAGAGCCACGCCGCGAATGTACTGAGTAGCAAGACAGGTTTTTTTAGCGTAATTTTATCAAAAAATACCAATAATTTGAAATAAAATACGTAAATTTGCAGCAACATATTATAATGAGGAGAATGTTAGCATGAAATATCCTATTGGAATACAGACTTTTGAGCAAATCATCAATGGCGGTTTTGTCTATGTAGATAAGACTGAGTTGGTGTATCGCCTAGTAAATAATGGCAAAGTCTATTTTCTAGGTCGTCCTCGACGATTCGGAAAGAGCCTACTCCTCTCTACCTTGGAGGCATACTTCCAGGGCAGGAAAGAACTGTTTAAGGGACTTGCCATTGATGCGCTGGAGCAAGAGTGGAAGCAATATCCAGTGTTCCATTTGGATTTCAATACGGGTAACTACCTAAACGATGGAACCCTAGAGGCAGGCATTAAAGATAAGTTGTCTGATTGGGAGAAACTGTACGGATTAGTAAATGACAATCCCGATTTGGCTCAGAGATTCCAAAAGATACTACATGCAGCGCATGAACAGACGGGCTTGGGAGCAGTCGTCCTCATCGATGAGTATGACAAGCCAATATTGGATGTATTGGATATGGATTTCCATGTCGAGCACCTAGGCAAGACAATGACACTGGAGGAAAAGCACCGCAATATCTTGAAGTCGTTCTATGCCACATTGAAGGGCGCTGATGCCGACTTACGCTTTGTTTTCCTCACTGGTGTCACCAAGTTCTCACAAATCAGTATGTTCAGTGGCTTCAACCAGCCAAAGGACATCAGTTTGAACCGTGAATTTGAAGCTATTTGTGGCATTACTCAGAAGGAATTGGTGAAATATTTCTTTGAACCAATCAAGGAGTTTGCTGAGGAATATGAGTGCTCTGTAGAGGGAATGCTGGAGTTGCTGAAACGAAAATATGATGGTTACCATTTCAGTAAGAGGATGACAGACATCTTTAATCCTTTCAGTATTTTGAATGCTTTCGACCAAATGGACTTGGGAAGTTACTGGTTCAAAAGTGGTACACCAACGTATCTCGTTCGCTTGCTTAATCATTTCGACCAAAACTTGAATGAGTTGATTGGTAAATATTATGCAACCCCACAGTTTGATGATTATAAGGCTGATGTGGAGATGCCTCTTCCGATGATATACCAGAGCGGTTATCTCACCATCAAGGGGTATGAACGTGACACGGAGTCTTATCTTCTCGATATTCCTAACAATGAGGTGAGGGAGGGTCTTCTTACGATATTGGCGAACAATTATCTGAAGACCAAGGGATAGCCGCAATGTCCACCTTATTGGTGCTAACTTCTCTTCTGAGGAAGGGACGGACAGTGAGTGGAAAGAGGAATGATATTGTATTTATTCATTTGACACATCTTGTTTCCATCCATGTTTGGCATCATGATGTCGGAGATGATGATGTCTGGTGTCTTGTCCAAGGCCGTTGCCAATCCCTCTCTACCATCATTGGCAGTCAAGGTGTCAAATTCTTCCGCAAATGAGTCTGCGATGTAGTTTAAGATTTGTCGTCTTTTGAAATTGGTCAACAACTTGCTGACCAATTTCAAGTTTCTGATTTTACAATTTTCTCAATGGAAGAGAAATCTTAAAGACGATTACCACGTAATGACCTCATCCACAATTTGTTGTTGCTCAGTGCTGCTGCGCCGCAAGTATATACGTGTTGTCTCTATGCTCTCATGTCCCATTAGGTCGGCAAGGAGTGATATGTCATTAAATTTCTCCAAGAAGTTCTTGGCGAAGCGGTGACGGAAAGAATGAGGATATACTACCTTCTTGTTGAGTCCATACTTCTCCGCATAGTTTTTCAACTGCTGCGAGATTCCACGTGTTGTTATACGTTCTCCATAGCGATTGAGGAAGAGATAACCACTGGCTCGCTTGGTCTGCTTCAACCACTCCTCTGCCTCCATGCGCAATTTCATTGGGATGTAGATACGGCGTATCTTGCCACCTTTTGTATAGATGTCATAATAGCCTACTTGTACGTGTTCCACTTTAATATGTATCAACTCGCTTACTCTTGCTCCTGTGGCAGCTAAGAAACGAACCACGAAGTACCATTCTTGGTTCACTTCTTTTTTCAGTTTGTTTTTTAGGAAAGTGTAATCCGCATTGCTGATTACGTTCTCTAGATAAGAACGCTGCTGCACCTTGACCGATTTCAAGCGAAGTTTTGCCTTGCCTGCAAATATGAGGTACTTGTTGACGGCTTGAATGCGAAGGTTGACGGTCTTGGGCTTGTAAGTCTCGATTAAGAAAGTCTTATAGACCAACAAGTTCTTTTTGTTCAGCTCCTTGTATTTGGAGTCAAACTCTTTTACGGCATAAATGTATGCCGAGATTGTGTTCTTCGCCATATTCCCTTGGCTCAGAAACTCTTCAAATTTGCCTATTTCCATTTCTTTATGATGTATTAGTGAAACATAAAATTATCATTATATAAACGTAGCAATCTTCTTTGGGTTCCTATTATGAGAAGGTGTTTTCACACATAATAAAATCAGTATAATATGGAATCTTTAAGAAAACATTTGAATCAGCTTCTCAAAGAGGCAATAGAGTTAGATAATAATCTGCTTAACAGATTGCCAAAATCAATATTGCAAGAGGCAATCCAAGGCAAACTTGTGCCTCAGATAAAGGAGGAAGGCACTGCGCAAGCCTTGCTTGAACAGATACAACAAGAGAAACAGAAACTCGTAAAAGAGGGCAAGCTAAAGAAGTCTGTCCTCAACGATTCTGCTATCTTCCGTGGTGACGATAACAAGTATTGGGAGAAGTCGGAAGATGGGGCTGTATGTATTGATGAAGAAATACCATTTGAGATACCGTCAAATTGGGCGTGGGTACGACTTGACGATATTTGTTCTTTTATTCATAGAGGCAAATCACCCAAATATAGCCCTATAAAGAAATATCCTGTTGTTGCTCA
>ENA-ORNT01002131-ORNT01002131.1-human-gut-metagenome-genome-assembly--contig:-NODE-2131-length-12489-cov-5.162538_pt1 | contig 12489 bp, 10 predicted proteins | sample MGYA00242120_ERZ509032 | MGnify/ENA primary metagenome ERZ509032 (study PRJEB26280, sample SAMEA2338729) | human gut metagenome | biome: human gut; feature: human-associated habitat; material: faeces...
CACGTCTGGGGGGCGTGAGGTCGCTGGTTCGAGTCCAGTAATCCCGACTATTTCAAGTTAAACGACTGAGCAAGAGAAATATTGCCTTTGCCAATATATTTCTCGGTGCAGAATCGGACCCCCCTTTTTCCACGCTTAACAAACATTAACTAGATTTTCGTGCAAGATATTTTGTTTTCCTAGTTTATATGTGTAGTTTTGCAGCGTTTTTCTACAGATAGAGGAAGAACGCTAGCGAGAAGAAAGGACTAGAATACAAACAATCATAAAATAACAAGAAAAAACAATGAAGAAATTCAAATTACTTTCAGTAGTGGCAGTATGCCTTGCAGCATTCGCCTTCACATCATGTAACACAGGTGATGATACCTATAGCTATCTCACCCTCGAACAGCAAAAGGCTTACCAGAGCAATATGGCCATGGCAGGTACTTACTCTGACATGAAAATCTTGTGGGACCACAAGAACGATGCTGACGTCAAGAATCAGACAGACTCTGTTGACACACAAGTATCCATCAGTATGATTTTCGATAGCACCATGACTGTAAGAAACTTCCCTGTAGCTAAGTTGGCAGAGCACATCAGCGATGCTGACTTGAAGGAGGCTATCTCAAAGGTTGAGCCACAGACCATCAAGATCAAGTATATGGTTTTGCCTAACAGCAACCAGTCCTTGGCATACATCTACGCTTGCCCTTCACCTATCAAGTTGAACCTCAACTATGGTGCAGACAACAAGTCACACGAGGTAGTATTGAACTTCGGTTACAACGCATATTACTCAGGCTACTGCCAGTGGGGCACCAAGCAGATGGGCTTCCCATTCTACTTGTACAACATCTTGGTAGATGGCAAGCAGACCAACTATATCTCTAATAGCATCAGCAGTGGCACCAAAACAGTAAGCTTTGCCATCCGCAACGCTTGGAAGAAGAAGAGCAATTAAAAAAAACAGCACAAGATAAAGACCATATAATAAAACATTTTATAAGGTTCTTACAAGAAACAATACATCACAAATATGGTGCAATTTAGTTAATACTCTCTTAAATAAACTCATTCGAAAGAAATGATAAAGGCGCAACCGTCGGGATGACGATTGCGCCTTATTTTATGTCCTTAAGCCATCCTGCCCTAAAGAGCGAGCAGGACGGCATCACGATGTCTTATTCTTTCTTCCAAAGCTTGGTCATATCCTCCAAGGTCTTGCCCTTGGTCTCTGGCACGAGCTTCCATACGAAGATGGCGGCAATGATACAGATCACTCCATACAAGCCGTAGGTAAACCAATAGCCCATACTATTGGCAAGTGGCACGAAGGAAGTGGAGACGATCCAGTTGAAAATCCACTGGAAGGCAACGGCGATGGCAACGGCTGCACCACGGATGGTATTTGGGAATACCTCGGCGATGAGCACCCAGCAGATAGGCCCCCAAGAGAACATGAAGGATGCCGAATATACCATGATGGAAACCATGCAGAAGAGTTGCATGCTAGGATTGCCGAAGGTGATGGCAACACCGATAGCACCCAATGCCATACCGAGCGAACCGACGATGAGCAAAGGCTTGCGACCCAACTTCTCCACGGTGAAGATAGCCACGCAAGTGAAGCCCAGGTTGACGATACCATTGAACACGGTGAGCACCATAGGATTGTCGAAGCCCATTGCCTCATAGATACGAGGAGCATAGTAGAGCACGGCATTGATACCCACAGCCTGCTGGAATACAGAGAGCATCACGCCCACGAAGATGCAGAGGAAACCATAGGTCATCAACTTCTCGGTCTTCTCGGTCACGGTGTTCTTGATTTCGCTCAAGATATTCTCAGCCTCCAAGTCACCATTGATGCGAGTGAGCACATGCAAAGCCTTGTCGTCCTGACCTACCATGGCGAGATAGCGAGGAGTCTCTGGCACGAAGCAGATGAGCACGGCGAACAAGCCCGCTGGCACCATCTCCGAACCGAACATATATCTCCAACCAGTCTCGATAGCCCATGCAGCCTCTCCTCCATTGAGAATCTCGTTCATACCATTGCCGATGCTCTGGATGGCAGGAGCAATGTGGTCGCCGAGGATGAAGAAGTTGACGAAATATACCACCAACTGACCGAAGATGATGGCAAACTGGTTCCAGCTCACGAGCATACCACGGATATTGCTAGGGGCAATCTCACCGATATACATCGGGCAGACGGCAGAAGCCAATCCCACGCCGACACCACCGATCACACGATAGATGTTGAACACGATGAGCAAGGTGAGGTTTGGTTTTCCCTCTGGGAGAACCATCGTCTCAGGACACATGGAACCCCATGCAGAGACGAAGAACATCACACCGGCGAAAATTAAGGTACGCTTACGTCCCCAGTTGGAAGCAAGCACGCCTGAGAGCGCCGAACCGATGATACATCCGATCAAGGCACTCGAACTGGTGAAGCCATGCCAAAAGTCGGTATAGGTAAAGTCGGTGGCACCCATGAAGAATGCCTGCAAACCCTTTTCGGCACCCGAAATCACGGCGGTGTCATAGCCGAAAAGCAGACCGCCGAGTACGGCGACCATCACAATTCTGATAAGATAGGCTTTAGAGCCCGTTTGATTTTGTTGCATAATTATATAGGTTTTAAATTTATGTTCTAACAGTATCGAGAATAGCATTTCTCCATGAGGAGATGAGAACATTATATTTTCAAGTAGTCTCTTTGAAAAAACGTCCTTTTGCATCTGATATTACATGATTTCTTATTAAATAATACGTCAAATCTTCGTTTTTCCCCCATTTTTTTGCATTTCCCCCTATTTTTTCGTATTTTTGCAAACAAATACGCCCATACTTGTATCATGTATGGCGATGATAACACCATATAATTCAATAAGAAGATATGAACATAGCAGAATTTTTAGATAAAGAAGGAGACAAGAAGGGATTCTCTTTCGAGGTTCTTCCTCCATTGAAGGGCAATGGCACGGCGGCTCTCTTCCGCACCATCGACAGCCTCAAGGACTTCGACCCACGGTTTATCAACATTACCACACACCACAGCGAGTATGTTTACAAGGAACTGGAAAACGGTCTCCTCACTCGTCAGCGTGTGCGTCGCCGCCCTGGCACCGTTGCCATCGCAGGCGCAATCCAGAACAAGTACGACATCCCTGTCATCCCTCACGTCATCTGTAGCGGTGCCACGAAGGAAGACATCGAATACGAATTGCTCGATCTCCAGTTTCTGGGCATCAGCAATATCCTTGTACTGAGAGGCGACAAGGCGAAGGAAGACCGACAGTTTACTCCAACAGAAAACGGTCATTCCAATGCCACCGACCTGCTGAAGCAAGTAAACCAGTTTAACGACGGTTTCTTCTTCGACGGCACCCCGATCAAGCATCCGGGTGATAAATTCTGCTGTGGCGTAGCCTGCTATCCGGAGAAGCACGAAGAGGCTCCCAATCTGGAGATGGACATGCAGCATCTCCTGGAGAAGCAGCAGTTGGGCGCTGACTATGCCATCACCCAGCTCTTCTACGACAACGAGAAATTCTATGCTTTCGTAGAGAAGGCTCGCCAGATGGGCATCACCATCCCTATCGTTCCGGCGCTGAAGCCATTTGCCAAGCTGAGTCAGCTCACCATGGTACCAAAGACCTTCCATTGCGACATCCCGGAAGCTCTGGCGCAGGAGGTTTTGAAGTGCAAGAGCGATGAAGATGCCAAGGCGCTCGGTATCGAGTGGACGACTGCCCAGGTGAAAGATCTCTTCGATCACGGATACAATCATATCCATTTCTTCACCGTTTCGGCGGTGGATAGCGTGAAACAGATAGCTAAAATTTTATTTTAAAGTTCAAAGTTCAATGTTAAATAGTGAAGTGATAGGTCAGCAAGATATATGGAACCGTCTGATGGAGATGGTTCAGGAGAATCGTGTGCCTCATGCACTGATGTTCTGCGGTCCACAAGGTTGTGGAAAACTGGCAGTGGCGCTGGCTTTTGCCAGCTATCTGCTGGGCGATTCCCCGATGCTGAGAAAATGGGAGCATCCCGACCTGCACTTCACCTTCCCTACCATCAAGACATCCGAGATGAGCGGTGACCATACGCCCGTAAGTCTCGACTTTATGAAAGAATGGCGTGAGATGCTCCTCCAGGAAGGTCCGTATGTACTGATCAGCGACTGGATGCAGCGCATGGGCAAGACCGATGCCGACTTCAACAAGCAGGCTATCATCACCGCCGATGAGACTGACAATCTTTCGAGAGAACTGAGCATGATGTCGAGTCAGGGCGGATACAAGATCAGTCTGATATGGTTGCCGGAGCGTATGAACCTCACGAGTGCCAACAAGATATTGAAACTGCTGGAAGAGCCGCCTCATCAGACACTCTTCCTCCTGGTAAGCGAACAGCCGGAACTTCTGCTCGAAACCATCAGAAGCCGCGCACAGCGTATCGACCTGAAGAAGATTGAAACTTCCGAGGTGGAGAAAGCGCTCATAGAACGAAGAGCGCTGGATGCAGAATCAGCCCACCGCATCGCCCGAATCGCCAACGGCAACTGGAACCATGCATTGGAGGAGCTGGACTCTGGCAATGAAAACCGCCAGCATCTGGATATGTTCATCATGCTGATGCGCCTCTCCTATATGCGCAACATCCACGATTTGAAGAAGTGGAGCGAGGTGGTTGCCACCTTCGGCAGAGAGAAACAGAAGCGAATGCTCGATTACTTCATGCACATGCTGCGCGAGAGTTTCATGTATAATTTCCGCCAGCCGGAACTCAGTTATATGACACAGGAGGAGGAGAATTTCGCCAGGAACTTCGCCCGATTCATCAACGAGGCGAATATCATCGACATCTCCAATCTCTTCGAGGAAAGCAAGCGATTCATCGCCCAGAATGCCAACCCGAAAATCGTGTTCTTCGACCTGGCGCTGAAGAATATCGTTCTGCTCATCAGAAAATAAAGGAAATACATCCCCCAAAAGGGCAATATATATTAATCAATAAATAATAAAATAGAATACATCGTGGATTATAAAAATATGAAATTCAAAATGTGGAATGGCTGTGATAGAGGTCTATGCTGCAAGGCTGTGGGTCGTCAGGACCGACAGCTCAACACATACGACTGGCTAGCCGACGTGCCAGGAAACGCTGAGAGCACCGACCTGGTGGAAGTGCAATTTAAAAATACCCGAAAGGGATATTATCACAATGTTAACAACCTCGACCTCAAGAAGGGAGACATCGTGGCTGTAGAGGCTAACCCGGGTCACGACGTGGGTGTAGTAACATTAACCGGCCGACTGGTAAAACTGCAGATCAAGAAGGCAAACCTCAAGTCGCAGGATGACATCAAGCGCATTTACCGACTTGCCAAGCAGGTGGACCTCGACAAGGCAAAGGAGGCCAAGAGCCGCGAACACGACACCATGATCCAGAGCCGTCAGATAGCCAAGGACCTGGGCCTGAAGATGAAAATCGGCGACGTGGAGTATCAGGGCGATGGCAACAAGGCCATCTTCTACTATATCGCTGATGAGCGTGTAGATTTCCGCCAGCTCATCAAGGTACTTGCCGATACCTTCCATGTCCGTATCGAGATGAAGCAGATTGGTGCACGTCAGGAGGCTGGCCGTATCGGCGGTACCGGTCCTTGCGGCAGAGAGCTCTGCTGCGCTACCTGGATGAAGAACTTCGTAAGTGTGAGCACCAATGCTGCACGCTACCAGGACATCTCGCTCAACCCTCAGAAGTTGGCTGGCATGTGCGCCAAACTGAAGTGCTGCCTCAACTACGAGGTAGATAACTATGTAGAGGCAAGCCGAAAGATGCCACCTAAGGATGCCGTGCTTCAGACTGCCGACGGCGAGTTCCATCAGTTCAAGGTAGATATCCTTGCCGGACTCATCACCTACTCTTCTGACAAGAACATGGCTTCCAACCTGGAGACCATCACAGCAGAACGTGCCAAGGAAATCATTGAGATGAATAAACAGGGCGAGAAACCGCTCAGCCTGATGGAGAATGGCAAGATGAAGGAAACTTCCAAGAGCATCGACCTGCTCAATGAGTCTGATCTCAGCCGATTCGACAAGGCGAAGAAAAAGAAGAAGAACAAGAACCGCAATGCGAACCGCCCGGAAAGAAACGAGAACCGTCAGCCAAACGGCAATAACCGCAATAGGGATAATAGAAACAAGGGACCTCGCCAGCAGGGAAACAGACCTCAGCAAGGCAATAACAACAAGCCTCAGCAAGGCAATAATAACAAGCCTCAGCAGGCAAACAATAACAAGCCACAGGAGGACAAGAAGTAAAAATGAAAAGACTGATTCATTTCGTATTCATACTGGTGGCAACCATAGCCTTCAGCGCTTGCAATCATGCCAAGGTATATGATGAATATGCCCACACGCCGATTGCAGGATGGGAGAAGAACGATACCCTATCGTTCGAAATCCCTCCGATGGCTGCCACCGGCTATTACCGGCAGAGCCTGGGTCTGAGAACCACAGGTGCCTATCCGTTTACGGCATTGACACTCATCGTGAACCAGACCATCTACCCTGCCAACAAGGGCAAGCGTATCGAGAAGACTGATACCCTACTCTGCCAGCTCATCAACCAACATGGCGAGAACAAGGGACAGGGCATCAGCTACTATCAGTACAACTTCCCTATCAATATCTATAAGATAAACAGAGGCGATTCCATCCATATCGCCATCCGCCATGATATGAAGCGAGAAATTCTTCCGGGTGTAAGCGACATCGGAGTGAAAATAACGAAAAATGACCAATGAGACGTATCTCACTGGTCATTTTTTATGCTGTAAAATCTAGCTTCTTACCAGGTTTCTTCCGGCATCAATACGCAGAAAGATGAAAAGCAGGATGGTAAAGCCCCAGAGCGAACTGCCTCCATAACTGAAGAACGGAAGCGGAATACCGATTACCGGCGTCAGTCCCAGCACCATTCCCACATTAATAAATAGGTGGAACAGGAATACCGAGAGCACACAGTAGCCGTATATTCGTCCGAACTTGAAAGGTTGTCGCTCCGCCAAATGTATCAATCTCAATATCAACATCAGGAAGAGCAGCAGCACACCTGCCGAACCCAGGAATCCTTCCTCCTCTCCTACCGTACAGAAGATGAAGTCGGTATCCTGCTCAGGCACGAACTTCAGCTTGGTCTGGGTTCCGTTCAGGAATCCCTTTCCCTGCAAGCCACCCGAACCGATGGCTATCTCACTCTGATGCACATTATATCCGGCACCCGCCAGGTCTTCGTCCAATCCCAGCAGCACGTTGATACGCACTCGCTGGTGAGGTTCCATCACGTTGTTCAGCACGTAATCGGCACTGTAGAAGAAGGCAATACTTCCCATTGCGAATATCGAAATCAGGAAATAGTTGCGGAAGCGGGTCCTCAGACCGTGATACACCAGGAATCCAATCATCACCGCACAGAGCAGCAGCTGCACCCATACGATGTCAAACGGAATAATGTAGGTGGAGAAGAGTGCAAAGATGAGCGTGATGCCCACCGAGTAGCACAGGATGATGAGAGCATGCTTCCTGTTGCCCGTATAACTGTTCACCAGTCCTGCCGTGAAGATCTGCACCAGCAGCAGCACCGTGAACTTTCCCACCGAGGTGTAGGTATCCCACATCGTCACGTTCTCGTACTTGATACCCACCACAAAGTAAACCACCATCGAGACTCCGGTAAAGAGGATGGCACCCGGCATTCCCTCGCGGTAAAGCATCAGGAAGAAGGCTGAATATACCAATGCCGAACCCGTCTCGCGCTGTCCCACGATACATATCATAGGCAAAATGATGATGCCCATAGCCGCCATGAAATGCTTCATCTTATGGATATTGAATCCATAGCTGCACATAAACTTCGCCACAGCCAGCGCCGTAGCAAACTTACCGAACTCGGCAGGCTGCAGTCGCAGCGGTCCCAGCACCAGCCAGGAGTGCGAACCCTTGATGCTATGCGGATTGAATATCGTGGCAAAAAGCAGCAATATCAGCACGGCATAGATCACGTAGGCGAAGGTATCGAAAAAACGGTCGTCCATCATCAGGATGACGAAGCCCAGTGCGATGGAGGTACCTATCCATATAATCTGCATACCCGAACGGGCACCCAGACTGAAGATATCGTTGTCGCCATAGGTATAGCTGGCACCGCAGACACTGATCCAGCCGAAGCAGAGCAATGCCAGATAGATGCCGATGGTCCACCAGTCGAGCGAACGGAGAATACCAGCTGGTTGTTTATTATCTGATTGAGCCATTGTCTTTATTATTCAATGAATTGAAACTGCAGTCTCAGGATAGAAACTGCAGTTTTGATTTGAAACTTCAGTATATTATCTGCTACTAGAGCCGTAGGCAATTCTTCGGGCCTGCATCTGGGCAGCCTGACTTTCTGAAGCAGGAGAAAGCTTGCCTTTCAGATACTGCTCCATCATCAAACCTCCGATAGGCACACCATAGTCGGCACCCCATCCACCATTCTCCACATACACGGCGATGGCGATTCTAGGATTGTTCATCGGAGCAAAGCCCATGAACACAGAGTGGTCGTGACCACGGTTCTGAGCCGTACCGGTTTTGCCACAAGGCTCGAAGTCATAGCGGCCCAACATCTTACAGGTTCCCTTCAATGCCGAACTGCGCATACCTGCCACCACATAGTCGTAAGCTCGCTTCGAAGCCTTCGTCACATGACGGCGGGTATAGAGCGTGTCGAGAGGCTCACCCTGCACCTTGCGCACTACATGAGGCACATAGTAATAACCACGGTTGGCGATGGTAGCACCCAGGTTGGCTATCTGGAGAGGAGTCAAGTTGACCTCACCCTGACCGATGGAGATACTGATGATGGTAAGTCCATTCCATGAGCCCTTGTAAGCTCGGTCATAATACTCGGCGTTAGGAATCAGTCCTCGTTTCTCACCCGGCAAGTCGATGCCGAGCTTGTATCCGAATCCCATGCTCACCATATAGTCGCGCCATGTATCCATCGCCTTCTGCACAGAGCCATACTTGCGCTTGGCACCCATCATATAGTAGAGTCCCCAACAGAAATAGCCATTGCAGGAAGTGCTGATGGCATCGACCAAGGCGATAGGTGAAGGGTGACCATGGCAGCCCACGTGAAGTCCCTTGTAGGAGAATCCATGATGGCAAGGGAAAGCCGTACCCGGAGTGATGATACCCTCGGAGAGATAGGTGAGCGCCTGCGTGGTCTTGAAGGTAGAACCCGGAGGATATTGTCCCATGATGCTTCGGTTGAGCAGAGGCTTCCATGGGTTCAAGGAGAGCCACTTGTGCATCTTGCCTCGGTTCTTGCCCACGAGTCGGCGAGGGTCGTAGGTAGGAGAAGACACCATCGCCAGCACCTCGCCCGTACGAGGGTCGATGGCGACGATACTGCCTATCTTGCCTTCGAGCAATCGCTCGCCCAAGGCTTGCAGGTTGACATCAAGACCCAGCGTCAAGTCCTTGCCCGCGATAGGTCGCTGGTCGAACTTACCATTCTGGTAGTTGCCCTGTATTCTTCCTCGTGCATCACGAAGCATGATTTTCACACCCTTCTGTCCACGGAGCACCTTCTCGTACGACTTCTCCAGTCCGAGCTTTCCGATGTAGTCGCCCGGCTGATAGTAGTCATCCTCCTCGATGTTGCTCTCCGACACCTCGCCCACATCACCAAGCACGTGAGCCGCATAAGGATAAGTATATTCTCGGATGCTACGCTTCTGGATATAGAAGCCAGGGAAGCGGAACATCTTCTCTTGGAACACACTGAAGTCCTTGTCGCTCAACTGGGTCATGAAGAGCTGTTGGGTATAACGAGAATAACCGGGATTCTTGGTTCGGTCCTTGATGTCGTTCATACGCTGGATGAAAAACTCCTTGGTGATGCCCAGGGCATTACAGAAGTCCATCGTGTCGAGACGGTTCTTCTCCTCGTTCATCACCACCATCAAGTCGTAAGAAGGTTGGTTATATACCATCAGCTTGCCATTTCGGTCGTAGATAGCGCCACGCGAAGGGTACTCTATCTGCTTGAGGAAGGCATTACTGTCGGCATTCTTCTTATAGTCGTCGCTCATAATCTGGAGCGTAAAGAGACGTATCATATAGATGACGACAATAGCTATCGCCACACCACCTATCACAAACCTACGCTTATCAAGATTATAATCTATCATTCTGTTTTTTTTCTCTTAATTTCTAAAGTTCTCCAATGCCATCACCAGCACGAAGGTGAGCAAGGTGCTCGCACTGATGCACTCCAACCACTGCAACCAGTTGAAGAAGTTGAACGTCTCCAGGGTGAAGAATACCAGACAGTACAGGAGCACCATCAGGAAGGCATACCACGAATAGGAGGTCATGCCGATGCTGCGGATGGAAGGCGAGAGGTCTTCGGCACTATCCCTTGGCACAAAAAGCTCGAAGAAATAGGGCTGAACCAAGCCTACCAAGGTCATGGATGCTGCTGCCACACCTGGGGTATTGGCAAAGATGTCGATACCGAGACCCAAGGCAAAGCTCCATAGCAAAGCCGACCAGCGTGGTTGGTTTCTCCGGAAATGGAGCACCATGATAATATAAAGCAATGGTGTCGCACAATCAAACAAGTGGATGTGATTCAGCACCAGTCCTTGTGCCAAGAGAAGAATCACAAACCAGAAGATGCGCTTAACTTGATCTATACTCATATCATTAAAATCTATCTTTCTTGTTATCGAATAGGAGAGTCTTTACGGCTTGATGGAATCTTGTGCCGCACGCATGATCTCCAAGCGCTCACGCATAGGAGTATCGTCGATGACACACACGTCACGGAGCTTGCCAAAATCGGTGGAAACCTTGAGCATCACCCTATAGGAGAGACCATCAGAGGAGTTGAACACATGGAGTATCTTGCCCACGAGCACCCCAGGAGGGAAGACGGCGGAGTAACCACTCGTCACCACATTGTCGCCCAACTTGAAGTGGGCATGGCGTGGAACCTCCTCCAGGTAGGCATATTCCGATGCCCCACCCTTCCAGCGCAGATAACCGAAATAGCCACGGTTCTGTATCTTGCAACTGATGTTCGACTTCACGTTGAGCACCGGTATCACCACGCTATAATGCTGAGACACGAGATAGACGATGCCCACGACACCCGTGCCGCACACTACGCCCATGTCCTTGTGGATGCCATCGGCACTACCCTTGTCGAGCGTGATGAGATTGTTGGGGTCATCGATGCTGTTGCTCACCACCTTGGCAGGTATCAAGCGATAATTCTGAAGAAGACTGATCTGATTGCGCTGCACCCAGGTGCTGTCCTTGGTGACATCGGTGAGACGCTCAGAGAGCTGTTGCACTTGCTGTTCTAGATAGACGTTGCGCTGGCTCAACTCCTGGTTCAACTTGGTGAGCGAGAAGAAAGACTCAACGTCGGAGTTCCAATCATAGAGCTTGCCCGACACGGCATTGGCAGAAGAAAACCACACGCTGCCCTGATAGCTGTTGTACTGAAAGAGGAGCGTGAAGCTCACTGCCTCCAGCACCACGAAGAGCAACCAATGGTTGTATTTAGCCAAAAACTCTAAAAGGTTGTGCATACTTTAATATCTAAATGAAAACGAATACTTATTGGAATGTAAAGCAGGAGGGATAAGAGTTGAAAAAAAGGAGATGATAATCCCCTATTGATAGAGGATAATCATCTCTTTTCCAATCTTTTGCCCTGTAAAAAAACTCAAATATTTTGACCATGAAGTAGCACCTCCAGTATCGAAAGCCCGAAGGTACACCCTTCACGAGTATTATCTCATCAAGAATGAGAAGCGATCCACATTCTTCAAGGCGATACCAGCACCCTTTGCCACACTGTGCAATGGGTCTTCTGCGATATGGAATGGGATGTTGATCTTATCCTGCAAGCGCTTGTCCAAGCCACGGAGCAAAGCACCACCACCAGAGAGCCAGATACCATTCTTCACGATGTCGGCATAAAGCTCAGGAGGAGTATTCTCCAAGGCTGAGAGCACTGCGTTCTCTATCTTAGCCACGGTCTTGTCGAGACAGTGAGCGATCTCCTGATAGCATACAGGCACCTCCATTGGGAGAGCTGTGATACGGTTAGGACCGTGTACAACGAAGTCCTCAGGAGCCTGGTCGCCCAGGTCGGTCAAGGCAGAACCCACATGTATCTTGATACGCTCAGCCATACGCTCAGAAACCTTCACGTTGTGCTGGCGGCTCATGTACTCCTGGATGTCGGCTGTGAGGTCGTCACCAGCGGTACGGATGGAGTTGTTGCTCACGATACCACCGAGTGAGATGACTGCGATCTCGGTGCTACCACCACCTATATCAACTATCATGTTGCCTTCTGGTGCCTCCACGTCGATACCGATACCGATAGCGGCAGCCATTGGCTCAAAAA
>ENA-ORNT01002136-ORNT01002136.1-human-gut-metagenome-genome-assembly--contig:-NODE-2136-length-12449-cov-3.150315_pt1 | contig 12449 bp, 9 predicted proteins | sample MGYA00242120_ERZ509032 | MGnify/ENA primary metagenome ERZ509032 (study PRJEB26280, sample SAMEA2338729) | human gut metagenome | biome: human gut; feature: human-associated habitat; material: faeces...
CGTTGCCGACGCATCGACAATGACATTCAACACCATTTCGCTGCCCCGCAATCCAAAATGTCCGCTATGCTCAGAGAAATGACAAAAACGACCTGGCGCGCCACGCTGACGCTTCTGCTGGTCCTTTCCGCCGTGCTTTCAGCCGACGCCCAATCTCTGTCGATGGACTATCTGAGATACATCGAGCAGTGGAGCCCATTGGCAGTGCGCCACCAACAGCAATACGGCATTCCGGCGAGCATCACCCTGTCGCAGGGACTGCTTGAGAGCTGTGCCGGACTGTCGCGTCTTGCCACAGAGGGCAACAACCATTTCGGCATCAAGTGCCACTCGTGGGAGGGCGAGCGCACCTATGTGGGGGCGGCTTCGGCATACAACTGCTACCGCAAATACGATTCGCCGGAAGACGGTTACGAAGACCACGCAAAATTCCTTCAGGGCAGTCGCTACCAGCGTCTGTTCGACATTCCTGTGAGCGACTACAAGGGTTGGGCGCGTGGGCTGAAGGCGTGCGGATATGCCGAAAATCCCGCCTATGCCGATAAGTTGATTCGTCTTATCGAAACCTACGAACTTTTCCAATACGACCTCAACCAGCCTGTGATGGCGAAAGCGAAGGAGGAAAGCGCCGCCACCACCGAAGCCGAGCAGACCTACGACGAGGAACAAGCCTACAAAAAGGCGTACGATAAGGCGTTTATGGAGCATGTGATTCACCGCAAATGGGACAAATATTTCGTGGTGGCGAAGCATGGCGACACTTACGAGAGCATCGCCCTTGAGTTCTCAAAAAAACTGAAAGACATTCTCGACTACAACGACATCACCGACCGAAACGCGCGTCCACGCGAGGGCGAGCGCATCTGGGTGGAGAAGAAGTTCGACCGCCACCCTTCCGTGAAATTCTATGTGGCGAAAAAAGGCGAAACGCTCCACAGCATCTCGCAGGAATACGGCGTGCGCATGAAGTCGCTGCTCAAACTCAACGCCATGAAGCCCAACGAAGAACTCATCACCGGCCAAAAAATCTTTTTCCAGTAAAGAAGTCTACGAGTCTACGAGTCAACAGGTCAACGAGTGGGGGGGTGTGTCGGACGAGTCAGACAAGTCAGACGGATCAGGTGGGAGAACACCTATTTAATCCATTTTAATCCTATTTACACCGATTTTTTGAAGCCAATAAATCGAATTTTCGAAATCTCGAATTTTCGAATCTTCGAGAGCTCGAAAAATCCAAAAAATCCAAAAGCCCCCACCCCACTCGTTGACTCGTTGCCCCGTTGACTCGTTGACTTCAAAAATCTTGACGAAAATTTTTGTAAGAGCGATGAAATTGCTAACTTTGAAAAAAAACAGCATGACACGCATACAAAAATACACCATACCAACTCTGATGAGCTGCGTGGTTTTCGCCATCGGCACGCTTTTCGACTCCTTTTGGGAACCGTTTTTCCTCGCAGGATTCTCTCTCCAGGCGTTCACCTATTTGGGGCTGTGCCGTTTTTTGGAAGACAACAAGGCGAAAGGTCCGTTCTCGCTACTTTTCAATGCCCACCTCGTGATGGTGATAGCCCTTGCCCTGCTTTTCTACTTCGTGAGCGGCAACGTTGACGACGACTCGGCGGTGCTCTACACCGTGTATGCCGTGGCGCTGTTCACCGTCACTGGCGGATATATCGTGTCGAAAATCGTGGCTGGCGCATTCATCGTGGGCCAACGCCAAATTGCTGTGGGTAGCACCATGATACTCAGTGCCATTGCGCTGTGCTACTACTTCGGCACACGCATCGTCAATTTCCTCCCCGAAGAACTCAACTGGACCATACCAAAAGCCCTGTGCCTCACCTCAGCCGCCGAACTCATCACCATCATGCTCTCCACCAAAAACCGAGGAAGAAATTAGAAGTTAGATTTTAGAAGTTAGATTTTTAGATTTTAGATTTTTAGATTTTAGATAATTAGACGTTCGGTCTGCGGAAGCGGAGATTTTCACACACAAAAATGTAGGGGAAATTTACAAGTGCAAATGTTGGGAGAGACGGAGCAATCGGCGATTTGGCGCACTCTCGGCGGTTGTTAATAACTTTTTCTGTAATTTACAAAATTTAAGTGGTTTAAATTTGTAAATTTATTGGAAATTATAAGTAACTTTACACCCTGATTACACCTTATATAAGAAAATTTATTTTTCCGACGATGGCTGAACAAGTGACATACCATATTCCAGCACTGCTCAACGAGTGCATGACAGGACTTGACATTAAGCCCGACGGCACTTATGTGGATGTGACTTTTGGCGGTGGCGGCCATAGCCGTGAGATAGTGAAGCATCTGGGTGAGAGCGGAAGGCTCTACAGTATGGACCAGGACATGGACGCATACGCCAACCGCATCAACGATAGCCGATTTACATTTGTACACGGAAATTTCGCCTTTCTGAAAAACTTCATGCGCTACTACGGCGTGGAGGGTGTGGACGGCGTGCTTGCCGACCTGGGCGTGAGTTTCCACCACTTCGACGACAGCGAGCGCGGTTTCTCGTTCCGCTTCAATGGCCACCTCGACATGCGCATGAACCGCAACGCGAAGCACGATGCGGCGTGGGTAATCGCCAACTACAGCGAGGAGGAGATTGCCAACATGCTCTACCTCTACGGCGAACTGAAGCAGAGCCGACGCATGGCAGCCGCCATTGTGAAGGCACGCAGCGCGTCGCCCATCGTCACCACCGACCAGTTGCTGAATGTGGTGAAGCCGTTTATCAAGCCCTCGCAAGAGAAGAAAGAACTGGCACAGGTGTTTCAGGCACTCCGCATCGAGGTAAACGACGAAATCAGCGTGCTCAAGCGTATGTTGCAGCAAGCCCTTGAGGTGCTGAAGCCAGGCGGACGACTGGTGATTATCACCTACCACTCGCTCGAAGACCGCCTGGTGAAAAACTTCATGAAGAGCGGCAACATTGAAGGGAAAATTGAAAAAGACTTCTTCGGCAGAGTGAACTGCCCGCTGAAGTTGGTGAACAACAAGGTGATCACGCCGAGCGACGAGGAAGTGGAACGCAACCCTCGCTCAAGAAGCGCAAAACTGCGCATCGCCTACAAGAAAGAAAACGAATAACGCAAAATAGCAACAAGATAGCAATTCATCTAACAGCACTCCGGCAAACATGGCTAAAGGAAAGAACAAAAATAGCGGCACCAACAACGGGCTTTTCAAAAGATGGGCCCAGGGACGCAGTTTCCTCACGCTCGACTTTTTCCGCCGCAACGGTTTCTACATCATCGGCATCACAGTGCTGATTATGATGAACATCAGCAAGAAGTATGAATATCAAGACTGCCTGCAAGAGGTAATCAACCTGAACGCCGAACTCAACGACGTGCGCACCGACTGCGTGAACGCCAGCGCGAAGTTCAACTCCAAAATCCGCGAAAGCGAGATGAAGCAACTTATCGACACTTGCCACATCGATTTAACAACCCCCGATCAACCACCATATAAACTTTCAGAAAAATGAAAAAAACACAAAACAAAGCCCTCCAGACCAACAAGAAGCGCATTCTTGGCCGTTACATGTTTGTAATGCTCGCCCTCCTGGCGTTTTCCAGCACAATCGTCGCCCGACTGTTTAAGACCACGGTGACCCAAGCCTCCGAGTGGAACGCCAAAGCTGACAGCGCATGGCAAGACACCACCATCATCAACGCCGAGCGAGGAAAAATTCTTGCCGACGACGGCAGTGTGCTCGCCGCCAACATGTATTTCTACACCGTGCGTGTGGACTGGGGCTTCAGTGGCATCAAGGACTCGAAATTCACCAAAGCACTCCCTTCCCTCTGCGACAGCCTTGCCGCTTTCGACAACTCAAAAACCGCTGAGCAATGGAAGGAAGAACTGCTGAATGCGAAAAAGAAAAAAAGCCACTGCTACAAACTCATCGACCACATGGTCACCCACAGCGAATTTGAGCGTATCTCCAAATTCCCATTCCTGAAGGAAAGCAACAAAATCCTCTACGGTGAGCGACTGATGCGCCGCAAGAAGCCTTTCGGCACGATGGCGGCACGCAGTATCGGCAACGTGAGCGACCCTATTTTATACTTCCAAACCTATATCAACTGGCAAGACCAGGCATTCAACCAACGCGAGTTTGAACGCGAACTCCCCGCCCTTTGCGACAGTTTGGCACTGATGTTCAAGCGCACTCCTGCCGAAAAGTGGAAAGAGATTTTCACCGAAGGACGCAGGGAGAACAGCACCAACTTCCAGTTTCTGAAACAACCCGTCAAGAAGGAAGTGCTCGACAAACTCGTCACGCTTCCATTCCTGAAAAAGAGCAGCAGCATGTTCTACTCCGTGCTGGAGAAAAACGTGGTCAGCGGCCGTCACGGCATTTCGGGATTGGAAATGTTTCTCGATAGCCTGCTCTTTGGCGTGCCAGTGAAGGCTCCGAAGGTGGCACTCAACGCCAACACCGCCAACTATGGCGGCAACCCCATTCCGGGCTACGACGTGACCACCACCATCAATGTGCAACTCCAAGACATCGTGGAAAACGAGTTGATGGCGATGCTGAAGGAAAGCGAGGCAAGGTGGGGCTGCGCCATTCTGATGGAGGTGAGCACCGGCGAAATCAAGGCGATTTCCAACCTCGACCGCAATAAGGACGGAGAATACACCGAAGGCGAAAACCACGCCGTGCTCGGCTACGAGCCAGGCTCCGTGCTGAAGCCCATCAACATGATGGTGGCGCTGGAAGACGGCGCGGTGAGCAACCTCGACGAAGTGATTGTCACAGGCAGCAACTACACCCTCGAACCCGGCATCGTGGTGAGAGACGAGCATGGCGCCGCATCGTTCAATATCCGCGACATCATCGCAAAATCGTCGAACGTGGGCATGACTCGCATCATGTGGCGCAAATACGGCAACAACCCCGACGGCTTGCGCCAACGCCTCGAAGGCATGGGATTTTTCGAGCCGTTCCACACTGGTATCGCTGGCGAACGCCAACCCACCTACCGCATTCTGAAGAACAACAAGGAAGGCAAACGCACGCTCCGTGGCCAATCGTTCGGCTACGACGTGTATATCCCACCCATCTACACCCTTGCCATGTATAATTCATGGGCAAACGACGGCAAATTCGTGCGCCCACGCCTCATCAAGAAACTTTCGAGAGAGGGCGAACAGGATTCTATCGTGCCAGTGAGTTATGTGCGCGACCAAGTTTGCTCGCCCGAAAATGCGGCAAAAATGCGCGAACTGCTCCACGGTGTGGTATGGCGACAAGGCACCGCACGCTCGCTCCGCGACAGTTTGGTGCACATTGCCGGCAAGACAGGCACCGCCTACGTGTCGAGCGGCAAAAGCGGATACAGCAACGTGCGCCGTTTCGCATTCTGCGGTTTCTTCCCTTACGAAAAGCCCATGTATAGCTGCATGGTGCTCATTTACGGAGGCTGCAAGAGTGCGGCAAGCGGCAGTGGCACTGTGCTGAAAAACATAGCCCTGAAACTCTACGCAAAGGGACTGCTCGGCAACGCCGCCGACTATCGCAACAGCGGTTCGGCTGCCCACGAGTCAACGATGATTCCCGCCGGCAGCGACCAGCCATCGCGCATCTCCTACATCAAGCAAGCGGTGGGCTGCTCAAAGTTGATTCACGGCGCCACCCCAAAGAACGAAAACAAGGGTATGCCTAATGTAGTGGGGCTCAATCTCCGCGACGCGCTGGTGCGACTGGAGAAAATCGGGCTGCGCGTGGAATGTGAGGGCGTGGGCATCGTCACCAGTCAAAGCGTGGCACCAGGCACCGCCTATCACCGTGGCACGAGCATCAGACTGCACCTGTCGAACAACCCCAGAATGGTGAAAGCAAACAACTCATAATATATATAGTGTGTGAATACATCTAACATTATTAAAGGGCTAAAAAGATGAAAAAGTTAAATCAATTACTCGCCGACATCACAGCCATTAAAGTGGTGGGCAACGCCGAAGTGGAAATCACCTCGGTGACCAACGACTCGCGAGAGGCGAAGCCCGGCGCGCTGTTCATTGCCGTGAAAGGTGTGGCGGTAGATGCACATAAGTTTATCCCACAAGTGGTGGCAGCAGGTGCCGCAGCCGTGGTGTGCGAAGATTTACCCGAAAATTTGAACGATACGGTAACGTATATACAGGTGGCTGACAGCACCATCGCCTTGGCGCACCTTGCCAGTGCGTGGTACGACCACCCAAGCACCAAGTTGCGACTGGTGGGTGTGACCGGCACCAACGGCAAAACCACCACCGCCACCCTGCTCTACGAACTCACTCAGTCGCTCGGCCACAAGGCAGGACTGCTCTCCACTGTGAAGAATATGGTGGACCGCACCGAATACCCAGCCAAGCAAACCACCCCCGACCACATGTCGCTCAACCGTCTGCTCCACGAAATGGTGGAAGCTGGCTGCGAATATGCGTTTATGGAGGTGAGTTCGCACGCCTGCGCGCAGCACCGCATCGACGGTCTGCAATTCGCCGGCGGCATCTTCACCAACCTCACCCGCGACCACCTCGACTACCACAAGACTGTGGAGGCTTACATCAAGGCGAAGAAAATGTTTTTCGACGGTTTGGGAGCCGATGCCTTCGCGCTGGTCAACGCCGACGACAAGGTGGGCAGCGTGATGGTGCAAAACTGCAAGGCAAAGCACTACACCTATTCGCTCCGCACGCTTGCCGACTTCAAGGCGCAAGTGATTGAGGAACGCCTCGACGGCACCACCATCACCCTCGACGGTCAGGAACTGGAAGTGCTGTTCACCGGCAGATTCAATGTGTATAACCTCGCCAGCGTGTATGGCTCAGCCCTGCTGCTCGGTTTCGACAAGAGCGAGGTGCTGGTAAAAATCAGTATGCTCAAACCCGTGTCGGGCCGCTTCCAGACCATGCGCTCACCCCGCGGCTACATCGCCGTGGTGGACTACGCCCACACCCCCGACGCCCTTGTGAATGTGCTCACCGCCATCAACGATGTGGTGTGCGGCAAGGGACAGGTAATCACCGTGTGTGGCTGTGGTGGCGACCGCGACCACGGCAAGCGCCCTATGATGGCTGCCGAAGCCGCCAACCGTAGCGACCAAGTGATACTCACCAGCGACAACCCACGCAGCGAAGACCCTGAAGAGATTCTCCGTCAAATGGAGGCTGGACTCGACGACAGCAACCGCTCACGCGTGCTGAAAATCACCGACCGCCGCGAAGCCATAAAAGTGGCTTGCCGCCTCGCCAAGAAGGGCGACGTGGTGCTTGTGGCTGGCAAGGGACACGAGACTTATCAAGAAATTAAAGGCGTGAAGCACCACTTCGACGACAGAGAGGTGCTTGCCGACATATTTAACGACGAAAAATAATTGTAAAACGGTATGCTTTATCACTTATTCCACGCATTAGAAGAATACGACCTGCCAGGCGGACGACTGGTTGAATACATCACCTTCCGCTCAGGTTTAGCCTTGGTGCTGTCGCTTTTTATCTCCATCGTGTTCGGCAAAAAAATCATCGAACGCCTCCAACTCATGCAGGTGGGCGAGATTGTGCGCAATCTCGGCTTGCAAGGTCAGATGGAGAAGAAGGGCACCCCCACCATGGGCGGTATCATCATCATCATTTCCATTCTCATTCCCTGCTTGCTGCTCGGTAAGCTCGACAATGTGTATATGGTGCTGATGATTGTGGCCACCATCTGGTGTGGCGCGCTCGGATTTGCCGACGACTACTTGAAAATCAAGAAGCACAACAAGGAGGGCATGAAGGGCAAATTCAAGATTGTAGGTCAAGTGGGTCTCGGCTTGATTGTGGGCCTCACCATGTACCTCTCCCCTTCCATCGTGATGAACGAAAACGTGACGGTGGAGAACAAGCAAACCAGCGAAATGGTGGTGAAACACAAAACCGAAACGGTGAAATCTACCAAGACCACCATTCCGTTTGTGAAGAACCACAACTTCGACTATGCGATGCTCACCAAGTGGATGGGCGACCACGCACAGACTGGCGGCTGGATTGTGTTTATCCTCGTCACCATCTTCGTGGTGGCGGCAGTGAGCAACGGCGCCAACCTCACCGACGGACTCGACGGACTTGCCACGGGCACCTCGGCGATTATAGGCGTGGCACTCGCCATCATGTGCTATTTGGGAGGCAACGTGATTTACTCATCGTATCTCAACATCATGTACATACCCGACAGCGGTGAACTGGTGGTATATGCCGCCGCATTTATCGGTGCCACCATCGGTTTCCTATGGTACAACTCATTCCCTGCGCAAGTGTTCATGGGCGACACCGGCAGCCTCTGCCTTGGCGGCATCATCGCCGTGTTTGCCATCCTCATCCGCAAGGAACTCCTGATTCCTATCCTGTGCCTCACCTTCTTCGTGGAAGACATTTCGGTGATGATACAGGTGGCATATTACAAATACACCCGCAAGAAGACTGGCGAAGGCAAGCGCGTGTTTAAGATGACACCGCTCCACCACCACTTCCAAGTGCCTGCCGGCAAGGTGGTCGCACTGTGGCAAAAGCCTGTCAACGCCATTCCTGAATCGAAAATCGTGATGCGATTCCTCATCGTGGCTATCTTCTTGGCAGTGATTACTTTCGTGACATTAAAGGTTCGTTAAACTTCCTCAATATTCAGAAATCATGACATCAAATCGACGTATCGTAGTATTAGGTGGTGGCGAAAGCGGCGCAGGTGCCGCAGTGCTCGCCAAAGTGAAAGGTATGGACGTGTGGTTGAGCGACATGGGCTCCATCGCACCGAAATACAAGGAACTTCTCGACAAATACGAGATAGCATGGGAAGAGGGCAAGCACACCGAAGAGAAAGTGCTCGCCGCCGACGAAATCATCAAGAGCCCTGGCATTCCTGCCACCGCCCCAATGGTGAAGAAGGCTACCGCAAAGAATATTCCTATTATCAGCGAAATTGAGTTTGCAGGTCGCTACACCGATGCCAAGATGGTGTGCATCACCGGCAGCAACGGCAAGACCACTACCACCATGCTCACCTATCACATTCTGCGGAAAGCAGGGTTGAATGTGGGACTGGCTGGCAACGTGGGCAACAGCCTCGCGCTGCAAGTGGCTACCGAGCACCACGATGTGTATGTGATTGAACTGAGCAGTTTCCAACTCGACAATATGTACCAATTCAAGGCAAATGTGGCTGTGCTGCTCAACATCACCCCCGACCATCTCGACCGCTACGACTTCAAGATGGAGAATTATGTGGCAGCGAAGTTCCGCATCATGCAGAACCAGGACGCAAACGATGCGTTCATCTACTGGCAGGGCGACCCTATCATCGATGCGCAACTCAAGCACATGCACACCGAAGCCAAGATGCTCGCCTTCGACGCTACTGACAATGCCAGCCTTGCGGCATACGTTGACACCAACGATGTGGTGAAATTCAACATCGACGGCAGAGAATGGAGCATACCTCGCGCCGAACTCTCGCTGAAAGGATTGCACAATGTGTATAACTCAATGGCAGCAGGTCTGTCGGCATCTTGCCTCGACATCAAGGACGACGTGATTCGCCGTGCGCTTGCCGACTTTGAGGCTGTGGAACACCGTCTTGAATTTGTGCGCACCGTGAATGGCATCACCTATATCAACGACTCGAAAGCCACCAACGTGAACGCTTGCTACTATGCCCTCGAAAGCATGACCACCCCTGTGGTGCTGATTCTCGGCGGCAAGGACAAGGGCAACGACTACGAAGAACTGATGGAGTTTGTGAGCACTAAGGTGCGCGCTATCGTGTGCCTCGGCGCCGACAACACCAAACTGCTCAATTTCTTCAAGGGCAAAGTGCCTGTGCTCACCGAAACGCACAACATGAAGGATTGCCTTGCCAAGTGCACCGAACTGGCACACGAGGGCGACACCGTGCTGCTCTCACCATGCTGCGCCAGTTTCGACCTCTTCCACAATATGGAAGACCGTGGCGAGCAATTCAAGGAAGGCGTAAGAGCGATTGAAGAAAAGTAAGAGATTAGAAATTAGAAGTTAGAAATTAGATTTTTATAGACTTTAAGATGAGATTGGAGTGGCTCCGAGTGCTCCGAGTGCTCCAATCCCCAAAATATTCAATTAACCACTAAAACTAAAAAAAACACATGGCAAATAAAATGGATAAAATTAACGATAAGGCAAACCGCTATGAAGAAATGACGCGTAAGTATGGTGACCCATGGATTTGGGGCATCTACTTTATGCTTGTGCTCATTTCTATTGTGGAAACTTACAGCGCATCGAGCCGCGAAGTTGCCACAATGGGTGTGTATATGCCTATCGTGAAGCACTGTTTCTTCCTGCTCCTGGGCGGCATCGTGCTTTTCTTCGTTCACAAAATTCCGTACAACAACAAGGCGTTCCTTTTCGGCATCACCGTGGGGCTGTTCGTCATCACGCTCGCATCGCTGGTGTATGTGCAGTTCTTTGGCGAGATTCTGAATGGTGCGCGCCGTTCGTTCAGGCTTTTCGGCATATCCATTCAGCCGTCGGAGTTTGCCAAACTTGCGGTGGTCACCTCCCTCTCGCTCATCTTGTCGCGCACCCAGAAGCAAAATGGCGTGAGCAACATCGGCATGTGGGGCTGCGTGGCTGTGGTAGGCGTTTTCAGCCTCTTCACTTTCAAGAGCGGTTTGACCAACTTCCTTCTGCTGGTGGGCATCAGCCTGATTATGATGGTGGTTGGCGGTATTTCGTTTAAGAAAATCGGCATTTTGCTTCTGGCTTTCAGCATTTTGGGTGGTGGATTCAAATACATCAACCATATCAACGAGCAAAAGGAGGAGAACATACAACTTGCCGCCAAGCAAAACGGCGAGCGAGTGATCGACGAGGGTGAAGCCACCGAAGAAGCGTATCTCACCGCCGAACAGCCCGCGAAAAGCAAAGAAATTGACCGAAGCGACTTGCGTAAGAAGCGTTTGCACGACTGGTGGTACAACGATTCGCTGGTGTATCGCCGCATCGACGACAAAAACGCGCAGGAAATGTTCTCACGCATGGCGCAAGCCCATGGCGGCGTTACGGGCGTGTTCTTCGGCAATTCGCGCGAGAGCAGCCGTCTGCCATTGGCGTTCAGCGACTATATCTTCTCCATCATAGTGGAGGACACCGGACTTATCGGCGGCACTTGTGTGGTGCTGCTCTACCTGTTCCTGCTCGCACGCGCGGCAATGATTGCACGCCGATGCCGACGCACACTGCCCACCCTCATCGTGATAGGCACCGCGTCGATGATCACGCTGCAAGCGTTCTTCCACATGGCCATCAACACGGGCGTGTTCCCTGTGTCGGGCCAGGCATTGCCACTGATTTCGAAAGGTGGTACGTCAATCATAATTATAAACTTCGCCTTTGCCATTCTGCTGAGCATCAGCCGCACCGTGGCAGGCTTAACTGATAAACAAAACGCAAATCAAGAGGATCAGGATTTGCCCGAAAACTTGAGGGCAGAAAATCCTTCTCTGCTTATAAATTACACCAATGTCTGGAAATAACAAACACTATCTCGTGAGCGGCGGTGGTACCGGCGGTCACATATTCCCGGCTTTATCAATAGCCAATGAAATTCGCCGCAGATACCCTGAGGCTGAAATCCTGTTCGTGGGTGCGGAAGGACGCATGGAAATGGAGCGTGTGCCAGCCGCTGGCTACGAAATCAAGGGGCTGCCAGTGTGCGGCTTCGACCGTAAGCACCTGTTGCGCAACGTGAAGGTGCTGTTCAAACTCTGGAAGAGCATTCGCTTGGCGAAGAAGATTCTGAAAGACTTCAAACCCGATATTGCTATCGGCGTGGGCGGCTATGCCAGCGGCCCAATGCTGAAGGCTGCCCAAAAGAAGGGCATCCCCACCCTGCTCCAAGAGCAGAACTCCTATGCTGGCGTGACCAACAAACTCCTTGCCAAAAACGCCAAGTGCATCTGCGTGGCATACGAGGGCATGGAGCGCTTCTTCCCTGAAGACAAAATCGTGCTCACAGGCAACCCTGTGCGCCGCAATCTGCTTGAGTGCAACGCCACACAGGAAGAGGCACGCAAAGCCATGGGCATCGACCCAGAGAAAGCCACCATTCTCATCATTGGCGGCAGCCTGGGCGCACGCACCGTGAACGAGAGCATCATCGGCGGACTCGAAAAACTCGGTGCTGCGGCCGACGATGTGCAAGTGGTGTGGCAAACCGGCAAATTCTACGACCAGCAGTGCAAGGAAGCCCTTGCAAAGTCGGGCGTGAAGAATGTGATTCAAATGCCATTCATCAGCAATATGGATATGGCATACCGCGCCGCCGACCTCGTGATTTCGCGCGCCGGCGCAAGCAGCATCAGCGAATTGCAGTTGCTCGGCAAGCCTTCCATCTTGGTGCCTTCGCCAAATGT
>ENA-ORNT01002137-ORNT01002137.1-human-gut-metagenome-genome-assembly--contig:-NODE-2137-length-12448-cov-6.480594_pt1 | contig 12448 bp, 10 predicted proteins | sample MGYA00242120_ERZ509032 | MGnify/ENA primary metagenome ERZ509032 (study PRJEB26280, sample SAMEA2338729) | human gut metagenome | biome: human gut; feature: human-associated habitat; material: faeces...
ATGGGCATTTCCGCCTGTCTCGCCGGTGCGGTCTGCGGCGACCACTGCTCCCCCATCTCCGACACCACCATCATGGCGTCCGCCGGCGCAAACTGCAACCACATCGAGCACGTCCAGACCCAGCTGCCCTACGCAGTGACCGTTGCCCTTATAAGCTTTGTAAACTTCATCATTGCAGGCTTTGTTAAGAACGCATGGATCTGCCTGCCGATCGGCGTTGTGATGACCATCGTTGTTCTGTTCATCCTGCGTGCAACCGTTGGCAAGAGGACAAGCGTTGCAGCCGAAAAGTAATAATTAATAGTATATAGAAAAAAACCGGCGTCGAAAATTCGACGCCGGTTTTTCATTCGCTTTTTCATGCCGCCAGCAGGATAAATCCCGAGACGATAAGAAACTCCGCGAGCAGGTATGTAAGCATGACTCCGAAATGCGTTTTAAACGGCCTGCCTTTTCGGAAGCGGACATAAAACAAAATCGAATCGGATACGAAAAAGCTTATCGCACCGGCATACATTATGGCCGTTGCAAAGCACGGCAGCGTCACGAGCTGGAACAGCGCAAAGCAGTTCATCGCACCGTTTATGATAAGGTAGCTTATCATACCGACATACAGGCTCTTCGGCCGCACATTTCCGATAAGTCCTCGGAAAACCAGTGCAACCGCCGCAATGTACACAGCTGCCGCAAGGATCATCAGCCACACGGGCACGAGCGAAAAATCAACGTGCATGCAGTAGGCCGCCGCGAAACACAGGTGCGATATGAAAAAGCTGAATCCTCCGACAGCAAACCCAACGGTGCCGAATATCAGCAGGACATCGCCCAGCCAGCTCGTTGCCACTGCGGCAATGACGATATCAAGTGGCGTCTGAACCGTTGTAAGATACCATCCGAGCAGCGTGGGCAAAAGGAAAACCTTCGTCACGGCGCGCAAGACCTTGTCGCACCGCCAGCTTGCGTACAGGTGCACCGCGGAAAAGGCGGCAAATGCACCAAGAAATACATAATTCATTTAATCTCTCCCATCTATACCAGCAATACAATAACATACATATCGTATTATTTCAACAGATATCAGGCGTTGAAATGGAAGAGATTTTGTGATAAAATTGATAAAGCTGACGAGAGTCGAACCCATATCGTCTGTCAGTGCGCCCTTCCGGCTATTTTCGCCTTTTTTGTCTTGATGGGCGCCAGCCCACCTGCATCAAAGAAAGCCGAAAATATCTCGAAAAGCACAGCCGACAGATGCTTTGCAGTTTTGCCGGAGCAGATTTTTGCTCAGGCAAGACAAAGCACGAAGAGAATACTGTCGTATTGTCAAGTGCTTTAACGCAGCATGGGCTAAAATCTGCCCGTCAAAACCGATACGTGTTCGACTCTCGTCAGCTTAACCACCGCAAAGGACGGCTTTTTTTGATGAAAACTCCACTTATGATGATAATAAATCCGGCCGCAGGCAAGGGCGGCTTCAAAAGGTCGCTGCCGGATGCGCTGCGGCTGCTGTCGGACGCAGGGTACGCCGTGAGCCTGTATTTCACCGAGTGCCGCGGCCACGCGACCGAGCTTGCCACGCAGTATGCCGGCGCGTTTCCGTATCTGCTCGTTCTGGGCGGCGACGGCACGCTTGCCGAGGCCATCGCCGGGCTTATGCCGCTTGCAGAGCGTCCGAAGGTGGGCTATATTCCAATAGGCACGGCAAACGACGTTGCGCGCACCATCGGCCTGCCGAAAAACGACATTCTGGCCGGCGCGCAGCATTTTATTGACGGCACGCCCCACGAATTTGACGAGGGCCGGCGCGACGGCGGATATTTCAACTATGTCGCGGCCTTCGGCGCGTTCACCGAGGTCAGCTACGCAACGCCGCAGGAGGCAAAAAAGCAGCTGGGCGAGGCGGCGTATCTGCTGGGCGCGGTCAAGAGCCTTTCAACTCTCAAAAGCCGCCATGTGACCGTTGAATACGACGACGGCTGCATCGAGGGCGAGTTTTTGTACGGCAGCATGTCAAACTCCTACTCCGTCGCCGGTCTGATCGACCTGCCGCGCGACGAGATAAAGCTCGGCGACGGACTGCACGAGCTTGTGCTCGTAAAAAAGCTGCCGAACGCGGCGGCCATGGCAAACCTTGCGGCAAAGGTGCTCAGCCACGATCTGAGCAGCGAGTACATCATCCTCAAGCACACGAAAAAGGCGCGCTTTATCTTCGACGAGCCGGAGAGCTGGACCTTCGACGGCGAAAACGGCGGCGCGCACAGCGATATAAGCTTTGAAAACTGTCCGCAGGCGATAGCTCTGATTTATTAGAATTAATAAATCAGAGAATTAATAGTGAATGATGAATAATTATTGTGTGCGCCTACGGCGCAGATTCTTAATTGCGCATTCACATTGTGCCGATACGGTTTTTGCGGTGTCCCGACCGGTGGGTGCCGACGAAAGCATAACACACTGATTTATTAATTTGTGTTTGCCTAACGGCAAATGATTAAAATAACACCTCATCCGTCACCAAAGGTGACACCTTCCCCTCAAGCTCCGCAAGGGGAAGACACTGGAGTGCAGACGAAATTTTGCACTGATATAGCACAATCTTCCGGGACGCGAAACGCCATGGTTTATGCCAATGTTACGAACCGGGCGACCGGAAAGTTCAGCGACGCACTCGCGTTACGCGAGGCAACCACGGTTTCCTCCGCACCCTCGAACCGGGCGACCGGAAAGTTCAGCGCCGCACTTGCGTTACGCGAGGCAACCACGGTTTCCTACGCAGCTTCGACACCGGGATACCGCAATATGCGTATCCGTAGCAGCCTCAATTCGCCTCTAAAACTCCTTTGCAGCGGGGGCAGAGTCCGGTTTTGGGGTCAGCGTCCTTGGAGTGCATCCAGCAGCGCGGGCACTTGGTGCCTTCGGCCTCCTTGACGGAGACGGTCAGACCCGGATTGTACGAGCCGGCGGCGGTGACGGCGTCTGCGTCGGCGGCATCGTCCTCTGCGATCAGGCACTCGGAGACGATGAGCAGCTCCTTAAGATCCATATCGGAGATCTTGTCGAGCACTGCCTTGCTCTCGCCTGAAGCGCGCAGGGTGACGGAAGCCTCGAGGGGCTTGCCGATGCGCTTATCCGCGCGCGCCTTTTCGAGGACGCCGTTGACGTCGTTTCTGACGGAGATCAGCGCATCCCACTTTGCCATCTCGGCATCGTCGAGCGCGTACTCGGCAAAGGGCTTGTTCATCTCGTTGAGCACGACGTTGCGCGCATCGTCCGAGCTGCGGTGGGGCATTGACAGCCAGATCTCGTCGCAGGTGAAGGCGAGGATGGGCGCGAACATCTTTGTCAGGGTGTCGAGGATCAGGAACAGCGCGGTCTGGGCGCTGCGGCGCTCGAGGCTGTTCTTGCCGGAGCAATAGAGCCTGTCCTTGATGATATCGAGGTAGAAGTTTGAAAGCTCGACGACGCAGAAGTCGTTGATAAGGTGGGAAACGACGTGGAACTCGTACTCGTCATATGCGGCGAAGGCCTTCTCGATGAGCTTGTTGAGGCGGGTCAGCGCCCACTTATCCAGCTCGAGCATATCCTCGGGCTTAACAAGGTCGTTTGCGTCGAAGCCGTCGAGGTTGCCGAGGCAGTAGCGCGCAGTGTTGCGGAACTTGAGGTAGTTCTGGCTGAGCTGCTTGAAGATCTCGTCCGAGCAGCGGACATCGACGTGGTAATCCGACGAGCCTGCCCACAGGCGCAGGAGGTCGGCGCCGTATTTGTTGAAGATCTCGGCCGGATCCATGCCGTTGCCGAGGGACTTGTGCATTGCTCTGCCTTCGCCGTCAACCGTCCAGCCGTGGGTGACGCATTCTTTGAACGGTGCACCGCGGCCGAGTGCGCCGACGGCTACCAGCAGCGAGGACTGGAACCAGCCGCGATACTGGTCAAGACCCTCGATGTACATCGTTGCGGGCCAGAAGCCCTGATCGCGCTCCATAGCGGCGTAATGGGTCGAGCCGGAGTCGAACCAGCCGTCGAGGGTGTCGGTCTCTTTGGTGAAGTGCTTGCCGCCGCAGTGGGGGCAGGTGAAGCCCTCGGGCAGAAGCTCAGCCGCTTCGCGCTCGAACCATGCGTTCGAGCCTTCGGTTTCATAGATCTTGGCGACGGACTCGATGCTCTCATCGGTGCAGACGGGCTTTGAGCAGTCGTCGCAGTAGAAAACGGGGATGGGCAGACCCCAGCGGCGCTGGCGCGAGATGCACCAGTCGGTGCGCTCAAGGATCATGCTTCTCATTCTGTCCTTGCCCCATGCCGGGACCCAGCGGACGTCCTCGCATGCGCCGGTGGCTTCGTCCTTGAAGGAATCGACCGAGCAGAACCACTGCGGAGTTGCGCGGAAGATGATCGGGTGCTTGCATCTCCAGCAGTGCGGATAGCTGTGGATGATTTCCTCGGACGCGAAGAGCATGCCGCTTTCCTTCATGTCATTGAGGATGACGGGGTTACTTTCGTCGGTGCCCATTCCGGCGTACTTGCCGGCGTATTCGGTGTGCTTGCCCTGATCGTTGACGGGAACGACCATGTCCATGCCGTAGCGCTTGCAGGTGACGTAGTCGTCCGCGCCGAAGCCGGGAGCGGTGTGGACGCAGCCGGTGCCGGAGTCCATGGTGACGTAGTCGGCCAGAACAAGGCGGCTGGTCTTGGGCAGGAAGGGGTGGTCTGCGAGCATGTTCTCGAAGAACGCGCCCTCGTGACGCTCGACAATTTCGTAATCCTCGAAGCCGCCCAGACCCATGACCTTCTTGGTCAGAGCCTCGGCCATGATGTACATCTCGCCGTTGGGAGCCTTTACGATGACGTAGCTCTCCGACGGGTGCAGTGCGATGGCGAGGTTGCCGGGCAGAGTCCAGATAGTCGTCGTCCAGATGACGAAGAAGAGCCTGGACTTGTCCAGAGAAGCGAGCTTGCCCAGATCGTCGTGCATGGGGAACTTGACATACACGGTCGTGCAGGGATCGTCCTTGTATTCGATCTCGGCCTCGGCCAGTGCGGTCTCGTCGTGGGCGCACCAGTAAACGGGCTTGAGACCCTTGTAGATGTGGCCGTTTTTATACATCTTGCCGAACACGCGCGTTTCCATGGCCTCGAAGCCGGGATCCATGGTCTTGTACGGGTGCTCCCAGTCGCCGATAACGCCCATGCGCTTGAAGCCCTCGCGCTGCACGTCGATGTAGTGGTCGGCGTAGGCGTGGCAGGCCGAGCGGAAGTCGGCGATGCTCATTGCCTTGTGGTTGAGCTTCTGCTCCTTGATGATGGCAGACTCGATGGGCATGCCGTGGTTATCCCAGCCGGGGATGTACGGCGTATAGTAGCCGCGCATTGCGTAGGTGCGCGTGATGAAGTCTTTGATGGATTTGTTCAGCGCGTGACCCATGTGCAGAGCACCGTTGGAGAACGGAGGGCCGTCGTGAAGGTTGAACAGGGGCTTGCCCTCGTTCTTTTTAAGCATCTCGTTGTAGATGTCCATCTCCTCCCAGTGCTTGAGCATCTCCGGCTCGCGCTTGGGCAGGCCCGCACGCATCGGGAACTCGGTCTTGGGGAGATTGAGTGTTGCGTCATACTTCTGTGCCATAAATTTATCCTCCATTTTTTTAGAGGCGCATTTCTGCACCTACCTATACTTAATTTGCAGTTGCCCGGTATCGAGGGTGCGGCAAAAACCACCGCTGCCTCGATCTTTTATAGGCAAATCATTATTGTTGTTATAGTTTATATTGATGTTCCGGTTTTTCAGAGGCGAACCGACTCCGGCTTTTGTTTTTATTCCGGTGTCCCGGTATCGATACATTGGCGGAGATCGTATCGTCTCGCATCCCGGGGGATTTGTGCTGTATTAGTGCAAATTTTCGTCTGCACTCTAAATGTCTTTGCCTGCACTCTTGTAGGGAACGGATTTATCCGTTCCGTTTTGTTGCATCTACCGACGCAGTTAATATAGCGGTACGCAGCCGAGGCTTCGTCATTGCCTTCCCCTGCGTAGCTTGAGGGGAAGGTGTCACCTTGGTGACGGATGAGGTGTTATTTTAATCATTGCCGTCAGGCAACACATTTTGGTGTCGCATTTTCAGAGGCGCAGTTACATTGTGCCGATACGTTTTTTGCGTCAGCCCGACCGGGAACTGCCGTCGAAACCATAACACGCGGAACGGATAAATCCGTTCCCTACGAGCGACCGCTTGCCGCAGTGAAGAGCTGACAGCTGTCAACCCCTCGGCAGCAAAGCTGCCTGCTCCCCTTGACAGGGGAGCCAATGGGTGCGGCAAAAAACTCAGCATCGCACTTGCGTTACGCGAGGCACTCACTGTTTTGTCAGCAGTCTCGAACCGGGCTACCAGAGATATATGTATCCGTAGGTGCGTCAATGCGCTATTAAAAAAATAAAAGGCGCGCAGTTGTTTCCGCACGCCTTTAACTCACCAAATACCGATAGCCGAAGCGTCTGCTTCGGCAAAAACTCAGATCTCGTCTTTTATAAAGTTGAATACCTGAGTGTTGCCGGAATCCGCGGGAGTGGGTTCGGAAACGGGAGCGGGCTGCTCCTTCGGTATTCGTATGGCCTCGGTCTTGAGCGCTTCGGGGTTTGCGGCCTTCATGATGGTATCGAGCGTCTGAAGCTGCTTCTGGCACAGCTCACGGGCGCTGTCGAAGAATTTTGCCGAGCTGAGCTTGGCAGCCTGAAGACGGGATTCCTCCTGGGCGATCCTGTCGTCGATATTGCCCAGCAGTGCCGCGGCCTTGGCCTCGGCCTCCGCGACGATGTTCGCGCTGCGCGTTCTTGCGTCGTTTTCGATCTGAACGCTGAGCTTCTGCGCCGAGAGAATTGCCTGATTGAGGGCACTTTCGTTGGTGCGGTATTCTTCGATCTTGTCAACAAGGACCTTCATCTTGCTCTTGAGGACAACATTCTCCTTCTGCAGTGCTTCAAAGTCGTTTGCAAGTTCCTCGAGATATTCGTCGATGGTCGCCATATCGTAACCGCCGAACATACTTCTGGCCTTGTCAAAGCTTTTTTCACGGATCTCCTGAGGAGTAGTCATATCTTAAAATCCACCTTTCAGTACTTGTTTAAAAGTAAAGCCCTGCGCTTTCAAAATCGGCGACCGCATCGCCGACGAGATCGACATTGGTCGGCGCGATTATATACGCCTGCGCGGAAACGCGCATGACCCTGCCGCCCAGAGCATAGGCTGCGCCGGACAAAAAGTCGAGCAATCTGCGCGCCGTGTCCGTCTCGGTCGCCTCAAGATTCATGAGCACCGCCTGATGTGCGCGGAGACTGTCGGCAATTTCGGCGGCCTCATCGAACTGCTCGGGATGCACGAACTTGAGCTTCATCTTCTGCTTTTCCTGCGCCGGAGCACTGTAGCTCGGCTGCTGCTTCGGCTCGCGCCGCGAAAACACGGGGCGCGGCTGCTTATCCTCAAAGCTTTCGTCTGCCGGGATATCGTCCTCCTGCCGGGAAAACTCATCCTCGGCGGCGCGCTCTTCGTTTTCTATATAATCATCGTCGTAAGGGTGCATAGCGTTGCGAATGTTATCTAACCATGCCATTGCACATCCTCCTTTGCGCTTAGTAATGTCTGGCCCCGAAGATGCCGGTGCCTACGCGGACTATGTTCGCGCCTTCCTCTATCGCGGTCTCAAAATCCGCGCTCATGCCCATGGACAAAAAGTCCATAGAGACATTATCGTATTTTTTTGCTCCATTGTCAACAAAAAGCTGCTTCATTGCGCGAAAATATGGGCGAATTTCTTCCGTTTTTTCGCAAATCGGGGGTATCGCCATCAATCCGCGTACCCGAATCGAGGAAAATTGCCCCATCTGAGGCAGGCACCCGGCAAGCTCACCGGGCGCAAAGCCGCTTTTTGCCTCCTCGCCGCCGATGTTCACCTCCAGCAGCACATCCTGCACAAGACCCATCGACTTTGCGCGCTTATCAATCGTCTCGAGAAGCTCGAGGCAATCGACCGACTCGATAAGCTGTACCTTGCCCACAAGGTATTTTACCTTATTTTTCTGCAAATGTCCGATGAAATGCAGCGGACAGCCCTCGTACGCGCCCTGCTCGTATTTCTCGCTCAGCTCCTGCACGCGATTCTCGCCGCAGATATCTACCCCGGCGGCTATCGCCTCGCGCACGCGGGAAGCGTCGTTCATCTTCGTCGCCGCGCAAAGGCGCACGTCCTCCGGCGCTCTGCCGCTTCTGACGGCGGCCTCGGCAACGCGCTGCTTTATGCTTTTTACGTTTTCTGCAATACTGCTCATTTTCATCCCAGCTTTATCTTTTATTACTATTTACTATAAATTACTATCCAAAATTATCTGCATGCCTTCGCGTATCTCGCCCTCGCGGACAAGAACGTATCCGTCGCCGGTGTGCAGGATATCGGCCTTGCAGCGCTCGGCAAGGCCGGCGCGCAGGACATACACAAACGCTCCGTCTCCGTCGCGGTGCAGAGCCTTGTCGGGGATCTTTATCCCCTGCGCCTCGGATACCGTTATGCGGAATGCGGCGCGGCGCGTGTTGACAACGTCCTCAAGCCCGTCGCGGCAGCGGAGCACCGCCTTTCCGTTTTCTGCGGAAATGACTGTCGCGCTCACCTCGTCCGGGAGCGATATCGTAACGCTCTGCCCACGGCGGAGCTTATCGGTCTCCGGCGTTTCGGCGATGAAATACCAGCCGCCCGAGACTATTTTGCCCACCGCGCCCTGCGGAATAAACGGCTCGGCAGAGCTTACCTCCTCGAGCGAGCATGCCTCCAGACCGTCAACAAAGGTGCTGAATATCCCGGCCTCGGGCGCATATGTAAGGCCGCGCATTTCGCCCTTGTCGGGCTGCGCGCCGCCGGATAATTCAAGGTGCGTCAGGTAATCGTCGAGCACGCTATTCTCGACGGCTATGACGCTTCCGCCGGACACTCTGTCGCCCGGCTTGTGCGCAAGGTACGCGCCGTCGCCGTCACAGACTATGACGGTTTCCCTCCGCCAGACCGTGCCCTCGGTGACGATGCTTATCCCGGCCTCGGCCCGTTCTGCCCTCACCGTTTCCGGCGACTGCTCGCGGCCGATGAAGAATGCCAGCGTCCACGCGGCAGCGGCGAGAAAGACCGCAGCCGCCGCGTATCGCAGGTACACCGCGTCCTTTTTCACTCCTCGCGGCTCAGCTCGACGGGCTTGGGCGGAATTATCGTCGATATCGCGTGCTTATAAATAAGCTGCTGCCTGCCGTCGGAATCGAGCACGACCGTGAAGCCGTCGTAGGCGCGGATAACGCCGTGCATCTGAAATCCGTTTACGAGAAACACCGTGAGACTTACCTTCTCGCGGCGAAGCTGATTGAGGAATGCGTCCTGAAGATTCTGTGTCTTTTGCATCTTTCGTGCTCCTGTTTATGTAGATTATCCCGTGCCGGGACAAGAGCATCATAAACCACACGAGTGCAAATATTCGGTCGAAAACCGTCGCGCTTCATTAAAATCGGGCGAGGACGGCCACTCGTACCATTTCACCGTTTCGTCGCGCCGCAGCCACGTCAGCTGCCGCTTTGCGTATCGGCGCGAGGAGAGCTTGATTAGCTCTGTCGCCTCGTCCTTTGTGATCTTGCCGGCAAAGTACGCTGCCGGCTCCTTATAGCCTATCGCCTGCATGGCAGTACAATCGGGCGAAAGGCCGGAGTCAAGAAGCCCTTTTACCTCATCGAAAAGCCCGTCGGCTACCATTTTATCGACGCGCTCGTTTATCCTGTCGTACAGCATGGCGCGGTCTGCAAAGCTCAGGGCTATCTTCACCGCGTCATACTTTTTCGGGCGCTTTCCGGTTTTCTCGTCGTGCTCGGTGATCGTCTCGCCGGTGAGGGTGTATATCTCGATCGCGCGCACGATGCGGCGCTTGTCGGCCGGGTGGAGCTTTGCCGCGCGCTCCGGGTCAAAGCCGCGCAGAGTCTCTATCATCGCCTCGCCGCCAAGCTCGTCATACTGCGCATTGAGCCTTTCGCGCAGAGCATTATCCTCCGCCCTTTCGGCAAAGTCAAGCCCCGAGATGAGCGAATCAATGTACAGATTTGTGCCGCCTGCAATTATCGGCAGCCTGCCGCGTGCCAATATATCCTGCACTGCTTTATTGGCATCTTCAACATAGCGCGATACGGAATAGACCTCGGTAGGATCAACAATGTCTATCATGTGATGCGTAACACCCTGCATCTCGGTATGCGTTACCTTGGCCGTACCAATGTCCATACCACGGTATATCTGCATGGAGTCGGCCGAGACTATCTCGCCGCCGAACTTTTTTGCAAGCTCAACGGAAAGGCGCGTTTTGCCCGTTGCCGTCGGGCCTGTTATAACAACGATCTTATCTGCCATATCAAACGATCCTGCTGAAGAATTTATCGAGCTGCTTTTTGCTCAGGCGCGCGGAAACGGGTCTGCCGTGGGGGCAGTATTTGACCTCGCCCGAGGCGACGGCGCAGGCGATGCGCTCAAGCTCGGCGATATCGTGCCGCCGTCCGGCCTTTATCGCCGCCTTGCAGGCGACGGTGTGCAGTATTTCGTCGCGCGCGCTCTCGGCCGAGACCTCGCCGCCCTCGCGCAGCCTTTGGCAAATCTCCTCAAGCGCGGATGCGGCCTCGGAAACGTCAACGTCGTCCGGCACCGAGCGCACGGCGAAACTCTCCTCGCCGAACGGCTCGACCTCAAAGCCCATCTCGTCCAAAAGCGCGGCGTTTTTCTCGATGATCTCCGCGTCCTCGGCCGTCGGCCGGATGATGACCGGCGCAAGCAGCGTCTGGCTCATTATCTGCCTGCTCTGCGCCTTGAGGCGGTCAAATATCATGCGCTCGTGCGCTGCGTGCTTGTCGATGAGCATAAGCTCGTCGCCGATCTCCGCAAGGATGTAGGTATCCAGCGCCTCGCCGATCACGCGGCAGGCCGGAGCGCTGATTTTTTCAACATTTTCAACTGATTTTTCAACATTTTTTCGCTCGGGAGCGGGAGAAAAAAGGGGGTTTTTGTCGATTTTCGGCAAGACTGGGTCTTTTTGCGGCAGCTCGGGAGCCGGGTACGCCGCCGGTGCGCGGAAAACGGGTCTTTCCTCGCGCCTCGGCGCAGACACCGGCGCGGAAGAAACGGGCTTTGCAGGCGCGCTCGCCGCGGCCTTGGCGCGGTATTCCTCGGCGCTCATGCTGCGGAAAAACTCCGGCTTCGGAGCGGAAACGGCGCGCCGCGTGCCCTCTGAGAGCGTTATCTCGATCGGCTTTTCCTCGGCCTCGAGACAGGCGCGCACGGTCTGGTAAACAAGGTCGAAAACCTTCTTTTCGTCGGAGAATTTGACCTCGGTCTTTGCCGGGTGAACGTTCACGTCCACCGCGCCGCGCGAAAGCTCCAGATACAAAACGCAGGAGGGAAATTTTCCGGTCAGGAGCGTGTTTTTATACGCCTGCTCGACCGCCGATTGCAGCAGCACGGACTTTATATATCTGCCGTTGCAGTAAAAATGCTGGTTTGCGCGGTTGCCGCGGCCGAAGGCCGGGGAGGAGGTGAAGCCGGTGACGGCCATATTTTCGCCCTTGCCGGAAACCGGCAGCATGCCGCGCGCGGTCTCGCGCCCGAGAAGCGCGTACACAGCCGATTCCTCGCGCCCGTCGCCGGGGGTGAAGAAAACCTCCTCGCCGTCGCGCTTTAGGCGCACCGATACCTCGGGTCTGCCGAGGGCGCAGTGCAGCGCGGCCGAAATGCAGGCCGAGGCCTCCGAGCGGTCGGATTTGAGAAACTTCAGCCGCGCCGGGGTGTTGTGGAAGATATCGCGCACGGTGATACTCGTGCCCTCCGGGCAGCCGATGGGCGACATGTCGATGATATCGCCTGCCTGAACGACGACGCGCACGCCCTCGGCCGCGCCCTTTTCGCGCGTTATAAGCTCAATGCGGCTGACCGCCGCGATCGCCGCAAGCGCCTCGCCGCGAAAGCCCATCGTTCCGATGGCTTCAAGACCCTTTTCGTCATGCAGCTTGCTCGTTGCGTGCCGGGTGAAGGCGATGCCCGCGTCCTCGGGGCTCATGCCGCAGCCGTCGTCGCTTATTTTTATGTATGTCGCGCCGCCGCTTTTGAACTCGACCGTCACCTTGGATGCGCCCGCGTCGAAGGAGTTTTCCATAAGCTCCTTTATCACCGACGCCGGACGCTCGACGACCTCGCCGGCGGCGATCATATCGGCCACCAGCGGCGGAAGAATATTAATGCGTGTCATGGGCTAACCTCGTCTTTGCTCATCTTTGTTAATTAACTCATTATACATTAATTGTGTTGAAAATTCCACTGAATTTATGTTAATATATAATGCACTCAGTTTGTCGAAAAACTATGCTGCAAAAGAAAGATAATAGAGCAGCAGGGGAGCTCGAGG
>ENA-ORNT01002139-ORNT01002139.1-human-gut-metagenome-genome-assembly--contig:-NODE-2139-length-12440-cov-25.799031_pt1 | contig 12440 bp, 6 predicted proteins | sample MGYA00242120_ERZ509032 | MGnify/ENA primary metagenome ERZ509032 (study PRJEB26280, sample SAMEA2338729) | human gut metagenome | biome: human gut; feature: human-associated habitat; material: faeces...
TATTTCCGGTTGCAAAAGTATAGCTTTTTCTTGAAATACGTGACGTTTTAATAGAATTTTAACTCATAAAAGTTGCAAAAAGTAGTAAAATCATAGTTTTTAGGTATGAATAAGCGGAGATTTGTAAGGAATCTGCTGCAAGAGCCTTACAGTTTCGTTATTTTGTTGCGAAACATCATACATCCTCTTTCCGATTCCTCCCGATGTGCTTTGAATTACGTCGGGACGTAGCTTTTGCTGCGTCCCGACGTCTCTGGCTCTGCGTCGGGACGTATTACATGCTACGTCGGGATGTAATTTCTGGCAAATCTTTGCACTTGTATAATTAGGTGAGAATGAAATATGCAGGTTAAATGTTGCCTTTCTTGAATTCATCTAATGTCATTTCTGCATTGAACCCCATAATTCCACTGTCATTCTTAACAATTTCTTTCAATGCTTTTACTGCTTTTGGAGTATTAACGTGCAATAGTGCATAAGCTGCCCATATTCTTACAGAAAGATTGTTATCTTCCAAAAGAGGTTCTAAAATCTCATATTTATGTTCTGCAGAAATGTACTTGATGGCATTTATTATATTTTTGTGGCTTTTGTTACCACGTTTGTTGTCACCATTTTGCGTACATTCCCCATGAATGATTGCATTTTCTTTAAAACAGATTAATGCTTCTTCTAAATTCTTGATTTTCATAACTATTGGTTTGCAATATCTAAAACTAAATTCCCTGTAAGGTAAGCTTCTGACGTATTTAATTCTATATTTTTATTTATTTCTTTAATGACTTTTCCGTCTAGCGGTAGCAGACCTTCGTATGAGAGACTTCCAATCTTTAAGTTATATCTGGATAGTATTTTTGTGATGTCTGAAACTATACGGCTTTCCTTCGCTTTTTTGTTAAAATATTCGCCGTGTGGAATGTTTATGTTCCTGTATTCCTCCATAGAAGTATAGATGGAATTTTCATTCCACATTTCTGTTCTTATAAATATTTGTTGAAGCCTAGAGAGGGGAATATTTTCTTTATTTTGTTTTTCTATGACGGTGGACAAAAAATCCAAAGTCTCTTTATAACTAAGTTTCGAATATTTTTTATTAGTTTGGTATTTTACAAAGATAGAGAAGTTTCCTTTTTCAGTGATTTGGATATCTATAACAGGGATAGCCTCATTATCTTGTATATAGGCATGATACTCCATACTTTTTATAAAAGGATAAGACGATTGTCCTAATTGTTCTTTAATCTCTATTGAGTTTTTATGATTTCGTTTCTGCTTCGAATTGCACGAAATCATAAGTAATAACATCATAATGAAGATAATTTTGTTATACATATCGAGTATTTTTTTATTTTAATGAAATATTTCTGTTCGTATTCACGAAATAGGTGTTTATGCAGACTTTCATATCTGCATAATTATTTGCCTGGCAGCTATAGTATGCTCCCAATATTATGCTATTTATTTTCATATTTAAATTTTTTAATGACGTATCCATAATGAAGTTTGAGCTCCTTAAAAAAAAAATCTTTTATATGTGCCCCACATCACACGCTTTAATATTAGAAGTTAAATTGTAATTTGGCTGCAAATATAAGGATTTTTTTTTGTAATCGACAAACTTTTTAAAAGAAAAAAATCGCAGACTTGAATTTGCGAGCTTTTTATCGATGTTAGAGTTACAGTGAACAGTGAATTCTTCACTTTTTATTAAAGTAGTAAAATCATAGTTTTTTAGATATGAATAAGCAGAGATTTGTAAAGTATTCGTAGCAAGAACCTTACAGTTTCGCTATTTTGTTGCGAAACATCATTCATCCTCTTTCCAATACCTCCCGATGCGCTTTGCACTATGTCGGGACGTAATTTCTGGAAGTCTGTTACAATAATCCTGCCCTTCGCACGTTATTAATATATTAATTTAATTAGGAGAAAAAGAAAATGATAGAATATATTCATGGCGATCTGACAGAGCTGACACCTGCGCTGGCTATTGTTGAGACTGCGGGGGTGGGCTACGGACTCAATATATCGCTCAATACATATACTGCCATTCAGGGCAAACAGGAAGTGAAACTCTATGTTCACGAAGTGCTGGTGGCTGGTGGAAGAGATGACTCTTTCACCCTTTTCGGCTTTGCTACCAAACAGGAACGTGAACTCTACCGCCTCCTCATTACCGTTTCAGGAGTAGGCGGAAATACAGCCCGCATGATTCTCTCTTCACTCTCGCCACGCGAACTCTGCGAAATCATCTCTACTGGTAACGACAAGGTGCTGAAAACCGTGAAGGGTATCGGACTGAAGACAGCACAGCGAATCATCATCGACCTGAAAGATAAAATCGTGAGCCTCGGCATTGCTGACGAACTGCCAGCCAGCGGAGGCAATGTGGTGATGGTAAACAATGACGTAAAGGATGAGGCGGTAAGCGCCCTCACCATGCTCGGCTTCTCGCCGGCACCATCTGCCAAGGTAGTAGTAGATATCCTCAAGGCACAGCCTGATCTCCCGGTAGAACAGGTTGTGAAACTGGCATTGAAGCAAATCAAATAAGTTAGGAGTTTTTTATCGATGAAACAGAAGCAAAGATTCATATCTTTTCTATTGGCTTGGCTGATGGTGGCAACCTTCGGCTATGCGATAGCTTTGCCTCAACTTCAGGACGATAAAAAGAAAACCCATACCAGCACAGCCCAGCCCGTGCAGCTCGATGAAGATACCATTCCCGATTCGCTGCTGCATACCCGCTGGCAGATTCAGCGCACCCAACCTTACTCCCTGAGCGACCTCTATCAGAGTCCGCTCGACCTGAAACGTCCTGATAATCTGCAATATCAGGTAGTCTACAACGATACCATCGACCGCTATATCATCGGCAACCGCATGGGCTCAACCTGGCTTTCGGCTCCTATCATGCTCACTCCGAAAGAGTATCTTGCATGGACCGAACAGCAGCAGCGCAACAGCTACTTCCGCAAGCAGAACGATGAAATCTTCCAGGCAAAAGGCAAGGAGAAGTTCGATTTCTCGGATATGCACTTCGACTTGGGACCTGCCGAGAAAATCTTCGGTCCTGGTGGCATCAGAGTGAAGACACAGGGTTCTGCCGAACTCAAGTTCGGTATCAACAAGAAAAACATCGACAATCCTTCGTTGCCTATCCGCAACCGAAAGACGACGATGATGGATTTTGATGAGAAAATCAACCTCAACGTCAACGGAAAGGTGGGCGATAAGGTGAACATGAACCTGAATTACAACACCGATGCCACCTTCGATTTCGATGCACAGAACATGAAACTGAAGTACGACGGCAAGGAAGATGAAATCATCAAACTCGTTGAGGCGGGCAATGTCTCCTTCCCTTCCAACTCTTCGCTCATCAAAGGCGCCAGCAGTCTGTTTGGTGTTAGAACCGATATGCAGTTTGGCAAGCTCAAGCTGCAGATGGTAGCTTCGCAGAAGAAGAGCTCATCGAAGAGCGTATCTACCAGGGGCGGTGTACAGCTCACTCCTTTTGAGTTGAATGTAGCCGATTATGAGGAGAACCGCCACTTCTTCCTCTCCCAGTATTTCAGAAACCATTATGATGCCTGGATGCAGAAACTTCCTAATCTCACCACGGGCATCACCATTAACCGTGTGGAGGTGTGGGTTACCAACAAAACCGGCAATACCACCAATACCCGAAACATCGTAGCCCTGACCGACCTGGGCGAGAACCAGAAACTGAGCAACCCGATGTGGGCAGCGAGCGGACAGGTGCCTTCTAACCAGGCGAATACTGAGTATGCTGCGATGAACAGCCAATATGCTGCTGCCCGTGACATCGACCAGGCTGCAACCACTCTCGATGGAGGCGGACTGGTTGGCGGAGCCGATTATGAGAAGCTGGAGAGTGCCCGTCTGCTCAATTCTTCAGAGTATACGGTAAATACTGCATTGGGTTATATCTCATTGAAAACCAGTCTGCAGACCGACCAAGTGCTTGCTGTAGCCTATGAGTATACATCGGGAGGCGTAACCTATCAGGTGGGCGAGTTTGCATCCGATCTCAGCGATACCAAGCAGGCACTCTTCGTGAAATCGCTCAAGAATACCAGTAACAATCCGCGACAGGGCAACTGGGGGCTAATGATGAAGAACGTTTATTATCTGGCTTCTACCGTAGAGAAGGAGAAGTTCCGCCTGGATGTAAAATACCAGAGCGATACCACCGGCGTATATCTCAGTTATATCCCTGAGCAGCAGGTGAAGGAGCAGCCAATCATCCGTGTGCTGGGCGCCGACCGTCTGGATAACAACAACAAGGCACACAGCAATGGATATTTCGATTATGTAGAAGGCTATACCATCTCTAACGGACGCGTGTTCATTCCGAAGGTAGAGCCTTTCGGCAGTTATATGCGTGATTATCTGGTCAAGCGGGGCGTGGCTGCCGACAAGGCAGAAAAGTATGCCTTTACCGAACTCTATGACAGTACGAAGACCGTAGCCAAGCAGATAGCCGAGAAGAACAAGTATCAGATTGTGGGACAGTTCAAGGGCTCTGCAGCCAATGTCATCTCGCTCGATGCCTACAATGTGCCACAGGGTTCGGTCTTAGTTACGGCAGGCGGTATCACCCTGAAAGAGGGCACCGACTATTCGGTAGATTACAGTGCCGGCGAGGTGACCATCCTGAACCAGAGCATTATCGATGCCGGTACGGCTGTCAACGTTTCTCTGGAGAGTAATACCGATTTCGGACAAACCCGAAAAACGATGTTCGGACTGAACTGGGAGTATGATTTTACCAAGAACTTCCAGTTGAGCGGTACTATCCAGCACCTCTCCGAACAGGCGCTTACCACCAAGGTATCCTTGGGCTCCGAACCGCTGAAGAACACCCTTTGGGGCATCAATCTCAACTGGCGCAAGGAGAGTCAGTGGCTCACCAATGTGCTTGACAAGATACCATTCCTGCATCTTACCCAGCCATCGCAGATATCCTTTACTGGAGAATTTGCCCAGCTTATTGCCGGTGAGGCAGGCGGCACACAGGACAATGCATCTTATATCGACGATTTCGAGGGTACGAAGACCACCATCGATGTGATGACTCCTACCTCCTGGTTCATATCCAGTGTGCCTTCGCTCAATTTCAAGGACGATTACAGCGATAAGACCGGTCTGAGCAGCGGTTTCCACCGTTCGCGCCTAGCCTGGTATACCATCGATCCGCTGTTCACCCGCCGTGGAAGTTCGCTCACTCCGGGACATATCAAGGGCGACCTCAAGCAGTTGAGTAACCATTATGTCCGCGAGGTCTATACCAAGGAACTCTTCCCATTGCGCGACCAGAGCAGTTATCAGGGAGCTACCAATACCCTGAATATACTCAATCTGGCTTACTATCCAAGCGAGCCGGGACCATACAACTTCAATGTAACAGATTTGCAGGCTGACGGAACCCTGCAGAATCCACAGCGCAACTGGGGCGGAATGATGCGTAAGCTGGATACCAACGATTTCGAGCAGGCAAACATCGAATATATCGAGTTCTGGATGCTCGATCCGTTCATCTACTCCCGTGAGCAGGCTGATGCTGCCGATTACGGTGGCGATTTCTACATCAATCTGGGCGAGGTGAGCGAGGATATCCTGCGTGATGGCAAGAAATTCTATGAGAGTGGTATGCCGGTAGATGGCAGCAAGAGCTACACCTATACCCAGTGGGGTAAGATTCCTACCCAGAGCACCGTGACCTATGCCTTTGCTACTACCAGTGGCAGCAGAGCCTTGCAGGATGTGGGTTTCAACGGACTGACCGATGCCGAGGAGCAGGAATTCTACAAGAGTGCTTATCTCGACCAGATTCAGGGCAAGGTGAACCAGGCGGTATTCGACAGCATCTTTGCCGATCCGGCACGTGATGACTATCACTATTTCCGCGGTTCCGACTGGGATGAGATGCACGCTCCTATCTTGCTGCGATATAAATATATCAACAATCCTCAGGGCAACTCGCCTGACAGCGACAGCCGTTCTGAGAGCTATGATACTTCTTATAAGTCAACGCCGGATGTCGAGGATATCAACCAGGATTATACCCTCAACGAATATGAGAAATACTTCCAGTATCGTGTCAGCATCCGTCCGGAAGATCTCGTGGTGGGTAACAATCATATTGTAGATAAGCGTGAATACAGCCAGACCTGGCGTGATAATACCAAGTCTACCGTTACCTGGTATCAGTTCCGCATACCTATCGATGAGTTTGAGAGCCGTCAGGGTAACATCAACGATTTCTCCAGCATTCGCTTCATGCGTATGTTCCTCACCGGTTTCAAGAAACCTATCGTGCTGCGTTTCGGTACCTTCGACCTCGTGATGGGCAAGTGGCGTACTTATGATCAGCCGCTTAGTGCAGCCAGTGGCGGAACCCTCGACGCAAGCAGCGTGAGTCTGGAAGAGAACGGCGAGAAGACACCGGTCAACTATGTCTTGCCTCCGGGTATCAAGCGCGAACAGGATCCTAGTCAGCCTCAGTTGGTTGAGGCGAACGAGCAAGCGTTGAGTCTGGTGGTCAAGAATATGAGCACAGGTGAGGCGAAGGCGGTTTATAAGAATTCTACCCTTGATCTGCGCCAGTACAAGCGCATTCAGATGTTTGCCCATGCCAATGCATTGGAGCAGAATACCACCCGTCTGCAGGATGGTGATCTCTCAGTCTTCATCCGTCTGGGTAGCGATTACAAGAACAATTACTACGAGTATGAAATCCCGCTGAAACTCACCGAACCACGCTCCAACTACAACCGCTATGTGCTTGCCGACTGTAAGGCGGTATGGCCTGAGGAGAATATGCTCGATGTGCCGTTGAGTGTCTTCACGGCATTGAAGAAAAACCGCAACAAGGCGAAGGCACAGGGTGTGGCTTCTTATCTCGCTCCTTATTCCATGATGGATGCAGAACATCCGCAGAACAAGATTACCATCGTGGGTAATCCGAGTCTCGGTGAGGTGAAGACCATGATGCTGGGTGTGAGAAACAATTCTGCCGACATCAAGAGCGGTGAGGTATGGATAAACGAACTCCGACTCAAGGAACACAATAATTCGGGTGGTTGGGCTGCCAATGCCAACCTGAACGTACAACTCTCCGATCTGGGTAGCGTGAATGCCACCGGCAGATACATCAGCGAGGGATTCGGCGGTCTGGAAGATGGCGTGGCAAGTCGCACCACCGATAATTATGGTACCTACAGTGTGACCACATCGCTCGAAATGGGTAAGTTCTTCCCAGACAAGGCGAAGGTGAGCATACCTTTATATTATAGTGTAACCAAGGAGAAGACCACTCCTAAGTATAATCCGCTGGATACCGATATGGAGTTGAAGGATGCCCTCGATGCTGCCGGCTCCAAGCACGAGCGCGATTCTATCGAGAATATCGCTGCCACCAAGATTACGCAGACCAACTTCTCTATCTCGAATGCCCGGGTGGGTATCGCTACCAAGCGTCATCCGATGCCATACGATCCTGCCAACTTCTCATTCACCTACAGTCATCAGCATCAGTATACTACGGGTGAAACGACGATGTATGAGCGAAAGGATAACTGGCGCGGAGCCTTGGATTATTCGTGGAGCCCGGTTTATAAGGCTTGGGAACCATTCAAGGGACTGAAGAACAAGAGCAAGTGGCTCGACATTCTGAAACGTTTCGGACTGAACTGGCTACCGCAGAACATAGCCTTCAATACCGAGATGACGCGCGATTACTACGAGTTGCAGGAGCGCGATATGGAAACCCTGATGAGTGGAGCTGCCGGAGTAGACTCCAAGTTGCCGCTCACCTTCAGTGAGCAGTTCCTCTGGAACCGTGAGTTCTCCATCAACTGGGATCTGACCAAGAACCTGCATATGAACTTCCAGAGTGCTACCCATGCACAGATAGAGGAACCTTATACACCGGTCAACAAGGATCTTTATGCCGACCAGTATCATGCCTGGAAGGACTCCGTATGGACCAGCATCCGCCACTGGGGTGCACCGCTCGACTATAGTCAGAATTTCCAGGCATCCTACAGGTTGCCTCTCAATCTGCTGCCTGTCTTCGACTGGGTGAACAGCGATGCCTCTTACAATGCCAACTATTCTTGGGAGCGCGGTACAGAGGATGAGGAGGGCAACTCGTATGGAAATACCATCAATACCCAGCGCGAACTGACATTGAACGGTAACTTTAACTTGGTGAAACTCTACAACCATGTGCCTTTCCTGAAGAAGGTAAACGATAAGTTTGACCGTACCCAGAGTAGGGCACAGATGCAGCGCAAGAAGCAGGAAAAAAAGAAAAAGAAGCAGGAAGCAAAGGAACAGGCGGCTGATCCGAAGAAGGCGCTGCCTAAGAACAAGCGTGCCTTCGAACGGGAAATCACCCTCCTGCCTGATACTACATTCAAGATACGCCACGGCAAGAATACCAAGCGACTGATTGTGAATGCCAAGACGGAAGACGGCAAAGTGTTCTCGCTTAAATATAAAAAGGTGGATAATAACCAGATCAGAATCATCTCAAAGGTAGATACCGCCATGAAGGTGAAACTCTCCGTACTGGCTAAGGAACCGCTTGATGATAAGAAATGGTATAAGGGATTGCAGTTGGCTAGTCGCCTGGCAATGATGGTGCGCAACGTAAGCATCAACTATCGCAGCAGCTATCAGCTCACCCTGCCGGGCTTCTTGCCTAGTGTGGGTGATGCCTTCGGACAGAAGAAGGTGGGACAGATGGCACCGGGTCTTGACTTTGCCTTCGGTATGGTTGGCGACGATTATATCGAGAAGGCAAGAAACAACGACTGGCTGCTCTGCAACGACAGTATCGCAACACCTGCTACTACCAGCAGAACGGATAATCTTACGCTGCGTGCCACCCTGGAGCCTGTCAAGGATTTCAAGATTGATCTCTCTGCCACACGCACCAAGACCACGCAGAAGAGCATACAGTATATGTATGAAGGAACGCCAACCACCCAGAGTGGAGCCTTCCAGATGACTACCATCTCGCTGGGTTCGGCTTTCGAGGGAATGGGCAATGCCAATTCGGGTTATCGCAGCAAGACCTTCGAGAAGTTTGTCAACTCGCTGGCAGGTTTCAGAGATAGGGTAGAGGCGCAGTATGCCGGAACTGTTTATCCGTCTGGTTCGGCTCTGGCTGGCGGCAAGTTTGATGCTTCCCGCACACCGGTTAACCAGTATAGCAGCGATGTCATGATTCCTGCCTTCCTCAAGGCTTATACCTCGATGGGTGGCAATTCGCTCTCGGTATTCCCGGCATTGAGCCGGATGTTGCCAAACTGGACTATCCGTTATAGTGGACTGGGACGTCTGCCTTGGTTCAACGAGCACTTCAAGAGTGTCAACATCAACCACTCTTACAAGAGCGTCTTTGCGGTTGGCAGCTACAACAGTTACAGCACCTTCCAGGAGTATATGAACGGTCTCGGCTTCGTGAGTGATGCCACTACGGGCAATCCGTCGCCAAGCAGCATGTTCAATATCTCGCAGGTAAGTATCAACGAGTCGTTCTCGCCATTATTGGGTATGGATGTCACATTCAACAATAATATGACGGTGAAGGCTGAATATCGCCAGACCCGTGTATTGAACCTCAGTATGACGAGTGTGCAGCTGAACGAGGCATTGAGTAAGGACTGGGTAATCGGTATGGGTTACCGCATCAACAACTTCGATGTTTTCGGCTGGGGCGCCAAAGCCTCCCGTTCCAAGTCGAAGGGCGGCAACAAGAATGCAGCCAACAAGAATGCGTCGAGCACCAAGACGGTTCAGAATGGAACCAACCATGACCTGAATCTTCGTCTTGACTTCAGTTTCCGCAAGCAGGCAGCCATCGTTCGTGATATAGCCTCAATGGTAAGCAGTGCCAGCAGCGGCAACAATGCTCTGAAACTGAGTTTCTCTGCCGATTATACCTTCAGCAAACTCCTTACCATGAGTTTCTATTATGACCGTCAGACCAACACCCCGCTCCTGTCGAGCAGCAGTTATCCTACCACCACACAGGATTTCGGCCTGAGCATCAAGTTCTCGCTGACGAGATAAAAAGAAAATTCACTAGAACCAATAGGTAGGAAGTAAATTCTCTAATTCTCAAATTCTTGAAAATAAAAAAAGCTCGGATGCATCACAAGCATCCGAGCTTTTTAATATTCTGATAATTCTTGATTACTTCTTGTCGTAAGCATGAACAGGGTAGTCGATGGTATAGTGGAGACCACGGCTCTCCTTTCGCTCTATCGCCATGCGGGTGATGAGATAACCCACGTTAATCATGTTGCGGAGCTCGCAGAGTTCCTTGCTTACCTTTACACGCTTGAAGAGATTCTCGGTCTCTTCGTAGAGAAGGTCGAGACGGTCCCATGCTCGCTTCAGACGGAGATCACTGCGCACAATACCTACATAGTTGCTCATGCATTCGCCAACCTCTTTCACGCTCTGTGTAATCAGCACCTTCTCTTCGTTGGTCAAAGTACCTTCATCGTTCCATGCTGGTACCTTCTCATTGAAGTCGTACTCATCTACATGTTCAATACTATGCTTGGCAGCAGTCTCGGCATAAACCACAGCCTCGATGAGCGAGTTGCTGGCAAGACGGTTACCGCCATGCAGACCGGTGCATGAACACTCGCCGAGAGCATAGAGACGATTGATGCTGGAGCAGCCGTTCAAATCTACCTTGATACCACCACACATATAGTGAGCGGCAGGACGAACAGGGATATACTCCTTGGTGATGTCGATGCCGATGCTCAGACACTTGGCGTAGATATTAGGGAAGTGACGCTTGGTCTCCTCTGGATTCTTATGGGTTACATCGAGACAGACATGATCCAATCCGTGAATCTTCATCTCCTTATCGATGGCACGAGCCACGATGTCACGAGGAGCCAGACTCAGTCGCTTATCATATTTCTCCATGAAACTTTCGCCGTTAGGCAGACGCAAGATGCCACCGTATCCACGCATCGCCTCGGTGATGAGGAAGGCAGGATGAGTCTCGCCCGGATGATAGAGGGATGTAGGGTGGAACTGAACGAACTCCATGTCGGCCACGGTACCCTTGGCACGGTATACCATCGCCTCGCCATCACCAGTAGCGATGACAGGGTTGGTGGTAGTCTGATAAACGGCACCACATCCGCCGGTACACATCACGGTTACTTTGCTCAGATAGGTATCCACCTTCTGGGTATCAGGATTCAATACGTATGCACCGTAACAGTTGATATAAGGAGTGCGGCGAGTAACACGGGCACCCAAGTGGTGCTGAGTGATAATCTCCACGGCGAAATGATTTTCCTTGATATCGATATCCGGACAGTTGCGCACAGCCTCCATCAGACCGCGCTGGATTTCTGCACCCGTATCATCGGCATGATGAAGGATGCGGAACTCGCTGTGACCGCCCTCACGGTGGAGGTCGAACTTGCCGTCCTGCTGCTTATCGAAGTTGACGCCCCACTGCACGAATGACTTGACTCAAACCTTCCGCAGTCGTATTTACTCCCTCTTTATCTTCTATATCTATTGCAGTAGGACCAATCATTATATTTCCATGAACCGTTGGCGTCACCAAAATGCCTTTTCCAAATTTGCTTGGCAAAGCGAATATTGTCGAAGAAACTATATTTTTAATTTCGCTATCAAGCAGAATATAATCGCCTCTTCTTGGTTTTATGTTTATTTTATTTTCGCTTACCATATTATGAAATTTGTCGGCATAGATTCCCGCGGCATTTACAATATATTTTGTTTTTATTATCTCGTTATTAGTTATAACTTCAAATATATCATTAACTTTTTTTATATTCAAAACTTCCGTATTAAATTTGAATTCTACTCCGTTATCGAATGCATTTTCCGCATAAGCTACATTCAATATAAAAGGGCAAATTATTCCCGCAGTCGGCGCGTATAAAGCTGCTACAACATTATCATTTAAATTTGGCTCTCTTTCAAAAACTTCTTCTTTGTTTAATATTTTTAAATTCTCTACTCCGTTTGCAATTCCTCTTTCATACAATTTTTGCAAATTCGGAATATCGTCTTTATTTGAACATACTACTAAAGAACCGTTTAATTTAAAAGGAACATTCAAATCTTTTGCTATTTTTGGCATCATTTTATTTCCCAAAACATTTAACTTTGCCATAAGCGAACCGTTAGCGGCGTCAAATCCCGCATGAACTATTGCGCTATTTGCCTTTGAAGTGCCTGAACATACATCTTCGCATTTTTCGACTACGCATATATTTGCCTTATATCTCGATAATTCTCTCGCTGCCGAAGTCCCAGAAACGCCCGCTCCTATAATTAATATATCATACATTATAAACTCCTAATTAATTTGTTTTTTTATGTCCAAAAGTTAA
>ENA-ORNT01002142-ORNT01002142.1-human-gut-metagenome-genome-assembly--contig:-NODE-2142-length-12421-cov-6.355976_pt1 | contig 12421 bp, 8 predicted proteins | sample MGYA00242120_ERZ509032 | MGnify/ENA primary metagenome ERZ509032 (study PRJEB26280, sample SAMEA2338729) | human gut metagenome | biome: human gut; feature: human-associated habitat; material: faeces...
CCCCCCTACGGCTACAGATTTGAGTGCCGACGAAACCATAACATGCGGAACGGATAAATCCGTTCCCTACATGGTGCGGTGCAAAATTCAGCAGCGCACTACTGGGTTGCGAGGCAACTACGGTTTCGTCGGCAACTTCGACACCGGGCTACCAGAGATAAACGTATCCGTGACTGCGTCAATTCGCCTCTAAATAAGCTTCGATGCCTTTTTTGAGCAGCTCCATGCAGCGAGTGATGTCCTTTTCGTTTATGACGTAGGCCATGCGGATCTCGTTGACGCCGGTGTGCGGAGTTTTGTAAAAGCTCTCGGCCGGAGTGAACATCAGTGTATCGCCGTTGTCGTCGAACTCTTCGAGCATCCAGATCTGGAACTTCTCTGCATCGTCAACGGGCAGCGCCGCCATGACGTAGAACGCGCCCTTAGGCTCGGAATACACAACGCCGGGGATCTTCTTGAGTCCCTCAACGAGCGTGTCCTTGCGCGCGCAGTATTCCTTGCGCACGGCGTCAAAGTACTCGGGGCCGACCGAATACAGCGCCGCGGACGCGACCTGGTCGATGGTCGATGCGCAAAGGCGGCCCTGGCACCACTTCATTGCGTGGTTATACAGCTCCGTGTTTCTCGTGATGACGCAGCCGATGCGCGCGCCGCAGGCCGAGAAGCGCTTGGAGACCGAGTCGATGACAACGACGTTATCCTCATAGCCCTCAAGCTGGAGAAGGCTCATGAGCTTTTCGCCGCCGTAGACGAACTCGCGATACACCTCGTCGCCGATGATGAACAGGTCGTGCTCCTTGGCAATGTCGGCCATGAGCTTCAGCTCCTCCTCGGTGAGGATGGTGCCGGTCGGGTTGCCGGGGTTTGTGAACAGTATCGCGCGGGTGTGCTCGTTGATGCATGCCTCGATGCGCTCGCGCACGGCGAACTTATAGCCCTCCTCGGGCTTTGTGGTCACGGGGCGGATCGTCGCGCCGGTGAGGGTGACAAAGGTCGAGTAGTTGGGGTAAAACGGCTCGGGGATGATGATCTCGTCGCCCTCATCGAGGATGCAGGAGAGCGCTATCTGAAGCGCCTCCGAGCCGCCGGTCGTGATGAGCACCTGCTTATTGGTTATCGGAGCATCTATCTTGCCGTAGTAATTGACAACGGCATCGATCATCTCGGGAACGCCGTCGGACGGAGCATACGCCAGAACCGGCTGCGAGAAATTCTTCACGGCTTCAAAGTACGCCTCGGGAGTCGCTATATCGGGCTGGCCGATGTTCAGATGATAAACCTTTTTGCCCTTCTTGACAGCCTCGGCGGCGTAGGGCGCGAACTTTCTCATCGGGGAAAGGCCGCATTTTTCGATCTTGCTTGAAAACTTCATTTTCATTCCATCCTTTCCAAAATTGCAAATTTGCCATTTAATTGCACGTTTTGCCGAGCAAAACTTTCTTTTGCTTTGCGCAAATGTGTTGAAAACGCGGCAGTTTAGAGACGATATTTCCTCACTTCGCTCAAAACTGCACCCACTTTGCAACAATATTGTATCACCGCCGCACACCATATTCAACCGTTCGCACGCAAAATTCCTTGACAACATTTCTCCAATTTTTTAGTGGCGAATTGAGGCAGTAACGGATACGCATATTGCGGTGACCCGACCGGAAACAATGGGATAAACCATAGCGTTTCGCATCCCGTTAGTACGGCACTGAATTTTTCGCCGCACTCCATTGGCTCTCAGCTAACAGCTAACAGCTATCAGCTACGGTGAAACCGTACCCGTAAGTGCCCCAATTCGCCACTAAAAATATTGATTGTGCAATGGATTTTGTGATATAATTTTTAAAAACAACTGCACGGAGGTGGCATATGCCCTATAAAGCGAAAAGTGACCTTACAAAAGCGGCCATAAAAAAGAGCTTTTTAGCGCTGCTGAACGAAAAGCCGATAAACCAGATCAGCGTCCGTGACATTGCCGAGGGCTGTGGCTTCAACAGAAACACGATCTACTATCACTATGACGACATTCCCTGCCTTGTCGAGGAGATCGTCATCGAAACCGCCGAAAAGATCATCAGCGATTATTCCGACTATCATTCGCTTGAAGCCTGCATTGACAAAATGGCGGAGTTTGCCCTTGAGCACAAGCGCACCGTTCTTAATATATACAACTCGTCAAACCGCAGCGTGTACGAGCTGTATCTTATGAAGGTCTGCGGCAGCGTTGTTGAAAACTATCTGCACACAATGTTCGGCGATATAAAGGCCGACCCCGAAAGCCGCGAGATACTCGTCTGGTTTTATAAGTGCGAGTGCTTCGGCCAGATCATCGACTGGCTCAACTGCGCAATGAACTACAATATATCCGAGCAGTTTTCAAAGCTGTGCAAGCTGCGCGAGGGCTTCGTGGATATTCTTGTCGAACGCTGCCGAATCGAATAGTCTGCCGTCAATAACCGATGTTTTTCCTGATCCTGTTGAAATGCACAAAATTTCAACAGGATTTTCGTTTATAATAGTGCATTTACAAGAAACTACAGTTTTTTGTAAAATTATTCTCGGCAAGGCAAAAATGCTATTATAAGGGAGATAAACGATGAAAAAGCGACTGCTAAGCATACTGCTCGTGCTGCTGATGGCGTTAACTCTTTTACCCCTCGGCGCATTGGCAGACGAAAACAGCAAATGCGGAGAAAGCCTGACATGGAATTTGGATGAAATCGGCATACTGACGATCTCGGGAACGGGAGATATGTATGATTACAGCGAAGAACCGGCGCCATGGAGCGAATATAGTGATATCATCACAAGTATCACTATAGACTATGGCGTTACAAGCATAGGCACCAGTGCCTTTACCGGCTGTTCAAATGTTCAGCAAATCAACATTCCCGACAGTGTCGAACATATCGACCCGTATGCTTTTTCGTTTTGCAAGGGACTGCATACCGTTAAATTACCGGCATCACTTACACTGATTTCCGAAGACCTCTTCGCCGAGTGTGCTAATCTTAAAAACATCGACATCCCCGGCAGCGTTACTGAAATCGGCGCGAATGCTTTTTTGAGGTGTACGGCATTCAGTCTGACAGAATTGCCGGACGGCATAAAAAGCATAGGCGCTGCCGCTTTTGCAAACTGCGGCAGTATAGAAAACTTGGAACTTCCCAAAACTCTGGAGAGCATAGGCGAGGCCGCGTTCACTGGCACGGTAATTGACAAAGCAAGCTTTGACGGGACGCCGGAGAGATGGACAACAATCGGCGGCGACGGCTGCGGCATTGCTCAGGACAAAATAGATTTTCTCGGACACATCTGCGATTTCAGCGGCTGGGAGTACGACACACAGAAGCACTGGCAGCAGTGCACCTGCGGAAAAACGCAAAACGAAGGGGAACACACGGGCGACGGTGATACCTGCACCGTCTGCGACGCTGCGCTGTCGGAAGCTTTGGGCAGCGGAAGCATCGACGGCGGTCTGAGCTGGTCGCTTTCGCGCAGCGGCGCTCTCACCATAAGCGGCAGCGGCAAAATGCCCGATTTTTCATCCGTTGCAAACGCGGCGCCATGGGATGAGCAAAAGGACAAAATCCAAAGCGCCGTCATCGAAAGCGGCGTGCAGAACATATCCGGCGGCGCGTTTTCCGGCTGCACGGCACTTGAAAAAGTCAGCATATCCGACACGGTCGCACAAATCGACCTGAATGCATTTGACGGCTGCACGGCTCTCGCGGAGTTTGAGGTCACAGCGGACAACAAGGCGTTTTCGTCCGACGGCGGAATGCTTTTTTCCGCCGACAAAAAGCTTCTGCGCTGTCCCGTCGGCAAGGCGGCAGACTGCACCGTTCCGAGCGGCACCGTCGCCATTGCCGGCGGCGCGTTCAAAGATTGCTCAAAGCTCGAAAGCCTTGTCATTCCCGATTCGGTGACGGCGATCGGCAAGAGCGCGTTTGAAAACTGCGCGGCGTTAAAGCGCATCACGCTTCCTAAAAGCATAACAAAGCTTGAAGCATTGACCTTTTCCGGCTGCGCGTCTCTTGCGGAGATCACGCTGCCCGACGGCCTTAAAGCGCTCGGCGAAAAGGTGTTTTCGGGCTGCGCCGCGCTCAAAAGCGTGAAAATTCCGGCCGAGGTGACCGTCATTCCGGCCGAGGCGTTTTCCGGCTGCGTATCGCTTGAGAGCATAACCATACCGAAAAGCGTCAGCCACATAAACGAGCGCGCCTTCGACGGCTGCACGGCGCTGAAAAAGGTAGACTATCTCGGCAGCGACACAGACTGGAGCCAGGTCACTAAAGAAACCGGCAACAACGTACTCGACAATGCCGAAAAGAGCTTTACCCGCACAGATCACGAGCACAAATACACCGACACCGTTATCCCGCCGACATGCACCGAGCGCGGCTGCACCGTGCATCTGTGCGCATGCGGCGATAAGCGCGAGGACAGCTACACGCCGCCGCTCGGACACAGCTACAGGGGCGGCATATGCGTCCGCTGCGGCATACTCGATCCGAACGGGGACACGCAGCACAAGCATGATTTCATCCCCACCGTCACAAAGCCCACCTGCCTGACCGAGGGCTTCACGACCTACACCTGCTCCTGCGGCGAGTGCTACACAAAGGACTATGTCAGCGCCGTCGTGCACAAAACGCAGCTGCAAAACGCCAAAACCGCAGGCTGCCTGACCGGCGGCTACACCGGCGACGAGGTCTGCACCTTCTGCGGCAAGGTGTTCAAACAGGGCAGCGTCATATTCGCCCTCGGTCACGATCCTCAACCTGCGCGCGTCAAAGCGCCGACATGCAACGAAAGTGGTTATACAGGCGATCTTATCTGCATGCGCTGCGGAGACATGACACAGATCGGCAATACCGTTGCGGCAACGGGGCACAAATTTTTCGGCGGCGGGTGCTCTGTCTGCGGCGCGAAGGGGGCAGAAGCCGTGCCGGAATTTGACGATGTTAAGCCCGGTGCGTTTTACTTCGACGCCGTGCAGTGGGCTGTAAAAAACGGCATAACAAACGGCACGGGGAAAAGCACCTTCTCTCCAAATGACGTCTGCTCGCGATACCAGATAGTGATGTTTCTCTGGCGCGCGGCCGGTCAGCCCGAGGCCAAGGCGGCCGTGAGCTTTGCCGACGTAAAGCCCGGCGACATCTTCTATGAAGCGGTGCAATGGGCAGTCGAGCGCGGCATAACGAAAGGAACGAGCAGCACGAGCTTTTCACCATTCGCACCCTGCACGCGCGGACAGATCGTCACGTTCCTGTACCGCTCGGCAGGTTCGCCCAAGGTAAGCGGCGCATGCGATTTTTCCGATGTTTCCGCCGGTTCGTTCTGCCATGACGCTGTTATCTGGGCAAGCTCCGAGGGCATAACCAAGGGCACGAGCGCCGGGCGCTTTTCCCCGAACGAAGGCTGCACGCGCGCACAGGTCGTGACCTTCCTCTATCGCGCGTCGGGCGGCAAATAAGCGATCTTATACAAGCACAAGGCTCTCCCGAAAGAGAGCCTTTTTCATATTTTCGTGACAAGCGGCGGCGGATTTGGTATAATATAATGTAAACCAAAAATAAGGACTGATAACAATAGAGACTAATGATATAAAAATCGAGCGCGCGGTGCTGGCCGGACTTGCGGCGGCGTCGATGGAGCAATCGGAGCGCTCAAGCGAGATCTCGATGCAGGAGCTTGCCGCGCTTGTCGAAACGGCAGGCGGTCAGGCCGTCGGCATGATGATTCAAAACCGTCCGACTCCCGATCCGCGCAGCTTCATCGGCGACGGTAAGGTCGCCGAGCTGAAGGAATTTATAGAAATGAACAACTGCGACCTTGCCGTTTTCGACAACGAGCTGTCGCCGTCGCAGATGCGGGTACTCGGCGAGGAGCTTGGGGTCAAGGTGCTCGACCGCTCGGGGCTTATCCTCGATATTTTCGCCCAGCGCGCACAGACGCGCGAGGGTCAGCTTCAGGTTGAGCTTGCGCAGTACAAATACCTGCTGCCGCGCCTGACGGGCATGTGGACTCACCTTGTGCGCCAGACAGCCTCCGGCGGCTCGTCGCCTATCGGAACGCGCGGCCCCGGCGAAACTCAGCTTGAAACAGACCGCCGGCATATCCGCAGGAAGATACAGAAGCTCGAGGAGGAGCTTGCCGCCGTGCGCAAGGTGCGCTCGACACAGCGCCGCAAGCGCGAGAAAAACGACGTCCCCGTCGTTGCGCTCGTCGGCTACACAAACGCCGGAAAGTCAACGCTTTTAAACTGCCTGACCGATGCCGGCATACCGGCAAACGACCGCCTTTTCGACACGCTTGACACCACGACGCGCAAGCTGCGCATCGACGAAGTGACCGAGGTTCTCATATCCGACACCGTCGGCTTTATCCGCAAGCTTCCGCACCATCTGGTCGAGGCGTTCAAGGCAACGCTCGAGGAGCTGAGCTACGCCGACGTTCTGCTGCATGTCATAGACATATCAAACCCCGACTGGGAGGAGCAGGCGCGCGTCGTCGACGAGCTTATCTGCCAGCTCGGAGCCGAGCAGACGCCGTGCATCCGCGTTTTCAACAAGTGTGATGCCTACCTCGGCATACTGCCGCACGGTGAGGACGTCATCTGCCTTTCGGCAAAAAGCGGCGAGGGTGTGCAGGAGCTGGTGCAGCGCCTGTCGGCTCTGCTTGACCGCGGCAACCACAAGGTCACGCTGCGCATACCGTATTCCGACGCCGGGATCATGGATCTTTTAAACCGCGAGGCTGCGGTGACGAGCCTTGAATATCTCGACGACGGCATCAAGGCCGAGGTCACTGTTCCGCCCGAGGTTTTCGGCAAGGTAAAGCGGTATATACCCAATTACACCGAGCCCAAGGAGGACTGGGAGGATTGAGCGAGTATTTCGTGCCTGCCGGAAGCGGCGAGGCTGAATTTGTCGAAAAGCGTTCGAGCTTTCTCGGCCATGTGCGCTTTGTCGAAACCGAGGACGCCGCGCGCGACTTCATAAACGAGATGAAGAAAAAGCACTATGACGCGCGGCACAACTGCTGGTGCTATATGATCCGCGGCGGCGCCGTGCGCTATTCCGACGACGGCGAGCCGCAGGGCACGGCAGGACTGCCGATGCTCGAGGTGTTCAAACGCGAGGGCGTTGAAAACGTCGTGTGCGTCGTCACGCGGTATTTCGGCGGAGTTCTGCTCGGAACGGGCGGACTGCTGCGCGCATACACGAAAAGCGCAAAGGACGCGCTGGACGCGGCCGGTATCGCCGCCGTGCGCCGCTGGGTGAAGCTCGAGGTCGGCTGCCCGTATTCGCTTTTCGAGCGCATGAAAACGGAGTGCCTTTCGCTTGACGGGGCTGTGCAAAACGTTGACTATGGCGCGGACGTGCTGCTTTCGCTGCTGCTGCCGGAGAATAACGCCGAGGCGTTTTCCGCGCGCGTTACGGAGCTGAGCGCCGGTGCATGCAGCGCGCTGGCTGTCGGCGAGGAGCTTATGCCGGTCAGAATAAAATGAAAGCCGACAGGCGATATGTGTTCGGCTCTTGTCAGCTTAACTTTTTCGGGGGTACAGCCGTGCCTCCGAAAATTTTTTCGAGAAAATTTAAAATAAATTGCAGGGAAATATAAATTTGCGTCGTATAAAGTATTGAAAGAAAATTTGATGCCTTTTGATTGGAGGGAAATGCATGGCGTGTCCGAGAGAAAAGCGCGAGATGATCGAGCGAACGCTCGTCGGCGAGTTCGGCGTCAGAGCCGAGGACTCAAAGGGTCGGCGCGCACCGGAGCCGGAGTGCGAGATACGCACCTGCTTCCAGCGCGATGTTGACAGAATAACGCACTCCAAGTCCTTCCGCAGATTAAAGCACAAAACGCAGGTGTATCTGCGTCCGGAGGGCGATCATTACAGAACGCGCCTTACGCACACGCTCGAGGTATCGCGCCTCGCGCGCACGATAGCCAGAGCGCTCGACTTAAACGAGGATCTCACCGAGGCTATGGCGCTGGGCCACGATCTGGGACACACGCCGTTTGGTCATGCCGGCGAGCGCGCGCTCAACAAAATATACGAAGAGGGCTTCAAGCACTATGAGCAGTCGCTGCGCGTTGTCGATATCCTCGAGCGCGACGGCCGGGGGCTTAACCTGTGCTATGAAACGCGCATGGGCATCCTGCATCACACGCACGGCGCGCCGGACGATACGACCGAGGCGACCGTCGTTCGCCTTGCCGACCGCATAGCGTACATAAACCACGACCTTGACGACACCATCCGCGCCGGAATACTCCGCGCCGAGGACGTTCCCGACATGATCCGCACGCGCTGCGGCGAGCGCAACAGCGAGAGGATAAATTCCATCATGCTCGACCTCATCGAAAACAGCGGCGGCGGAAAAATTCAAATGAGCGATTACATGCAGGAGGCGGTCGATTTCTTCCACGCCTTCATGTATTCGGACGTGTACACAAATCCGATCGCCAAGGGCGAGGAGAGCAAGGTTGACGGCATCATCGGCTCGCTTTTTGACTATTACCTCAAGCATCCGGATAAAATGCCGGACGAGATGCAGCTTATCGCAAGCCGCGAGGGCGTTTCGCGCGCCGTTTGCGACTATATCTCCGGTATGACCGACGGCTACGCCATGGAAAAATACAGCGAGATATTTATCCCCATGTCGTGGACGGTGAAGTAGAATTAATAATGAATAGTGAATGATGAATAATTAATGTGTGCGCAAGCGCACTTTTCAATAGCGCATTCACATTGTACCGATACGTTTATTGCGGTGTCCCGACCGGTGGGTGCAGGCAAAACCGTAACAGGCGAGCGGCTGTTGGCCGCAGTGAAGAGCTGATAGCCGATAGTGAATAGGTTTTTTATTCAACCCCTCGGCAGCAAAGCTGCCTGCTCCCCTTAACAGTGGAGCCAATCAGGGGCGGCGAAAAACTCGGCAGCGCACTACTGTAGCGCGAGGCAAACGCGGTTTTCTCCGTTGTTCCGAACCGGGCAACGGCAATAAGCGTATCCGTAGGTGCGCTAAAGCGCCACTAAAAAAGCGGAACGGATAAATCCGTTCCCTACAGGGGTGCGGCGAAAAATTCAACAGCGCATTGCTGTAGCGCGAGGCAGCCATGGTTTTCTCCATTGTCTCGACACCGGGCTACCGCAATATATGTATAGGTACGGCGCTAAAGCGCCACTAAAAGAAGGAGGGATGGGTAATGGCTATACCGGAGAGCTTCCTTCAGGAGCTTGTCGAAAAAAACGATATAGTAGACGTCGTGGGCGAGTATGTGCGCTTAACGAAGCGCTCCGGCTCGAACCAGTTCGGCCTGTGCCCGTTCCACAGCGAGAAAACGCCGTCGTTTTCCGTATCGCCGGACAGGCAGATATATCACTGCTTCGGCTGCGGCAAGGGCGGAGGCGTTATAAATTTCATAATGGAGATCGAAAACCTCAGCTTTCCGGAGGCCGTTGAGTTCCTCGCAAAGCGCGTGGGTATGACCATGCCCGAGCAGGAGGATAACCGCGAGGCGAAAAAGCGCCGTCGGCTTCTGGACTTGAACCGCGACGCGGCGAGGTTTTTCTACTCATGTCTCAGCAAGCCCGAGGGCAAGCCTGCACTTGACTACATGGCGCGGCGGCAGATAACGCCGCACACGGCAAAGCGCTTCGGCCTCGGCTACGCGCCAGACACATGGGACAGCCTCATAAGCGCGATGAAGGCACTCGGCTACTCGGAGTATGAGATGTTCGACGCCGGACTTGTCCGCAAGGGCAAAAACGGCGGACACTACGACACGTTCCGCAATCGGCTCATGTTCCCGGTCATCGACGTCAGGGGCGATTTTATCGGCTTTTCCGGCAGAATACTCGGCGACGGCGAGCCGAAGTATATGAACAGCCCGGAAACGATGGTGTTCAACAAAAGCCGCAATCTTTTTGCGCTGAATCTGGCTAAAAAATCGAAGAGCGGACATATAATACTTGCTGAGGGCAACGTTGACGTCGTGATGATGCACCAGGCCGGCTTTGACGGCGCGGTCGCGTCGCTGGGCACGTCGCTCACGCCCGAGCAGGCGCGGCTGATCTCGCATTACACAAACGAGGTCATCATCGCCTATGATAACGACGGCGCAGGCAAAAAAGCCTCGCAGCGCGCCATCGGGCTTTTGGAAAAGCTTGATCTGAAGGTCAAGGTGCTTTCTATGAGCGGCGCAAAGGACCCGGACGAGTATATAAAGACCAAGGGCGCGGACGCGTTCCGCAATCTGATAGACAAGTCGGAAAACCACATCGACTATCAGCTGCAAAACGTGACGGATAAATACGATCTGAGCATCGACGAGCAGAAGGTCGCATTCTTGAAGGAAGCCTCGGATATGGTCGCGCACCTGCCGGGCAGCGTGGAGCGTCAGGTCTATGCGATGCGCGTTGCGTCAATGGCCGGTGTTGCCAGCGACGTTGTCGCGCAGGAGGTTGAGCGAAGGCGCAAGCGCCTTGTGCGCACGGCTCAGCGCGCCGACGCAAAAAGCGCCTCACATCCCGAGCGGCAGTTTCAGCCCAAGGCAAAGGAGCTGCACTATGAAGATCCCGAATCCGCCGCGGCCGAGGAGGGCATCATAAGGCTTCTGTATCTCGATCAGGGCATCTGCCGCGGCAAGGAGCTCCCGCCGCCGGAGATATTCTCGTCGCCGGCGCTCGCGCGGATATATTCCGTGCTTAAATCAAAATTTGAAAACGGCGAGATAATCAGTATGGCCTCGATGAGCGCGGTGCTTCTTCCGCAGGAGGCGGCGCTTTTAGCTTCCGTGCTGCAAAAACCTGAGGCGCTGCGCAACGGCGATAAGGCGCTTGCCGATTACATAGAAAGGATCCGCTCCCGGCATGAGCTGAAGCAGTCGGGCGAGGACCTTCGCAAGCTTGCAAACAGACTTAAAGAAACCAAAGGATATGAGGGGTAAAACTATGGATAAAGACATTGAAACCATGACCACGCAGGGTCTCGAGCGTGCAGCAGACGAGCTGCTGGCAGCAGACGCCATGAAACCGGCGCCGAAGAAAAAGAACACGCGCCGCACCAAGGCCGCCGAGGAAGAGCCTGCCGAGGAAACAGCAGAGACTAAAAACACCGAGGATATCCTCAACGAGCTCATGGAAAAGGCTAAAAAAGCCGGCAAGATCTCCACGAAGGAGATCGCAGCGCTCGAGGAAAAGGGCGTTGACGCCGACTCTATCGCGAAGTTTTACGACGCCCTCGAAGCCAATAAGATAGATATCGACATCAGCGACGACGACGCGGCCACGATCCTTGATGATATCGACATGCCGGAGATCGAGGAGCTCAACGAGATCGAAGAGGTCACCGAGGAGGAAATGTCCGACGTCAAGGTCGATGACAGCTACAGCACCGACGACCCCGTTCGCATGTTCCTTAAGGAGATCGGCAAGGTGCCGCTTCTGACCGCCGAGGAGGAGGTCGAGCTTGCGATAAGAATGAGCCAGGGCGACGAGGAGGCAAAGCGCCGCATGACCGAGGCCAACCTGCGTCTGGTCGTTTCGATCGCAAAGCGCCATGTCGGCCGCGGCATGCTGTTCCTTGACCTCATCCAGGAGGGCAACCTCGGCCTTATAAAGGCAGTCGAAAAGTTTGACTACACCAAGGGATACAAGTTCTCGACCTACGCAACGTGGTGGATCCGTCAGGCGATCACGCGCGCCATCGCCGATCAGGCCAGAACCATCCGCATCCCCGTCCACATGGTCGAGACTATAAACAAGGTCATCCGCGTATCGCGCCAGCTGCTTCAGGAGCTTGGCCACGACCCCAGCGCCGAGGAGATTGCCGCCGAGATGGGCATGCCCGTCGAAAAGGTGCGCGAGATACTCAAGATCGCGCAGGAGCCGGTTTCGCTGGAAACGCCTATCGGCGAGGAGGAGGATTCCCACCTGGGCGACTTCATCCCCGACGAGGACGCATCCGAGCCGAGCGAGGCGGCAAGCTTCTCGCTGCTCAAGGAGCAGCTCATGGAGGTGCTCGACACGCTCACGCCGCGCGAGAAAAAGGTGCTTGAGCTGCGTTTCGGCATAGTTGACGGCCGCACCCGTACCCTCGAGGAGGTCGGCAAGGAGTTCAACGTCACGCGTGAGCGTATCCGCCAGATAGAGGCCAAGGCGCTGCGCAAGCTCCGCCACCCCAGCAGAAGCAAAAAGCTCAGAGATTTTCTGAATTGATACAAAAGCCCTCCGGTGGCCGGTTGACACAAGAAAACATACGGTTTTGAAACGATCTTTTTCGCCCCTGCGGCGTACAAAGTCTTGAGAATACGACGGTATGCTCTCGGGCTTTGTCCTTGCAGGAACAAAAAATCTCTGCTTCAAAACTGCAAAGCACCAAAAATGACGGAGCAAGTGCGAGGTCAAGGCGCG